>Ga0265316_10005578_pt1 | contig 12197 bp, 9 predicted proteins | sample 4522metaG_FD_202092 | JGI IMG/M metagenome (GOLD analysis project Ga0265316, IMG submission 202092) | Rhizosphere microbial communities from Carex aquatilis grown in University of Washington, Seatle, WA, United States - 4-5-22 metaG | ecosystem: Host-associated > Plants > Roots > Rhizosphere >... | reverse complement strand
TGTCTACGAGCCGGATGCCAAGGCCGTGATCGACGATCTGCTGATCCGTTATGTCGAAGCATTGATTTATCAGGCCGTCGCAGAAAACATGGCCTCCGAGCAGTCCGCCCGGATGGTTGCCATGAAATCTGCATCGGACAACGCCAAGACCGTTATCGGCGACTTGAAGCTGGTTTACAACAAGGCCCGTCAGGCTGCGATTACCAAGGAACTCTCGGAAATCGTCAGCGGCGCCGCCGCGGTGTGACGCGTAGATTTTTATTTTTGGGGATTTGAATATGAGTCAAGGTTCAATCGTTCAGTGCATCGGCGCCGTTGTGGACATCCACTTCCCGCGCGACGCGATGCCGAAGGTCTACGACGCCCTCAAGCTGGATGCTTCCGAAGCAAACGGCATGGCAGAAGACGGCCTGACCTTCGAAGTACAACAACAACTCGGTGACGGTGTCGTTCGTACCATCGCCATGGGTTCTTCCGACGGTCTGCGTCGCGGCATGAAGGTGAACAACACCGGCGCAGGCATTTCCGTGCCGGTCGGTATGGGCACCCTCGGTCGCATCATGGACGTCCTCGGCCGCCCGATCGACGAAGCAGGTCCGATCGACTCCAACGAGCTGCGCGTGATTCACCAGCAAGCTCCGAAGTTCGACGAACTGTCTTCTTCCGTTGATCTGCTCGAAACCGGCATCAAGGTTATTGACCTGATCTGCCCGTTCGCCAAGGGCGGCAAGGTCGGCCTGTTCGGTGGCGCCGGCGTCGGCAAGACCGTCAACATGATGGAACTCATCAACAACATCGCCAAGCAACACGCAGGTTTGTCCGTGTTTGCAGGCGTCGGTGAGCGTACCCGTGAAGGTAACGACTTCTATCACGAAATGAAGGACTCCAACGTTCTCGACAAGGTCGCGATGGTATTCGGTCAGATGAATGAGCCGCCGGGCAACCGTCTGCGCGTCGCACTGACCGGTCTGACCATGGCTGAACGTTTCCGTGACGACGGTCGTGACATTCTGTTCTTCGTCGACAACATCTACCGCTACACGCTGGCCGGTACGGAAGTTTCCGCACTGCTTGGCCGTATGCCTTCTGCCGTGGGCTATCAGCCGACGCTGGCTGAAGAAATGGGCCGTCTGCAAGAGCGCATTACTTCCACCAAGGTTGGCTCTATCACCTCCATCCAGGCCGTTTACGTGCCTGCCGATGACTTGACCGACCCGTCGCCGGCTACCACCTTCCTGCACTTGGACTCCACGGTCGTGCTGTCGCGTGACATCGCCTCGCTGGGTATCTACCCGGCCGTCGATCCGCTCGACTCCACCTCCCGCCAGCTCGATCCGCAAGTCGTTGGTGAAGAGCATTACTCAGTCGCCCGTGCCGTGCAGATGAATCTGCAGCGCTACAAGGAACTGCGTGACATTATCGCGATTCTGGGTATGGACGAGCTGTCTCCTGAAGACAAACTCGCCGTTTCCCGCGCTCGCAAGATCCAGCGCTTCCTGTCGCAGCCGTTCCACGTTGCTGAAGTCTTCACCGGTTCGCCGGGCAAGTTCGTTTCCCTCAAGGACACGATCAAGGGCTTCAAGGGCATTTGTGCTGGCGAGTACGATCATCTGCCGGAACAAGCGTTTTACATGGTAGGCGGTATCGAGGAAGTCCTCGAAAAGGCCAAGACGCTGTAATAACGCAACGCCCATAGGAGCTAGTATGGCTATGACTGTTCATTGTGATGTCGTCAGTGCTGAAGAATCGATCTTCTCCGGCCTGGTGGAAATCGCAGTGTTCCCCGGCGAAGCCGGGGAACTCGGTATTCTTCCGCGTCACACGCCGCTTCTGACTCGCATCAAACCCGGCACTATTCGTCTGAAGGTGCCGAATCAAAGCGAGTTTGAGTTGGTGTATGTTTCCGGTGGCATGCTGGAAGTTCAGCCCGACATGATTACCGTGTTGGCCGATACTGCGATTCGTGCGCACGATCTGGACGAAGCCAAAGCACTGGATGCCAAGAAGCGTGCCGAAGAAGCTCTCGCTAATCGGAATGCTGAAATGGATTACGCCGCTGCGGAAGCAGAGTTGGCGCAAGCTGTTGCCCAGTTGCAAGCGATCCAACGACTGCGTAAACACACGCATTAAATCCGGAATCCCGGTACAAAAAAGGCAGCCAAGGCTGCCTTTTTTCATTTCTAGCGATGTAGTAGCGTCATAAGCGAGAAATCCGCTTTTCCAGTCTCGCGACGTCGCCCCTTAGAATATTTACCGCACTGACAAATTGAGTAATGTCTCTGCTTGCGGATAGGAGGCGCGACTCTTCGACGACATATTCGGAGATATTCTGAGCCACCCTCCCGACTACATTCTGAATAGCTAACGCCAGCGCTTTGGCGAGGCGAGCCAGGCGTCGGGCGGGTATATCGCCAAGCAGCTGAGCCAAGTCAGCTTCGGCGTCCCAGCGCAGATTACGCAGCACAAATGCCAGACTTTCGGCGATATCGGCAGCCCCCCCGAGTTTTACCGACGAAAACAGGTTTCGGTTATCAATTAACAGGCGCACAGGCAAATCGGAAGGCAGGGTGATGCTCACATCAGGCTCAAGACCCGTCTCAGAGACCAGGAAAAGGCCACGCTCATCGATTTCCAGATTCAGAACGAATGGCCCCGCGTCGATACGTACTTGTGCCCCGGAATGCACGCGTAGGCGGGCTTGGGCCCAAGGTTCCACTTGAATCAGGTGATTCAATGCACCGATGGCGGCTATATTTAGTGCCTGCATGGGAGCAATGGGACTAGAACTTGAATCCACGATGCAGCGCGACGACACCCAAGGCCAGATTGAAATACTCGACTTTATCGAATCCAACTTGCTCCATCATGGCTTTCAGTTCTTCCTGTCCCGGGTGAACGCGAATTGACTCCGAAAGGTAGCGGTAACTATCGGAATCATTCGTCACCAACTGCCCAACTCTGGGGATGACCTTGAAGGAATAAAAATCGTAGATTGGCGCCAGTGGCTTCCAGATTCGTGAAAACTCAAGCACCAGCAGGCGCCCACCAGGACGAAGGACACGTCGCATTTCGGCCAGCGCTGCGTCCTTGTGCGTCATGTTGCGCAAACCAAAGGCAACCGTGATGCAATCAAACCAGTCGTCGGGAAATGGCAATTTCTCCGCATCGCACTGTGCCACAGGCAGCATGTAGCCCTTGTCGAGAAGACGGTCACGGCCCCTGGCAAGCATCGCATTATTGATGTCGGTCAGCCACACTTGGCCGCTCTTCCCTACGCGCTTGGCAAAAGCCAGCGACAGATCACCAGTCCCCCCGGCCACGTCAAGCACGCGTGACCCTTCGCGAACGCCGCTACGTTGGATGGTAAAAGCTTTCCACAGACGGTGCATACCGCCGGACATCAGATCGTTCATCAGGTCGTAGCGACTGGCGACCGAGTCGAATACTTCGGCGACGCGACGGGCTTTTTCCTGTTCTGCAACGGCTTCGTAGCCAAAGTGGGTGGTTTCGTTTTTCATGGATTTAGTGGTGATGACCGCAGCTTTGGGCGGCTGGACGCGAAGAGGAGTCAATATCGCGGGACAGTCCCCGTTTTTCGATTTGGGTCAGGTATTCCTGCCAGAGTTCGTCATGATGCTTGCCCAGGTTGTAGAGCAAATCCCACGAATAGAGACCGCTGTCATGACCATCGGAAAAAACGAGGCGGAGTGCATACGTTCCGACGGGCTCGACGCGCAGGATATCTACTTCGCGCTTTCCGGTCTGCAAGGTCTCCTGGCCGGGGCCGTGGCCACGAGCCTCGGCAGAGGGTGTATAAACCCGCAGAAATTCGAAATCGAGCGAAAAGCTTTCTCCTTCGGCATAAACCAACTCCAGCCGGCGGGATTTCTGGTGCAGTTTGATTTCACTCGGTATCGGCGTGTCTCGTTCTATACCTGCCATGGTTTTCTCCAAAATGAGGACGCTAGTTTAGCGCACTGACCGCCGTGCTAATCGAAGACAGGTCAAATCACCTGATAGCTGACGCGATCATAATCAGTGCCCCGTTGAAGAAAATGGTTCATCCTTACCTGCCAGGGCGTTTCGTCACCGGAAAAAACTTCAAGTATCCGGCTCGCCTGATACATGCCGGGCGGCAGAACAATCGACCCTTCCTCGTTGATCGCCGGTACCGGCGGCAACAAGAACGCCCTTACAAAACGCTCGGCATTACCTACCTTCGCCGCGGCAATGCGCACCCCGATGCCTGTCGGCATACCGGGCAGGGTCGCCACGCCAACGATCAATCCACCATTTTCTTCCTGCATCAGCCAGGTCGCCTGCACCAACAGGAAATGTTCCCCATCGTGCGGATAGACCGCCATCAGTTGGCCATGCGATATGCGCATTCCAGCACAACTTCGGCCCAGGCGAAAACCGTTGGCCGAGTGATTGATAACCGACCATTCGTCGATTGGAAACGTTATATGCGGTTTTATGGCCGGCGTCTGATCCGAATCGACACGTTCCCCAAAGGTAAATAATTGGTCGAACTCGCCCCGCGAGAAGGCAGCAGCCGAATCCGGCTGCTCGAACTCCTTACTGGTGATGCAAAAGTGTATCGCCTCGAAACCCACCGCTACCTTGGCGATTCCCTCGGTAGCAAAACGACGGAAACGGCGGGGCGAGGCCGATTGCGTCCAGGGGCGGGAAAGATGATCGAGCAGGGCAATGACCTGTCCACTGGTTTCCTCACCGAGCCCCAGCTGGGAAGGCGTAACGCGTTGACGAAGCTGGCTGAGCATATGGTTAATCTGCAAACCCAGTCGCGTAGTGTCAATGCGCCGCGTATCCGTAGACGGTTCATCGGCAACGGCTGTGGGATGCAACGGTAGATCCTTCATCAGCTCAATAACATAGGCCGGAACCTCAAGATCATCTTCCACCCGGTGAATGGAGACCAACGGCGCCCACATGCCTGCCCAGCGCCGGATCAAATTCAGGTTACGTACGCTATTGCTGTAAGGACTGGCCAGATCGATCAGTAGCAGCGTTGTGTAAGCAGCCGCGCAATGTGTTGCCTGCAGGCTATTCTCGAGGGAGTCCTCAACCGGAATGTAGGCGACGCCCCATTCCTCCGCGGTCTCGTAGAAACCATGCAAGTCCAGCCAGATACCGGGCGGCAGTTCGCGGCGAGCCCGATAATGCTCGAGAATTACCATTCCCGTGTAATACAGGCAGCGATGCAGGATGGTGGCCATCATGGCCACATATTGCGCATTTTCGGCGTCCGGTTCCTCGAGCCTGGCACACAACGCGTAGGCCTTCCCCATCTTCCTCCACGCACTGACAACCAACTGGAAATAGGACTCTTCTTCGGTCGCGAGCGGCAGCGCCTTGTTGTGGTAACGGCGAGCCATTTCCTCTTCGACAAAACACATCGGCGCCCGCGCCTGCTCAAGCAGCGCCAGCAAGACCGCAGATTCCGGTGGAGCCATCAGCAGCGAGTCGATGAAACCCATCAACTGCCTCTCGGCGATGATCGGGTTGGCCAGCGACAACTGCGAAAGATAGTCCATCCCAACTTGCAGATTTGCTATTACCGGCGGTTCAGTGGCGGTTGTGTTCATGTCCCATCCAGCCTTATTTGATATTTGCCAGCGCGACGGAAACGGCCTGTGCCAATTCCGCGTCGCTTACCCCAGGCCGCGGCGCCAAGCCCTCCCGCTGGACGCTCCCCCATACCGGTTCCGGAAAATGTCGATCGTCATGCCAGCGCGGAATAACGTGCCAATGGACATGCGGAACCATGTTGCCGAAACTTGCCAAGTTGATTTTATCTGGTCTGTATAGCCGGCGCACCACCGATTCGACGGCAAAAACGATGCTCATCAATAGAATCTGCTGGTCTGCTTCCAGATCGGTCATCTCGCGTACGTGATCGCGCCAGATCACGCGGCAGAACCCCGGATAATACGGATCGTCCACGCGAATGACGCGGCAAAAATCCGACTGCCAAAGAACGACGCCCCCTGCTTTTTCACACAATTCGCATGCTTGGCTACCGATACCCACGCTATTTGTCTCCAGTTATCCGGGCAGAATTACATTAGAGATCTTTTAGCACAAGCCGACGCCAGAAATCAGGGGATGATTTCACAGTCAATAACAAAAAAACCGGCCAGGAATTAGAGCAATACGCGTTCGATTCCGCCCGTATTTGCCTTGCCCACGTAGTCCGCCATCCAGTTATCGCCGAGCAAATGCTTGGCCAGTTCGACCACGATGTAATCGGCCTTGGTGCCCGCATCATCATCGTAGCGGGACAGACCTTGCAGACAGGCTGGGCAGGAAGTCAGGATCTTGACGTCGCCCTTGAAGCCGTCGGCCCGTAGCTTGGCTGCCCCGTTTTCAATTTCTTCCTGCTTGCGGAACTTGACCTGGGTTGCGATATCAGGACGTGAATAGGCAAAGGAGCCGGCATCGCCGCAGCAGCGGTCAGTCAGCGGCACCTCCTGGCCCATCAGCGACTTGGTCACGGCAAGCGGCGCATAGACCTTCATCGGCGTGTGGCAAGGATCGTGGTACATGTAACGCGTCCCTTCAACGCCTTCCAGCTTGACGCCTTTTTCCATGAGGTACTCGTGGATATCGAGCAGGCGGCAACCGGGGAATATCTTCTCGAACTGGTATTTCTGCAGTTGATCCATGCAGGTTCCACACGAAACAATCACCGTCTTGATGTCGAGATAGTTCAACGTATTGGCGACACGATGGAAGAGCACTCGGTTGTCCGTCGTGATCTTCTGGCCCTTGTCTTCGTCGCCCGAGGAGGTCTGCGGGTAACCGCAGCACAGGTAGCCCGGCGGCAGCACGGTGGTCGCTCCGACTTCATAGAGCATCGCCTGTGTGGCCAGTCCAACTTGCGAGAACAGGCGCTCGGAACCACAACCGGGGAAGTAGAAAACAGCATCCGATTCCTCGGTCGTCTCGCGCGGATTGCGGATGACCGGGATAACCTTGTCGTCCTCGATGTCGAGCAGGGCGCGCGAAGTGCGCTTGGGCAGATTGCCCGGCATCGGGCGGTTCAGGAAGTGGATGATCTGCGTCTTGACCGTTGGCGCACCGACGGTTGCCGGCGGATGAGCACGACTATCCTGGATCAGGCCAATCGCCTTGGCCGCCTTGTGGGCGAGACGCTGCGCCTTGAAACCAAAGTCCATCATGACACCCCGCATGACCTTGATCGTCGCCGGATCCTTGAGATTCAGATAGGTCATCGCGGCCACGGTGCCGGGGCTGAAGCGCTTCTTGTTCTGTTTGCGCAGGAAATTACGCATGGCGACGGACACATCGCCAAAGTCGATATCGACTGGACAGGGCTTCACGCAACGGTGGCAGATCGTGCAATGGTCGGCGACGTCGTTGAATTCGTCGAAATGCTTGAGCGAAATGCCGCGTCGGGTCTGCTCTTCATAAAGGAAGGCCTCGACCAGCAGCGAGGTCGCCAGAATCTTGTTGCGCGGTGAGTAGAGCAGGTTGGCTCGCGGCACGTGCGTCGAACAGACCGGCTTGCATTTGCCGCAGCGCAGGCAATCCTTGACCATGTCGGAAATCTTGCCGATCTCGGACTGCTCCATGATCAGCGATTCGGTACCGAGCAGGCTGAACGACGGCGTGTAGGCGTTGCCCAGATCGCCGCCGGGCATCAGCTTGCCCTTGTTGAAGCGGCCTTCCGGATCGACCTTCTGCTTGTAGGCGCGGAAGGGGCCGAGTTCGGCTTCCGTCAGGAATTCCAGCTTGGTGATGCCGATACCATGTTCGCCGGAAATCACGCCATCGAGCGAACGGGCAATGTGCATGATCCGCTCGACCGCCTTGTTGGCCGTCTGCAACATCTCGTAGTTGTCCGAATTAACTGGCAGGTTGGTGTGCACATTGCCGTCCCCGGCATGCATGTGCAAGGCGACGAAGACACGGCCGCGCAGCACTTCCTTGTGGATGGCCTCAATGCGTTCGATGATCGGGCGATAGACGCCACCGTCAAAGATCTTGGCCAGGCGGACATGCAGTTCCTGCTTCCACGACGTGCGCACCGAGTAGTCCTGCAGGCGGTGGAACAAGGTGGGGTTTTCGGCCCGGTTGGTCAGCTCGCCGGCCACCACGCCATACGACGCAAAGCGCGATTCGGCTTCGGCCAGCGGTAGGTCGAGGTTTTCGAGCAACCATTCCCAGCGCAGGCGGACAGCCTCGACGTAATCGAGTGCAGCTTGCCGGCGGTCGCCGATCAGCACGTCGGTGTCGATGGTTGTGTCGCCGCGATGCAGGGGCAGGTCGCCCTTGAGGAATTCGCTCAGCGCATCGCAGAGCGCCAGTTTGTTCTGCGTCGACAGCTCGATGTTGATGCGCTCAATGCCGTCGCAGTAATCGCCCATGCGCGGCAGCGGAATCACGACGTCTTCGTTGAGCTTGAAGGCGTTGGTGTGGCGCGAAATGGCGGCCGTACGCGAACGGTCGAGCCAGAATTTCTTGCGTGTTTCGGCGTTGACCGCAATGAAGCCCTCGGCGGCGCGCAGGTTGCACATGCGGACGACTTCCGAAGCAGCGGCCATTACGGCGTTTTCGTCGTGACCGACGAGATCGCCGATCAGGACCATTTTCGGCCGACCGTGGCGCTTGGCCTTGGTTGCGTAGCCAACGGCCTTTACATAGCGCTCGTCGAGGTGCTCGAGGCCAGCCAGCTGGACGCCAGCCGCATGCCCGGCACCACCCGGTTTGAAGTAATCGGTAATTTCAACGATGGCCGGCACGGCTTCGCGCACCTGGCCGAAGAACTCCAGACAGACGGTGCGCGAGATCGGCGGCATCTTGTGCAGCACCCAGCGCGCCGCGACGATGATGCCGTCAGTACCTTCCTTCTGAACGCCCGGTATGCCGCCAAGGAACTTGTCGGTCACATCCTTGCCCAGCCCGATCTTGCGGCAGGCGGCGCCCGGCATGGTCAGAATTTCTTCGCCGAGCAGCTTCTTGCCGCTCGGATCGAAGCGCTTGAGGCGGAATTCGACGTTTTCCTGCTCGTGGATCTTGCCGTAGTTGTGATTGACGCGTTCGATTTCGAGCCAGTTGCCGTCCGGATCGACCATCTTCCACCAAGCCAGGTTGTCGAGCGCGGTACCCCACAGCACGGCCTTCTTGCCGCCGGCATTCATGGCGATGTTGCCGCCGATGCAGGAGGCCGAAGCTGAAGTAGGGTCGACCGCGAAAACGCGGCCAGCCAAAGAGGCAGCTTCGGACACACGCTCGGTGACAACGCCGGCGCCGGTACGTATCGTCGCGTAGGGCGTTTCATGACCGGCCAGCACCAGTTCTTCAACCGGGCCGATATCGATGAGCTTTTCGGTATTGATCACCGCCGCGTACGGCGTCAGCGGCACGGCGCCGCCGGTGTAACCAGTGCCACCGCCACGGGCGATGATGGTCAGGCCGGCTTCGATACAGCCACGGACGAGATGGCCGATTTCCTCTTCGGTATCCGGGTTGAGGACGACGAAGGGGTATTCGACGCGCCAGTCGGTCGCATCGGTGACGTGCGAAACGCGGGCCAAGCCATCAAAAGCGATGTTGTCCTTGCGCGTATGTTTGCTCAGGATGCGCGTCACCTTGCGGCGCAGATCCCAGGTTTCGCCGAAACGTTCGGCGAAACGGTTGACGGCGCCCCGGGCCGCATCGACCAGACGCTTGACCTTGGCCGCCCGTTCCTGGTCTTCACCCTCGGTCGCTTCGCGCCGCTTTTCAACTTCGTTGAGCCGGTGGTGCAGGGCATTGACCAGCGCATCGCGCCGTTCACGATTGTCGAGCAGGTCGTCTTCGAGATACGGATTGCGCTGCACGACCCAGATGTCGCCCAGCACCTCGTAGAGCATGCGCGCCGAACGGCCGGTGACGCGCTCGGAACGGAGCTCATCGAGCACTGCCCAGTTGTCGGCGCCAAGCAGGCGGATGACGATCTCGCGATCGGAAAACGAGGTGTAGTTGTAAGGTATTTCGCGCAGGCGGGCAGTCATGGGAGCAGCCGGGGTCCGTCAAAAGATGAATTTTAGCGTATTGCGAGGCAGGACGCCGGCACAGGTAGACGTGCACCGGCACTCAAAGTTCAGCTTCCTTAGATACCGCCGATCTTGAGCAGCAGCCCGAACAGCGCACTGGCAGCGATGACGCGCATGACGCTTTGCTGGTAGCGGAAGAGGGTGAGCGCGGCAAACAAAACGATCAGGGCCGAGACAGGGGCGAATTCTCCCGCGAAGCCCTGCGGCCACAACACGTGATAGGCAAAAAACAGGGCCAGGTTGAGGATCACGCCGACCACCGCCGCCGTAATAGCCGTCAGCGGTGCCGTGAAGTTAAGGTTGCCATGTGTCGTCTCGATCAGAGGCCCGCCCAGCAAAATAAAGATAAACGACGGCAGGAAGGTAAACCACGTAACCAGAACAGCGGCAACTACCCCGGCCAGAAACAACCCATCCGGCCCAAACAAGGCCTGCATGTCGGCCGTCTGATAACCGCCGACAAAGCCGACAAATGCGACGACCATGATCAGCGGCCCCGGCGTCGTTTCCCCAAGCGCCAGACCGTCGATCATCTGCGTCGGCCTGAGCCACCCGTAATGAACCACCGCCCCCTGATAAACGTAGGGCAACACGGCGTAAGCGCCCCCAAAAGTCAGCAGCGCCGCCTTGGTGAAGAACCAGCCCATCTGGGTCAGCGTATGCGCCCAGCCAAACGTGTTCGCGAGCAGCGTCATCGGCAATACCCAGAGCAGGGCGCCGACAATAGCCACCTTGAGCAGGCGCGACCAACTGAAAAGGGCATGTTCAGGCGTCGGCGCATCGTCGTCGATGAGCGCCGGGCCCCAGGCTTTGGCTTTTCCACTATGCTGGCCGTTGGCGTTGAAGCACTCCGGCTTCAGGCGCCCGCCGACATAGCCAAGCAGCGCGGCCACTGCGACGATCGCCGGGAAGGGTGCGCCTAAGGCGAAAATGGCAATAAACGCTGCCGCTGCGACTGCCCAAAGCAGCCGGTTCTTCAAGGCCCGCCCACCAATGCGCCAGGCCGCGTGCAAAACGATGGCCGTAATCGCTGGCTTGATGCCGAAAAACAACCCGGCAACCAGCGTCGTATTGCCATAGACAATGTAGATCCACGACAGCATGATCAGGATAAACAGCGACGGCAGAACGAAGAGAACCCCCGCAACGACACCTCCCCAGGTCCGGTGCATGAGCCAGCCGATGTAGGTTGCCAGCTGCTGCGCCTCCGGCCCGGGCAGCACCATGCAATAGTTGAGCGCATGCAGAAAGCGGCCCTCGGACAGCCAGCGCCGCTTTTCGACCAGTTCCTGATGCATCATGGCGATCTGTCCGGCCGGGCCACCAAAGCTGATGAAGCCGAGCTTAAGCCAGAAACGGAAGGCTTCCCAGAAAGACACGGCGGGCGGTGGGGTGGAATCGATCATAGGGGATTGAGCCTATTGCAGCGCGGCATGCGGCCACACCGGGAAATCATGCCGCCAGCGGTGTCACTCACGCGGCAAACGCCAAAGCCGGGCCATATTCCGCCGGATGCTGGCGCAAAAATCCCCATAAAAGTCCCCCAGAACCGCTGGGGCCTAGCCCTGCGAAGAAAAAACCGGCGCCCATCGAGCCACAAACCCCGCTTTCCGCCGTGACGTTTGGCCACTCCACCCGTAGAATCTCCTTTTTGCCCAAATGAGTTGCGCGCAATGCACCCGGATTATCTCGAAAAAGTTCTCAACGCACAGGTTTATGACGTGGCCGTCGAAACGCCACTCGATCTGGCCAGCAACCTTTCCGCCCGGGTCGGCAACAAGATTATTCTGAAGCGTGAAGACATGCAGCCGGTGTTTTCGTTCAAGTTGCGCGGCGCCTACAACAAGATCGCCAGTCTATCGGCAGAGAAGCTCAAGCGCGGCGTCATCTGTGCCTCGGCTGGCAATCATGCCCAGGGCGTCGCCCTGTCGGCCAAGAAGCTGGGTTGCCGGGCAGTCATCGTCATGCCGACCTCGACGCCGGGTATCAAGATCGATGCCGTCAGGGCACGCGGCGGGGAGGTTGTGCTGTTTGGCGATTCCTTCGACGAAGCCTGCGCCCACGCTGTCGAACTCGAAAAAACTGAAAAGCTGACCTTCGTGCATCCGTTCA
>Ga0265316_10005577_pt1 | contig 12200 bp, 8 predicted proteins | sample 4522metaG_FD_202092 | JGI IMG/M metagenome (GOLD analysis project Ga0265316, IMG submission 202092) | Rhizosphere microbial communities from Carex aquatilis grown in University of Washington, Seatle, WA, United States - 4-5-22 metaG | ecosystem: Host-associated > Plants > Roots > Rhizosphere >... | reverse complement strand
CGGCTGACGCACACAGGCGCGCGACCTCTTCCTGGGCCTCCCGCTGGCTGGGGTGTTCGAGCATGCAGAGCAGGTGCAACTCCGACAGCCGTGCCAGCTCCCGGACCGTCGCATTCATGAAGACGGCTCCGCCATGGACCGGCGGCAACAGCGGATAAGGGGAGACGAAGAGGACCGACAGCCTCTCGGGGGCGCCGGCAGCCTCCTCCATCTCGAAGCGATCGCGGAAGTAGCCGCCACGCGGCCGGAGGAACGCTTCGGTATCGGAAACCCCGGCCATGCGGCGCGCGCGCCAGCGCGAGACGAGCGCTCGCGGAAGCTGGAGGAAGGCGCGCAAGACGCCGGCGGCGCTGGCCCGCATGGGGGAGTCGCCGGCAACGGCGCTGGCCAGCGAGCCGCCCAGAGCGAAGGCGAAGTGCGCGGCCAGTTTGCGCCAGTCATGGATGTTCTTCCAGGCGAACAGGACGTAGTTCTTCTGGTAGACGGCGTTGATCTGGTCCGCCGTGAAATGCTTGCCGATGGTGCCCCTATGCTCGTGGTACACCGAACTCGCCGGCTGGTAGAGCACCTGCCATCCGCGCTTCCAGGCCAGGAACCCGAGGTCGGCATCCTCCAAGTAGAACGGCCGCAGCAGCGGATCGAATCCGCCGAGCTCGAGGAACTTGCGCCGGTCGAAGGCGCAGGACCCGCCTCCGCCGTAGAAGCAGGGATACAGATCCCGCACCTCGTCGTCGACGCGGTGGCCCAGCCGGATCGCGCCGTCGCGCCAACAGCCCTCGGTCAGGCCGGTCTCTTCGCGCCTGCGGTTCGGGTCGCTGAAGAAGATCTGGCAGGAGACCGCGAAGACGTTCTCATTGCGGAAGCCCGCCAGCAAAGGCGCCAGGAAATCCGGCGCCACGCGCATGTCGTTGTTCAGCAGAACCACGATGCCGTTTCGTGCCGCGCGGACTCCGGCGTTCGCGCCCCCGCCGAATCCGAGGTTGCGGTCGAGCGCCACCAGCTTGACCCCCGGGAAACGCTCGCGGACGAACGCGGCGCTTCCGTCCGTAGAGCCGTTATCCACCACGATGACTTCGTTTCCGGGATGGCCGGCGAGCGCCGCGATCACCGAGGGGAGATACTTCTCGAGCAGCTCGCGCCCGTTCCAGTTGGGGATCACCACCGAAGCAGCGGAGCCGTCCGGGAGCGCGTCGGCGCGGGCCTGCCGCTTTCCCACAAGGAGCCACAGAAGGTCGCAAATGGCCAGCGCCGCGGCGGCCAGAGTCAGGGCAAACGGACAGAGAACCAACAGGGGCACACGCAGCAAATAACGGATGGGCCTCCGCATGTCACTCGCCGTTGAGCCTGGGACCGAGTCCGAGGAGATTTCCCAGTTTTACCCAACGCGAAGCCCTAGCGCAATTGACCCGCTCCTCCAGCTGCAACATCCGGGCGGTGCGCTCCTCGAGCGTGGTTTCGGTCGCGTGCAGCACCTCTAGACAATGCACGAGGTCTTTGCCCTTGCTTTCGAGCTCGGAATCCAGACGGCGCGCCCAGACGGTCTTGGCATCGTTCTCGGCCTCGACTTTGGCGAGCTGGGCGAAATAGCCTGCCACGGCCCGCTCCAGTTCCTCCAGGTTCGCCATAAGCTGCTGTCCCCACTTGGTCTTAGCGCAGACCTCGGCGTGGAGCTCGGCAAGTGTGGAGTGATCGCTGGGGCAGGGCTTGGAGAGTTGAGACTCGAGATCGAAGACTCGAGAGACCGCCGCGGCCAGTTGCTCCGCGACATCGGTAGCCCTGAGGTTGCTCTGCTCGAGGGCCGTGGACAGGACTGCGGTCCACTCGGTCTTGGCGCGATTCTCCTCCCGGAACGCAGCCTCCACGTTTTGTAGCTCGACAATGCGGGCGGAGGCAGCGGCGAGCTTTTCCTCAAGTTGCAGGGCCCATTCGGTTTTGATGCGGTCCTCGCTTTTGAGCGTGGCGATTTGAGCCTCGAAGCCGGCGGCGGTCTGTTCGAGCTCGTTCTGCAGTTGGACGATGCGGGCCGAAGCCGTGGCGAGCTTCTCATCAAGTTCCCGGGCCCAGGCGTTCTTGGTGCTGTTTTCGGCCTGGAGTTCGACTATGCGGGCCACGGCGGCGGCGAGCTGGCCGTCGAGCTCTCGGGACCACTCGGTCTTGGCGCGGTTTTCGCCCTCGAGCGTGGCCACCTGGGCTTCGAAGCCAGCCGCGGTCTGCTGGAGCTCGGCCTGCAGCTCGACGATGCGGTCCGAGGCGGCCGCAAGCTTCTCGTCGAGACTGCCCGACCAGCGGTTGGCCTCTTCGAGAGCGGCCTTCTGGACGCGGAACATCTCCACGAGTTTCTCTTTGTCCGCGCGGAGCTGGTTGACATCGATTTCGAGCTTTGCGATATGCAGCTCGCGCTCGTGGAGGACATTGGCCGTGGTGGGTACGTAGACGAACGGCGCCGGCGCCGGCTGAGGCGAAGAGGAGCACGCGGCCAGGAAGAAATGGGCGCCGTTGGGATCGGGGGCGAGGCCGGCCTGCTGCAATTCCGGTTGACCATGCCCGGTGGCCGGGGCCGGCTGAAAAGAGATGCCCTCGACATGGTTCTGAAGGAAGAGATGAACGTGCGGAAACAGGGCGCCGAGGGCCGCGCCGAACTCGTCGAAGTTGAATTCGTGGACGTGAAACGGGTTGGGGCCGGAGACGCTCCGGGCCTCGGCGTAGTAGTCGCGATTGGGTGTCGATAGCATGAAAATGCCGCCTGGAGCCAGAACGCGACGGCTCTCCGACAGGAAGGCCTGCCAGTCCTCGAGGTGCTCGATCACCTCGAAGGAGATCACCAGGTCGAAGGCGGCGTCGGGCAGGGGCATGGCCGAGCACGAGCCTTCGAGATACGTCACTCCCGGGGCCGCGGAATGTTCGCGCGCATGAGCGATGGCCTCCGGTGCGATGTCGAGGCCGGTGACGCTCGAGGCCCGCCCGGCCAACGCCGCGCAGCCGTAGCCCGTGCCGCAACCGGCATCGAGCACGCGTTTCCCCGCGGCCAGACGGGCCGCGAACGCATAACGGGCCAGGTGCTCGTTCCAGAGGTCGACATCTACCTGGCCTGGGACGACACGCTCCCCGGTGAACTCAATCAAGGATTCGCCTCCAATGTGGATGCAGGCCCCGAGAGCTTTGTATTGAGCTCGATCCGGCACGGGACGCGCGTGTAGCCATATACCTGTTCCGTTCCTGACGCCATCTGGACCGTGATGGCGTTGTCGATCCAATCGCACATGGCCGATGGCTCGAACACGCCGTCCGCCACGGCCGGCGAGAAGGAGAACACGGCCGGGTAGAGTTCCGGCAGATCCATGTGGAAGTCCACTGCCAGGATCTCGCCCGCCCGCAGCTCCGGCAAACTCATATTCTCCCGCAGTGAGTCCGTCCCGGAGAAATCGATGCCCAGATGATTGCGCAGCATAAAGCCGATGATGGGGCGCCCGATGGGCGCATGGGCCCGCACCGCAATGCGGACGACCAGACGGGACGACGGCTGAAGCTGGGCTACCGGCTCGCCCGTTTCGTCGAGTAGGGCGATGCCCGTCACGCGGGCCCGGCCGTCGCCGGAACGATGATCCACGTTGGGCAAGTGGTCCACGGGAACGGGCGAGAGGGGTGGCGCCTCCGCGTGGTCGAGTGACCGCCGGCTCTGGAGGTATGCGGCGTCCTTGCGAGCCATGGCTTGGAGATACCGCTCGACCACGGTTTCGGTGTCGCCGAGCTCGCGGATGCGGCCGCGGTCCAGCCAAAGCGTTCGGTCACCGATGGCGCTTACGTCGGCGAGGGCGTGCGAGACGAACAGGATGGTGATCCCTTTGGACCGTAGGTCGTGCACCTTCCGCATGCACTTCTGTTTGAAGTAGACGTCGCCGACCGCGAGGGCCTCGTCCACCAGCAGGATCTCGGGGTCGGTGTGGATGGCGACGGCAAAGGCGAGGCGGACCACCATCCCGCTGGAATAGGTCTTCAGGGGTCGGTTCATGAACTCGCCAAGTTCGGCGAAGTCCTGAATCTGGGAGAACTTAGCGTCTATCTCGCGGGCCGAGAATCCGGCGATTGCGCCGTTGAGGTAGACGTTGTCGCGGCCGCTGAATTCCGTGTCGAAGCCTGCGCCGAGCTCGAGCAGGGCGGAGACGCGGCCGGCTATAGTTACCGTGCCTGCCGATGGCTGTAGGATGCCTGCGACCAGTTGCAGCAGCGTACTCTTGCCCGCGCCGTTTTCCCCGATGACACAGAAGACCTCGCCGCGTTCGACGGCGAAGGAGACGTCGCGGAGAGCCCAGAAGTCCTGATGGTGGGCGGCCTTCCGGAATGAGGCCAGCTCTCGCAACCGGTCGCCTGGAGAACCGTAGATGGAATAGGTCTTCGAGACTGACTCAAACCCGAGGGCTTTCACGGAGAGCTCGTTTGACGCAAAGCCAGCGTCCTATCAACAATCTAGCCGAGTAGCGGGAAGGAGTCAAACCACAGGAGGGCAAAGAAAGGAAGGGGCGACCGCCAGCTCCTCACTGGCACGGTCCTTGTCCAGTCAGCTCCGAAGGAGCCGTACCGGGCATCCGTGACTCTGGTTGCCGTATGCCTTTTTCGCGGTGCAAAATACCGCGGCGCGCTGGCCGTTTTAGGGGCCCAGCAAACGTCTAAAGGCGACAGCCAGTCAGCGGAGGAAGCGGGTAGCCGCCCATCATGTGGAGTTCTATATAGACTTCCTCCTATCGGAAACTGACCTGCCGGTTTGCGACAGATCTCATGGCCCCCCAAATGGAGGCGCCAGAAGCTCAATTGCTCTAAACTTCGCAGCTTCTGTGTCAAATATGCACCCAAAGACGGTCGCTGTCAAGACGGGTGAAATCACCTAGATTAAGGAAGAGTAATGAGGCTGAGTCTAGGGCCGCGTTGACAAAGCGGGGTGGCGGTAAAGTACTCTGATATAGAGCCCTTTCGAGCGCCGGTGTAGCTCAGGTGGTTAGAGCGTGGGTCTCATAATCCCAAGGTCGCTGGTTCGAGTCCAGCCGCCGGCACCATTTCTGACAAGCAACCCCGATAGCCGTTACCGGTCCTCCCCAACAATCAGGGCATAGATGCGCTGAAGATCGTCGGGAGAGTAGTACGCGATCTCGATGTGCCCCCGCGCATCCGGTTTGCCGGTTATCTTGACGCGCGTGCCAAGCACGCGTTCGAGTTCCTGGACCGCCGCCTTCACGTTGGGATCCAGCGCTTCGTCTACGGACTTTGCCTCGCGCGGGCCGGTCATCTTCTGCACGAGGTGCTCGACTTGGCGGACGGAGAGGCCTTGGGAGCTGGCCTTTTCCGCGACCTGGCGCTGTAGCTCCTCCGTAGGGAGTCCGAGGATGGCGCGTGCATGGCCCATCGAGAGGCGGTGCTCGGCCACCAGCGCCTGAATGTCGGCCGGGAGCTTGAGGAGCCGGAGAGTGTTGGTGATGGAGGTGCGGTCTTTGCCAGTGCGGCGGGCGATCTCGTCGTGGCTCAACTCCAGGTCGCGGGCGAGGCGGTCGAAGGCGTGGGCGATTTCGATGGGGTTGAGATCTTCCCTCTGGATGTTCTCGACCAGAGTGATCTCGAGCAGGCGGTCATCGGGGATATCCTGAACCGAGACGGGGACGTCGGTGATGCCCGCCAGGCGTGCGGCGCGCCAACGTCGCTCACCGGCGACGAGTTGGTACCGGCCATCCCGGGGCCGCACTACTAGGGGCTGGATGATTCCGTTGGCCCGGATTGAGTCCGCAAGTTCCTGAAGACGCTCGGGTTGGAAGGCGGTACGCGGCTGGAGCGGATTAGGATCGACGAGATCGAGGGGAACGCGTGAGATGACATCCGCGGGAGGAGTGGCTGGTGCCGCGGGTTGAGCGACGGGCTCCGGCTTCGGGGCGGTGCGGTTGACCAGGAGGGATGTCAGACCCCTGCCGAGGGCCTTGCGTGGGTTATCTGGTGCCTTGGTCATTCTCGAGGATCTCCTTGGCCAGCTTGATGTAGCTCTCCGCGCCGCGCGACCGGACGTCATAGAGAAGGATAGGCTTGCCATAGCTGGGCGCTTCGGCGAGCCGGATACTGCGGGGGATGACAGTGCGAAATACCTCCTTGCCGAAGAACTCGCGCAGGTCGTCCGCCACCTGGCGTGCCAGGTTGGTGCGCTCGTCGAACATGGTGAGGAGGATGCCCTCGATCTTCAGCGAATGTTGGAGGGAGTCGCGCAGGCGGTCGATCGTGTCCATCAGCTCGGAAACGCCCTCGAGGGCGAAGAACTCGCACTGTATGGGGATGAGAACGGAGTCCGCCGCAGCCAGGGCGTTGACCGTAAGGAGGTCGAGGGCTGGGGGGCAGTCGATGAGGACGTAGTGGTAGGCATCCCTTAGGGAACTGAGGCTCTCGCGCAGGCGGAACTCGCGGCGCTCGAGATCGACGAGCTCGATATTGGCGCCGACGAGGTTCTTGTCGGCAGGGACGATGTCGAGGCCTTCGAATCCGGTGGGCTGGACGGTGGCGGCGAGGTCCGTGTGCCCGAGAAGGGCGTCGTAGATGGTCGGGGCGCCGGTGTTCTTGGCGACGCCGAGGCCAGTTGTCGAGTTGCCCTGGGGATCTGCATCGATCACCAGGACGTGTAGGTCGTTCGCGGCCAGGGATGCGCCGAGATTGATGGCGGTAGTGGTTTTCCCGACTCCGCCCTTCTGGTTGGCGACTGCGATGACTCTTCCCAAAGTTCGATGCTCCTCGCGCGGAGAGACCAACATGCTATCACGGTTACGGTGAGTGAGTCTTGCGGGGGGCCGAGATGTTCCAGGTGGAACAATGTCGCGAGCACCGGCTCGCCACAAGGTTTCTCGGGACCATGTCGCGCCAAGGGGGGCGGGCGTAGGCGCTGCGCTCACATGCCCCGTGTCCTGTAGGAGGAGATCGGCGGCACGCTCACCTCGCCCCAGGTCTTGCCCGAGGGTCGGAGGTGGTGGCGCTCTGCCGGGGTTCCACGTGGAACCGCCTCCCACCCGCGCCGTTCAACGTTCCACGTGGAACACTTTGACGTCGGGCGGCTAGTCGCTGGGCAGGGCTGTCTGACCAATCACCAGCACCCTACGGTGGCCCCACGGGAGCGGGATCGCCTGGCGCCAGGAGAACTTCGGTTGAACGACCACCTCCGCTGCGTCCTCCTGCCCCAGCAGTAACGCTACTGTCCGGATTGGGACGACGGCGGCGCCTGCGACGGCAATCTTCAGTACGTCCGGCCACTTCACCGCCCTCGAAACCACCCAATCGAAGGCGCCCTCGACCTTCTCCGCACGGCACGCCGCCACGCGAACGTTCGAAAGGTGCCGGGTTGCCTCGCGTAGAAAGACCGCCTTCCTCTGATGGGACTCCGCCAGCGTAACCCTGCAATCCGGGCGCAGGATCGCCATAGGAATCCCTGGAAAGCCGGCGCCCGAGCCAAGGTCCAGAACGGACACCGGGCTTGTGGGGAGATGGATCCCCACAAACAGCGACTCGCAGTAGTGGCGTAACACGGCCTCTTCGAGACCGGCGATGGAAGTGAGGTTGAGAGTCTTGTTCCAGCGGAGAAGGAGTTCGTAGTGGCCCAGCAGTTCGGCGATCGTTTCGGGCGAAAGAGGGTGGAGCGGGCCAAAACTGCGCGTCAAGATGGCGGCGAACCCAGGCGCATCCTTCATAGCGAAGCGACGCCAGCTCCGATCGTCAGGTAGACGTCGAGAACCGCTATCGCGGCCGGAGTCACCCCCGGTATGCGCGCCGCCTGCCCCAGCGTCTCCGGCCGCACCCGCTCCAACTTCTCCGAGATCTCGCGCGACAGCCCTGGTATGCCCCGGAAGCCAAACTTCGCCGGTATCTTCCGCCCCTCAGACTCCCGCAGACGAACAATCTGACGCTCCTGTTGCGAGATGTAGCCCGCGTACTTCACTTCCGTCTCCACCGTGCTTAGAACCTCGCGCACCGGCTCTTCCCCAAGCGCCGCCACTAGCAAGGAGCGAACCTTCTCAATGCTTGCCTCGGGCCGCCGCAGCCACCCCGCGACCGTAGGCCGATCCCCCGGCGTCAGACCCAGACCGTCGGGCGGCACTCTTGTGCTCTCCAACAGCGCTCGCAGCCGCTCCTTCTGGGCCTGTTTCTTTGCGAACAGCATCCAGCGCTCCTCCGTCACCAATCCCAGCCGGCGGCCCTCAGGCGTGAGCCGCTCGTCGGCGTTGTCGATGCGAAGGTGCAAGCGGAACTCGGCGCGTGAGGTGAACATGCGGTATGGCTCGTCCGCCCCTTTGGTCACGAGGTCGTCAATCATGATCCCGATGTAGCCATCCGTACGCCCGAAAACGACCGGTGGACGACCGCTCACCCGGCACGCCGCGTTGATCCCGGCCAGAATGCCCTGAGCCGCAGCCTCCTCATATCCCGAAGTTCCGTTGATCTGTCCCGCCAGAAACAGGCCAGCGATCCTCTTAACCTCCAGAGAATGCAGGACTTCCCTTGGATCGACCGCGTCGTACTCAATGGCATAGCCCGGGCGGATCATCTCGGCCAAGTCCAGGCCCGGGACCGAAGCCAGCATGGCGATCTGCACGTCGATCGGCATGCTGGTGGACATCCCGTTGACGTAAACCTCGTATGTATCAAGCCCTTCCGGCTCCAAGAAGATCTGGTGCCGCACCTTGTCGGGGAACTTGACAACTTTGTCCTCAATTGAAGGGCAGTACCGCGGCCCGATACCCTCGATCTGCCCGCTATAGAGCGGCGAGCGCGGAATCGCCTGGCGCAGGATCTCGTGGGTCTTCTCGGTGGTGTAAGCGATGTGACACTCGATCTGGGGACGGTCGATTCCCGGTGTCAGAAACGAGAACGGGGTCGGAACCGGGTCTCCGCGCTGAACCTCGAAGCAGGACCAGTCGATCGTGCGGCCGTCCAGCCGCGGCGGCGTGCCCGTCTTCAGGCGCGTCCACTTCATTCCAAGAGTCCGAAGCTGATCGCCGAGCAGGTTCGACGGCGCCTCTCCGTTGCGGCCGCAGTGGTAGGTCTTCTCGCCGACGTGCGCCAGACCGTTCAAAAACGTGCCGGTGGCCACCACGACGGCCCCGCTCGAAAGCACCCGGCCGTCCTGGAGTCGGACGCCGCGCACCTGTCTTCCGCCCTCGCCCGCCTCAATCACGAGCTCCGCCACCTCTGCCTGGAGAATACGCAGGTTGGGCTCGCGCTCCAGCACCTCGCGCATGCGCATGCGATACAGCTTCTTATCGCATTGGGCACGCGGCGACCAGACCGCCGGTCCGCGGCTCGTATTCAGAAGCCGGAACTGGATGCCCACCGCATCGGTCACCTCGCCCATCACTCCCCCGAGGGCATCGATTTCTCTGACCAAGTGGCCCTTCGCGATTCCTCCGACAGCCGGATTACAGGACATCTGGGCGATCAAGTCCAGATTCATGGTGACCATGGCCGTCTGGAGGCCCATGCGTGCGCACGCACGTGCCGCTTCGCAACCGGCATGTCCGGCGCCCACCACGATCACGTCATAACTGTTCGGACGGCCCATCGCTTGCATTTCGGCCCAGCTTTTCTTCTATTCTAGGGAAGTGCGCGGCGCGGCGGGCGCACGGGGGCGTTTGTGCGCCCCTGTGCCAACGCGGAACAACTTTCGGCCGCCCAGCATTCTTCCTGGAGAGCAGAGTGAAAGTACTGATCCTCGGTGGCGGTGGCCGCGAGCACGCGATCGCGTGGCGTCTGGCCCAGAGTCCTTCGGTGACGGCTGTCTATGCGACGCCGGGAAACCCGGGCATTGCCCGCGTCGCAAACTGTATCGCCGCGCCCGGCAACCCGGAAGGATGGCTGCGCGCGGCCGAATCCGTTGAGGCCGACCTCACCGTCGTCGGGCCGGAGGCTCCTCTGGTCGCGGGTGTCGTCGACGCGTTTCGCGCCGCGGGCCGTGCGATTGTAGGGCCCACCAGCCAGGCGGCCCGCCTCGAGGGCAGCAAGATCTTCTCGAAGGAATTCATGGTGCGTGCGGGCATTCCCACGGGCGGCTTCGTCCGCGCGGAAAGCGAGGCCGAGGCTCTCGCGGCGCTCGACCGCTTCGGCTGCCCCGTGGTCCTCAAGGCCGACGGTCTCGCAGCAGGCAAAGGCGTCATCATCGCCAACACCCGCGCGGAAGCCGAAGCAGCCATCCACGGACTGCTCTCCGGCGAGCTGGTTGGGAAGGCCGGCGCGCGCCTCGTGGTGGAGGAATTCCTGACCGGAGAGGAGGTCAGCTTCATCGTACTGAGCGACGGCCGCCACGTCCTCCCGCTCGCCCCGACGCAGGACCACAAGGCGGTGCACGACGGCGACACCGGCCCGAACACCGGCGGCATGGGCGCCTATTGCGACTCCAGGATATTGACCGCCGCCGAGCGCGCCGACGTCCTGGACCGCATCATCGCCCCCACCATCGAGCGAATGAGCGCCGAGGGCTCGCCGTTCACCGGCTTCCTCTACGCCGGTCTGATGATGACCGACCGCGGCCCGCAAGTGCTGGAATACAACGTACGGTTGGGCGATCCGGAAACCCAGGCGCTGATGCACTGTGTGGACTCGGACTTCGCCGAAGCGCTGATGGCGGCGGCTCACGGCGACCTCGCCGGAGCCAAACTGGCGTGGCGCGCCGATCCCTCGGTCTGCGTGGTTCTGGCGTCCGCCGGATATCCTGCAGCGCCGCGCACCGGAGACGCGATCAGCGGTCTCGACGAAGCCGAGGCGCTCGGGGCCACCGTCTTCCACGCCGGAACGCGGGCGGGCGCGGGCGTGATCGAGACTTCGGGCGGCCGAGTGCTGGGCGTCACCGCGTCCGGCTCCGGCCTGGCGGGCGCCATCGAGAACGCCTACCGCGCCGTGGACAAGATCCATTTCGACGGCATGCACTATCGCCGCGACATCGGCCACAAAGGGCTCAAGCGCTGGGGCTAAAATAGAAGCTCGCGGGGACGTAGCTCAGATGGATAGAGCGGCCGCCTCCTAAGCGGCAGGTCGGCAGTTCGAATCTGCCCGTCCCTACCACTTCAACTTCGCGGTAGACTCGCAGCGGGTTTCCGGATTCCAACTCTCGGTGCGCTCGCTAGCGACGCTCCTCTTTCCTCTCCCTCGCGGCGCTCTTCCAACTCGTCGAGCTGCCGCACCGGCCGGGCGACCAGCCAGATCCTTGTTCGTATGCTGGGAGCGCTCCTCGGATGCAACCGTCCGCAAGGTGCGTGACTCGCACCGCAGACTCCGTGCGATTCACGTGCTGGCCGCCTGGGCCGCTGGCGCGAGCTGGCTTCCGAGCAGAGATACGCAGGGCAGCCCAACCGCTTGCGCGAAGCAATTGACCAGCGCGGACTTGCCGATGCCCTCGGGCCTCTCGGCGGAATCCATCTACGGCCCGATCGATCACCGCGTCGGGCTGCGCAGGCACTACCGATTGGCAATAGGCCAGCGCCTGGTTGATGTCGGTACCGCCTCCCACTGCGCCGCCCGGAGGACACCATTCTCGTTCTGCTGAGCGATCTGTTCGAAGGTGGCAACCGCGAGGAGATGCTGCGCCGCGCCGCGTCACTGGTAGCCAGCGGCGTCCAGCTGATTGCCTTGCTGGCTCTGAGCGATCAAGGCGCGCCCGCTTACGACCACAATGTCGCCGCAGCCTTCGCCGAGCTTGGCGTGCCGGCCTTCGCCTGCACGCCGGACCGCTTCCCAGACCTGATGAGCGCGGCCATCCGGCGCCAGGATTTAACGCAATGGGCGAGCGCTGGGGAAGCCGCAGCACGCTAAACGGGCGCGATATAGAATCGATTCGCTTGACCCCGAACCCAAAGGTCCCGTGGACCGGCACACGAAACCCAGCTGTCTCCGCACAACCTCTCGCTGAAGAACGAATGTCTTGACTAAGGGCCGCAGTTCGCTATATAGTAACTAGTGATGCGGCGCTTCCTCAGTTGCGGTCTCCTATCCTACCGACTCTCAGTCGGACACTCTTGGTGTCTCTCACTTAGTCTGTAAGTTCCCTGTAAAGTCATTAGCAGCAGTTATCCGGAAGGCTCGGGTAATTGGTATCCCACTGGCCCGCTAAGCCAGGGTCCCTCGGGACATAGGCGTTCGAGTCGCCTGCCTTCCGCCAGATCTTTGACAATTCGTGTTTGGGCAGTTGGCTGAGAGGCTGA
>Ga0265316_10005574_pt1 | contig 12202 bp, 11 predicted proteins | sample 4522metaG_FD_202092 | JGI IMG/M metagenome (GOLD analysis project Ga0265316, IMG submission 202092) | Rhizosphere microbial communities from Carex aquatilis grown in University of Washington, Seatle, WA, United States - 4-5-22 metaG | ecosystem: Host-associated > Plants > Roots > Rhizosphere >... | reverse complement strand
TCTCAACGTCCCCTTTTTCTCATACATGATGCCCGCAGGCAATAAATTCCGTATCTACATTCCGAGAAACCTCGCCGTTCCCAGCGCCACTTATTCTCAGCTCCTCAAAGTGACATTCTTTCGCGGGGATGGTGCGACGGATGATTCCAACATCGCCCTCTCAATATCCAAGGTCTATTAGCGGCCCTCTACCTTCACCATAGACTCGGCTTCATTTTCTCCGCCTCGCCCCGTCTGGCTTCTCGTCAGGCGGGGTTTTCTATTCAGCTTCGATCAGTACCAGGAGCCATTCATGAAGACTATTTGCTTCTCCTCGATCAAGGGCGGCACGGGCAAGAGCTCGCTCTGTATCCTCACCGCTAACTTCGCAGCCTCGGCAGGCTACCGTGTTCTCGTCGCCGATCTTGACATCCAGAATAGCGCTACGTCCTACTACCTCGACTCCCCCGAGGAGACCGACCGTAGAAACATCGCGGCCGTCTTTCACACCGAGCGAGCGTCTGAGAACATCATCCCGTCGAACTACGCCGGGATCGACCTCTTGGCATCGTCGCTGGACCTCGTGAAGTTCAGGGCCATTGGGGATCGCACGCTCAGGCGCATCCTAGCAACCTCAGATCTCGCTTACGACTTCCTCTTCATCGACACGGCTCCGACCTACGACAACATCGTCCTGAACGCCCTCAACGCCTCGGACCTCATCATCACACCCGTCGCTTTCAGCCAGTTCGACTTCAAGGGTGCTCTCTTCTACGAGGCACAGCTCAAGCGTGAGACGGACAAGCTCTCTGCCTGGCGCATACTCTTCAACTTCCACAAGCCCGCGAGGACCGAAAACCCCGATGCTCTCCGCAATCAGTATGAAGCCCTCTTCCGTGGTTCTTTTGGCGACATCATCGCCCCCGTCGCCATCCCCGACACCGCCCTCATCCGCCGCTCGATCGACACAGGAGAGAGCATTACTGCATCGCAGGCGAAGGCCCCGCTTCATGCCGCGATCACGTCCCTCGCCGACTACTGCGGCGTCCATCACCGCGCTGAGAGGTTCTAGCCATGCCCAAGCTCACCATGACCACGCGCCCCGACAAGGCCGCCGTCAACAACTCCACCGACAAGGCAATCGGCGTCGAGCTCTTCCTCGACCAGATCACCAAGGCCAAGCCCTTCGCCTCGCTCTTCGCGATAAAGCCCGAAGTCCTCGCCGCGATCAAAACCGACATCGAGGCCAATGGCTTTGACCCCTCCAAGCCCGTCAACGTCTGGAAGAAGCCTGATGGCACCCGCATCCTAATCGACGGCTACACCCGCGTCCGGGCGGCTGAGGAGCTTCGCCTACTCCGGGTCACGGCCTACGAGAAGACATTCGCCTCCGAGGCCGAGGCGCTCGCCTACGCGATCCATACTCAGCGAGACCGCCGCAACCTCTCTGATGCCGAACTCTTGAGGCTCATCGAGCTCGTGGATCAGCCTCAGACCGGCTTCAACACACCGGTAGCCTCGATTGAGGCTACCGATGAGAAGCCCCACAAGACAGCAGAGATAACTGCTGATGCCGTCGGAACTTCTCGCGCCAAGGTCGAGCGTGCCCGTGTCGTGCTTTCCGATCCCGATGAAGCCGCCGCAGTTCGGCGCGGAGACAAGACAATCCACCAGGCCGCCCAGGACGCCAAGGCTAAGCAAGCCATCAAGTCCTCTTCTGCGGCCAAGCTACGTCGCAGACTCAAGGCTACTGGCATGACCGATGAGGATGCTTTGGCTGAGGGGCATAGACTCCTTACGCTTGTGAATGCTTTGGTCGCTAGCGATCCCAATGAACGGCGAAGGTCAGCCTACAAGGCGGCAGTGGCGTTGATCCGCAAGGCTCTCAGGTAGTGGACTGGTATTGCGCGATACCAATGATCGGTTTATATTCAAGCATGAGGTTAAGGACGTATGCCTGAGTGTATGCCCTGCTCGCACTGCGGCAAGACCCGCAAGGTAGAGCTTGTCGAGCGCGACGAGCAAGTGACGATCAAGGGGCGCGAAGTCACCTTCTCCGCATCTTGCTATCGATGCACGAGCTGCGGTGAGGAGCTTCTGGCTCCCGGTCAGCTCGACGCGAACCTTTCAGCCGCTCGGGAAGTGTATGCACGACTCTATGACACACCTGGACCCGAGGCACTCGTAGCCCTACGAGCCAAGTACAATGCCGGGCAGAAGGCCTTCGGTATGATCCTAGGATTCGGCGAGCTGACCATGAACAGCTACGAGCAGGGAGGATCGCCTGATCCGACTAACCGCCTTCTTCTGAAGCTCGCGGCGGAGCCCCAGCTATTCAAGGCGATGTACGATATCAACAAGAGCAGGATAGGCGCTATTCAACGACAGCGGATCGAAGGTTCCGAAGGCTTTGTTGCCGCGCTTCGGTTGACCCGCCGCGCCGGCTGGACTACCATGAAGCCGATTCGGCAGGGCTTCAAGGCGGCGAAGGGGACGAACATGAACGTACTGACCTTGGACTCGGTCATCGACAAGATTCGCCACCGCAAGGATGCCTTTGAACGCGATTATGGAGTGAAGCGTATCGGCGTCTTCGGATCGGTCGCGAGGAACGAAGCGAACGAGATGAGCGACGTCGATATCGTCGTGGAGATGACCGATCCCGATCTCTTCTACCTCGTGCACATCAAGGATACTCTCTCGGAGGATCTCGAGCGTCCGGTCGACATCGTCAGCCTCCGAGAGACCATGAACGTCTATCTCAAGAATAGGATTCAGAACGAGGCGGTCTATGCCTGACCCTGAGCTTATCAAGGATATCCTCAGGCAGTTGCTCGAAGCCGTGGGCCGAGTTGAACGGAGATCGGCGGGCATCGGAACGGCCAACGATTTCGTGACAAGCGACGAGGGGATCGATCGCCTCGATGCCATCTGCATGATGCTCATTGCGATCGGCGAGAGCTGCAAGCACCTCGACAAGATAACAGACGGGAAGCTTCTCGCCCGCTATCCGTCCATAGACTGGAAGGGCGTCAAGGGAATCCGGGATATAATGAGTCACCAGTACTTCGACATCGATGCCGAGGTAGTCTTCTCGGTGTGCAAGAAGCATATCCCGGAGCTGAAGACAACCTTCGAGGCCATGCTACGCGAGTAGTCGTCCTGATACGAGAACCGATAGCTCCACATTGAATGTCATGTATAAAGGATATAAGCCATGCCTACCCTAACCTGGACCGGTAAGGAAGACGCCCTCCGCGCAGCATCCCTCGTTCCCTTCCGTCTACTCGAGCCCCATCCGGCCCTTGAAGGTGGGTCTTTCGGCGATCCCGAGAACGCCCGAGAGAACCTCCTCATCCAGGGCGACAACCTCGAAGCCCTCAAGGCCCTGCTTCCCTACTATGCGGGGCGCGTGAAGTGCATCTACATCGACCCTCCCTACAACACCGGCAGCGCCTTCGAGCACTACGACGATAACCTCGAGCACTCAACGTGGCTCTCGATGATGTATCCCCGGCTCGAGCTTCTTCGAGAGCTTCTCGCCGAGGAAGGTAGTATCTGGGTAAGTTGTGATGATGCAGAAGGCCATTATTTAAAGGTTGTCATGGACGAGATCTTTGGCCGCAGTAACTTTATCGCTTCAGTGATCTGGCAGAAGCGTATGTCGCGAGAGAATCGCGCTGCACTTGGTACCTCGCATGACTATATCCTAGTCTACGCTCGTAAGCCGGCCGTTGAGTGGAAGGCCTTCCGGAACCTCCTTCCCGCGAACGAAGCTGGTTATGCGAATCCGGACAATGATTCCCGAGGTCCATGGCGTTCGATTCCCTTCTCCGCACAAGGATATCGACCTAATCAGATGTACAAGATACATACTCCAGCAGGAACTGATCTTGAGCCGCCGAAAGGCCGCTGTTGGGGAGCTACAGAACCTGAGTTCAAGCGCTACCTTGCAGATAACCGTATCTTCTTTCCCAAGGACGGTCGTGGGCGACCTAGGATCAAGAACTTCAAGTCAGATGAGAGAGGCCTCGCGCCAATGACATTCTGGCCAGCATCCGAGGTTGGTAATACTGAGGAGTCCAAGAAGGAGATCTTGGCTCTTTTCGATGATGATGATCCCTTTGCAACACCCAAGCCAGAACGCCTCATCAGTCGCATCCTCGAGATCGCAACGAATCCAGGAGATATGATTCTTGATTCCTTCCTTGGCTCTGGAACAACGGCTGCTGTAGCCCATAAGATTGGCCGTCACTGGATCGGCATTGAGATGGGCGATCATGCTGTAACTCACTGTCTACCACGCCTGAGGAAGGTAGTTGAAGGTGAACAGGGCGGTATTTCCGAGGCGGTAGGCTGGAAGGGAGGCGGAGGCTTCCGCTTCGCGAAGCTTGGCGACACCCTCTTCGATGCCTTCGGACGCATCAACCCCAAGGTAAAGTTCGCGGACCTCGCCGCTTTCGTGTGGTGGCGAGAGACTAAGGCGCCGGCCTTTGGTGGCTCCGTGGATACAGCCTCCCCGCTCCTCGGCATCCATGAAGGACGGGGCATCTACCTTCTCTACAACGGCATCCTCGGAGATAAGCGACCCGATGGAGGTAATGTCCTCACCTCCGCTGTCCTGGCCTCGCTTCCCAAGCACACAGGGGAGCGCATCATCTACGCTGAGGCTACGACCTACAGCCCCTCTTCCCTCGCGCAGAAGGGAATCACCTTCAAGCAGATACCCTATGACCTTGGCTCCCTTCCTCTCCTCTCCGAAGGCGCCCTTGAGTTTGCGGCGGGCATGAGTCCCGTCGCTCCGGAGGGTAGCCATGTTTGAGCCCAAGGTCTACCAACAGAAGGCCCTTGAATCCCTCCGTGACTATTTGGATCGCGTTGCGCAGACCAAGGACCCGAAGGCCTCGTTCAACGCTTCTTGGGCCGAGCGCGGACGCTCTTCAGTCAACCGATGGCATGAGGTTCCCGGCCTCGGTGGCATTCCCTACGTCTGCATCCGCATTCCTACGGGAGGTGGCAAGACCTGGCTCGCCGCCCGTTCTCTCCGCATTGTCCGGGATACTTACACACACGCTGAAGCCCTCCACGTCCTCTGGCTTGTTCCTTCCCAGGCTATCCTAGAACAGACGCTTATCGCCCTGACGACCGCAGGCCATCCCTACCGCGAGGAACTCGTCGAAGCATGGGGCCGTCCTCTTGTTGTGACACGGGAAGGGCTTGAGTCCGTCAGTCCACAGGACTTCGCCACCCGACTCGTCCTAGTCGTTGCAACCATCCAGAGCTTCAAGGCCGAAGACACTGCGACTCGTACGATCTACGCCCATTCCGAGAAATGGGAGCGCCACTTCGCTGCCCTCGAGAGCGTCGAAGGCCTCGAGCTTTCCCCGGATGGAGCCAATCGCGGCAAGCCGATCCATTCCTTCGTCAATCTCTGCCGCGTCTTCAAGCCGCTCATCATCATCGATGAGGCGCACAACGCCCGGTCGAGGCTTTCCTTCGAGACCCTAGCTCGCCTGTCGCCTCTTGGTATCCTCGAGTTCACAGCTACACCGGACACAAGCCGCGAGAGTGGTTCAAATGTCCTTCATGAGGCCACTGCTACCGAGCTCAAGGCCGAGAAGATGATCAAGCTGCCTATCGTGCTCTCGGAGCACGGAAGCTGGGCTACGGCTGTCGCGGCTGCCATCCGTACACGCGCGGCTCTCGAGGAAGCCTCCATCGCAACGGGCGACAGTGTTCGTCCCATCATCCTCTACCAAGCCCAGGCAAAGGACAAGGACGACCCCTCGGCCGTGACCGCCGACAAGCTCCGAGAACACCTCATCCAGAACGAGGGCATCGATCCCGCCCAGATAGCCGTCGCAACAGGCGATGAGCGTGGTATCGAGAAGGTCGACCTCTTTTCTCCTTCCTGCCCGCTTAGGCATATCATCACGGTCCAAGCGCTCAAGGAAGGCTGGGACTGCTCCTTCGCTTATGTCTTCTGCTCGATTCAGGAGCTCAAGTCCGCCCGAGCAGTCGAACAACTTCTCGGACGAGTCCTCAGGATGCCCTACGCCACGGAGCGGGCCTCATCCCTTCTCAATAAGGCCTACGCGCATGTCTCCTCCCGCAACTTCGCCGAGACGGCTGCGGCCCTGAAGGACTGCCTCGTCGATAAGATGGGCTTCGAGCGCATCGAGGCCGAGGCATGGACCGAGACGCCCGATTTGTTCCCCGGTGAAGGGTCTGGCCTCATCGAAGGCCTGAGCCCCGATGGGCTATCGATAACTGTCCCGGCATATGCGCCTGTTGATTTCGGCCTCTTCGCTCCTGAGCCTGGTCTAGTTGTCGAGCAGGCAGGCACGAGGGCCGATGGCACTTCGGTGGTTCGCATCACGGGCAAGTTGTCCGAGTCGACCATCGAGCGCCTCTCGGCTGCGTTAGGCGCCGACGCTGGCGGCGAGCGCAGTCGCGAGATCGCGCGTAACCTTTCCAACTATCGCCTACTTAAGGAGTCCAAGGCTCGCGTCCTGCCTTCTGGCCCAAGTGAGTTCGCGGTCGGTTCCCTCTTCTCCCGAGATGAGGCTACTGGTGAGCTTGTTCCCGTAGACGACGCATGGTTCGCAGCTCGAGGCCGTCTTGATCTCAAGGACGAGTCGCGTTTCCCCGCCGTGCTTTCTCCTGGCGAGTTCTCTATTCTCTCGGAGCGTAAGGTCACCGAGCTCGATGTCGTAGCCGAGCGGGTTATCACGCGTAACACGACGTACAATCCGGAACTCTTCAGTGCTGAGGTCGCGGGCGAGTACTACCTCAATGGTCTCATCTTCTGGCTGGATCGAAGACTTGCGCGTAGCGATGTTTCCCAGCTCGTCCTCCAGGACTTTCTTTCACGCATTGTCCATAAGCTCATCGATGAGCGGGGCATCCGCCTCGCTGATCTCCTCCTGCACAAGTATCTCCTCGAGGACAAGATCAGGGCCAAGCTTGACGAGTACCGCGTTCGAGCGGCTTCAAGTGGCCTAGAAGCCCTCCTCAACATGAAGGAACTCGATCAGGCCATTGCGTGGGAGACTAACTTCATCTTCTCGAAGGACCGCTGTCCATATCCTCGCGGTGAGAGCGCCTCTTCCTACGGCTTCGCCAAGCACTTCTTTCCTGTCGTCGACAACCTCAACCGTGACGGCGAAGAGTACGACTGCGCCAAGGAGATCGATGCCCTGGACGAGGTCGAGACCTGGGTCCGCAATGTTCCCCCGCGCCATCAGTGGTGCTTCCGTCTCCCGACCTCCCGTGACAACTTCTACCCGGACTTCGTCGCGAGGCTCAAGGACGGCCGTATACTCATCGTCGAGTACAAGGGCGCCCATCTCGCAGAAGACTCCGCTGAACGCGAGAAGCGTCGCGTGGGCGAACTCTGGGCGCGTGCCTCGAAGGGCAAGGGTGTGTTCGTCTGGGCTATGAAGAAGGATGAGGCGGGCAGGGACGTGAGGGGGCAGCTCCGCCAAGATATCTAGTTGGGCGCATATGAATAATACTTGCGTATTTTGCAGAATATTCTATGAATATTATTGACACATAATGCAGTTCGTGGTACTGTCGTTCTCATGAACGAAAGAGACCATGTTGAAGGACTCTGTGATCGATACACAGATGACCTAGGCGAAATCTTCACGGAAGCTGTCCGTAAGTTCTACGCTATCCATGCATCAGATCTCCTTGATGTAAGCCCAGTTTCGAAAGCGTCGTTAATCAATGATTATATTTACGCCGGCCTACGAACTCGTTTTCAAGGGGTTGATGGGTTCGAGTTCCTCCAGCGCGGGAACTGGCGATTCGTTGGTTACAATAGTGCGATACTAATTAGGATTAAGAAAATATCACGCAAGACGAGACGTCCATCGGTAAATAAAACTAGCGCATCGCTCCGATTTAATACTCAGCAGGATATGGATCTTCTCAATGATAGGGCTACGAATGTCTATTTAGGCTATTTCCTCACTCGAACTGGCGGTGATCTAGAAGTAATTACCTTTCTCTGCCCTGATGAGCAAGGGAACATTGCATGGCGAATAGATCCCGTTGAGCGAAAAAACCAGAAGCTTCTGGACTTCCCAATTGAGGCTCCGCAGCCGAAAAAGCGCAGGATCTTTGCTAAATCTTCGGAGGCAATGCCTCCCGCAGCCGTTGCCACATGAACACAGTAAATTGGGATTCGATACCTTTCAATCCCAGCCTCCTCGCGCTTGCACGAAAGTACCGTGAAATAACGCAAGCGGAATTGCACGAACGAACAGGTATATCGCAGGCGCACTTGTCGAAAATTGAGCAAGGTCTACAAATACCGCCGTCCGCATCCGTAGATGCTATCGCGACTGCGTTGAGATTCCCTGTTCCCTTTTTTCATCAGGAGGCTCGGTTCTTTCCGCCCCTTACTCCTTTCCACCGAAAACGGGCTGGGCTGGGGAAGAAGGTACAAGAACGAGCCGAGGCCCTGGGTAACCTCAAGCGCATTCAGCTCCTCAAGTTACTACCTGCCGTCAATGTTGATGTATCAGTGCCACATCTTGAGATTGAAGACTACAAAGGAGATCCTGCGCTTGTCGCTCAAGCAATTCGAGGGTTTTTTCGCTTACCTCGAGGGCCGATTGAGAATGTAACTGAGGTTCTTGAGGATCATGGAATTTTTATTTTTCTCGATAACTTCGGGAGTGTGCAGCTTGATGGATTTACCCTTATTGGAGAGGGGTACCCAGTTATATTTGTGAACAGAAGCTTCCCGTTTGACCGTCTACGGCTCAATCTCGCTCACGAGCTTGGCCATATTGTCATGCATGAGATTATCACGCCATCCGTCGAAGACGAGGCATGGCTCTTTGCGAGCGAGTTCTTGATGCCGGTTGCTGAAATTAAAGATGATTTGCGTAAGGCTAGATCGTTGGCTGATTTTGCAGATCTCAAGCGAAAATGGAAAGTTTCCATGGCTGCTTTAATTAGGCGTTCTCATCAGTTGGGCGTTATTAGTGATGATCGGTATCGTTACCTTATGCAGTGTATGGCACCGTACCGAGTCGTAGAACCGGCAATGATCCCTGCTGAGAAGCCAGCATTATTTGCTGAGCTATTAGATGCGTATCTCGTTGAGATGAAATATACTCAAGAAGAATTGTTATCAGTACTCTGTATAGACCAAGTACTTTTTGATGAATTGTATGGGGAAGGCGGGATAAGGCGAATTCGCCTAGTGAAGTAGGTATTTCGCAGCCGATGATTTCATCGAGGCGATTCTCTGGCTTAAGGTTTCCTAAGGAATAATCGAGAGCGTTTTCCAAGACAAGATTCATTTTTGCCTTCACCGTCCCATTGCGTCGACGCTATTTCTTTTGGAGATCCATCCCCTAGGAGGTCTCCAATGTCCCAAGTATCGGCGTTCCCCACTCCGGTCCGGGAGGCGCCACCCAGCCTTCAGCCTACTGAAGTCAAGAAGCAGACTATTCTCGACTATCTCACCGCCTTCGGCCTCGCATCTCAGCTTACCGAGCCTGAGAAGCTCCAGTTCGTCGAGGTCGCTCAGGCCTTCAAGCTCAACCCCTTTAAGCGCGAGATTCACGTCGCCGTCTACGGCGAGGGCGAGTATCGCCGGCTCTCCATCATTACCGGCTACGAGGTGTACTTGAAGCGCGCCGAGCGCACCGGCAAGCTCGATGGCTGGAAGGCTTGGGTCGAGGGTGAGGGCGACACTATGAAGGCCTATGTCGAGATCCACCGCAAGGATTGGAGCGAGCCCTTCCAGCATGAAGTCTATTGGCGCGAGGCCGTGCAGAAGAAGCGCGATGGATCGGTCACGTCATTCTGGTCGAAGATGCCCAAGTTCCAGCTCAAGAAGGTCGCCATCAGCCAGGCCTTCCGCCTCGCATTTCCCGACGAGTTAGGCGGTCTCCCATACGACGCCTCGGAGCTCCCTGATGACGAGACGGTCATAACCCCTGCTTCAGGATCGCCCGTGCCAGAGGCTCACTCGTCGGCTATCCCGACGCCCACGCCTTCGAAGCCCGTCGCGGAAGCTCTGTCAGGCGACATGCAATACTGACCCCCTGGCGACATTGAAAACAGACCCCCTCGCCGGTCAGGGGAAGGTATGGCAGAGGACGGTAAGGATGTAGTTGGCTTCCGAGATGGAAACGGAAGCACAGCCATGAGGTTGCCCGACGAAGTGGCAACGATCCTGGCGATGAACAAGCAAGGAATGGGGAGCAAGGCGATCGCAAAAGAGCTCGGGGTCGCGCGGAATACGGTCCGGCGATATCTGCGCGCCGACGGATGGGTCGCGTATGACGCGAGTTCGCGCTCCGGAGCCCTTGCCGGGCTCGATGAGTGGCTACGGACCGAAATGAGGAAACACGGCAACAACGCCGAGGTTGTTCGGCAGGAGCTCACGCAGGACAAGGATGTCTCGGTGAGCCTGCGGACGCTCGAGCGGGCGGTGCAGGCCCATCGCGCGCTCGCACGGGCCGAAGTCCTGGCTACCGCGCGCTTCGAGACTGGTCCGGGGGAACAGTCACAGATCGATTTCGGGGAGCGTTTTGTCGTCATCGGGGGCGAGCGGATCAAAGTGTACTTCTTCGTGCAGGTCCTCGGATTCTCGCGCCGGATCTACGTGCGGGCCTTCACCGACGAGCGTCGCGACTCCTGGTTCGCGGGCATGGAGAGCGCCTTCCGGCACTTTGGCGGCGTGACCAACGTAGTACTGCTGGACAATCCGAAAGCCCTGGTGAAGAGTCATGACGTTAAGACCAGGGAGGTCGTGTTCTCGGAGAGCTTTCGGGCCTTCGCAAAGCACTGGGGCTTCACGCCGCGGGCCTGCGCACCCTACCGCGCCCGCACGAAGGGCAAGGACGAGCGTGCGGTCGGCTACGTCAAAAGGAACGCGATAGCGGGCCGGGAGTTCGCATCCTGGGCCGAGATGGAGGGGCATCTCGAGCGTTGGATGCGCGAGGTCGCGGATCTCAGGCTCCACGGGACGACGGAAGAGCGTCCTATCGACCGTTTTGCGCGTGAGCGCAGCCATCTTGTTCCACTTGCAGAACGGCCCTCGTTCGTACGTCAGCGAGAGCTTGTCCGCGTGGTTCATACGGACCTCTGCGTCGAAGTAGATACGAACTGCTACAGCGTGCCCTGGGAGCACATCGGGAAGGAGGTGACCGTTCGGATCGGAGACGGCATGGTAAGCGTGCATCACGGGGAAACCGAGATCGCGAGGCATCCCGAATCACCGGGACGCCGGGAGCGGGTCATCAACCAACGCCACTATTTCGGTATCGAGCTCCCCGGCGCGCCGAAGGGGCAGGTGGGCGAACTTGCCAGGCCACTCTCGGACTATGCCATGGCGGTGGGGGCTGAATGATGGCGGATATCGATACCCTTACGCCTATACTTACCAGGCTCAAGCTGACGGCCATCCGCGACCGGCTCGACACGCTTCTGGACGAGGCGTCGCGCCGTGAGCTCTCGCTTCGAGAAGCTTTGGCGTTCCTGTGCGAAGCGGAGATCGCCCGCAAAGACCAGCGCCGGATCACGATGGGCCTGTCCATCGCGAAGTTCCCCGCGGTTAGGACTCTCGACGACTTCGACTTCGCGGCCCAACCTTCGGTCGATCCCAAGCTCGTGCGCGAGCTGGCGACGAGTCGCTGGGTCGCCAACGGCGACTCCTTACTTCTGCAAGGGCCACCAGGAGTTGGCAAAACCCATCTCGCGATCGCCCTCGGTCGCGAAGCGATCCTGCGTGGATACTCGGTCTTATTCATCACGGCGCTCAACCTCGTCGCCCTGCTTGCCAAGGCCCAGGTCGAGGGGCGACTGGAAGAACGTCTTTCGTACTACGCGGGACCAAAGTTGCTCATCATAGACGAACTGGGGTATCTCCCTTTCGAGAAAAACGCGGCGAGCCTCTTCTTCCAACTCGTTTCCAGACGCTACGAACGCTCTGCGACCTTGATCACGACAAACCGATCGGTCGGCGAATGGGGGGAGATTTTTGGCGATGTCGTTGTGGCTGCCGCAATCTTGGATCGCCTGCTACATCACAGCCAAGTACTCACTATTCGGGGCGAAAGCTTCAGGCTGAAAGGTAAACGCAAATCAGGACTCGTGAAACCAGCCCTCGTCGAGGGCTCAGCATAATCTGGAGCAGAGGGGGTCAATTTTCGCTGTCGTCCGGGGGTCAGTTTTCAATGTCGCTTGACAA
>Ga0265316_10005573_pt1 | contig 12204 bp, 11 predicted proteins | sample 4522metaG_FD_202092 | JGI IMG/M metagenome (GOLD analysis project Ga0265316, IMG submission 202092) | Rhizosphere microbial communities from Carex aquatilis grown in University of Washington, Seatle, WA, United States - 4-5-22 metaG | ecosystem: Host-associated > Plants > Roots > Rhizosphere >... | reverse complement strand
GCGGCGACTACCGGCCGGGCGGCCCTGCGCGCAGCTGCTCGACGGCCGCGTCCGGCTCCCCGCGCACGTTCTCGATCCACCAGGTGACGCCGGCGTCCGCGTACGCGGCGAGATCCGCGCCCGCCGCGTAGCCGATGAACGCGACGTCGAACCCAGGGCGGAGCTCGAGCGGCGCGAGCTTCGCGGCGACGTCCTCCGGCGAGAGCAGGTTCCGCTCGGGGTCGGAGCCGTCGGCGAGCCAGCCGTCCCAGCGCGCCGCACGACGCAGCGCACGCGGCCCGTTGCCGCCGATCCAGAACGGCACCGGCAGTAGCGGCAGCGGCGCGAGCGTCGCCCCGCCGACGACGTAGTGCTCGCCGCGATGCTCCACGTGCTCGCCGCGCAGCAGCCGGGCGACGACGTCGAGCCCCTCGTCGAGCATTGCCGCCCGCACCCGCTCGTCGGCGTCCTCGCCGAACCGCTCGAACTCGTCCGGCATCCCGCCGAGCCCGGCGCCGAAGATGACGCGCCCGCCGCTCGCAAGCGAGAGCGACGCGAGCTGCTGCGCGACCATGTGCGGCCTGCGCCGCGGCAGCGGCGTCACCGCCGTGCCGAGCAGGATCCGCGAGGTTGCGGCGGCGCAGGCGCCGAGCGTCACCCACGGGTCGGACGAGGGAGCGCCGAACGACGCCCAGGCCAGGTGGTCCCAGACGAAGAACGCCTCCCAGGCGGCCTCCTCGGCGGCGCGCGCGGCGCGGACGGTCTGCCGGGGATCGGCGAACGGGCCGAGCGTGGCGAGTGAGAGGCCGTAGCGCACCGTGCAAGAATCCTGCCATGGCCGAGCGCGAGCATTTCCTCTCCACCAGCCGCGGCCTGCGAAACTGCTTCCCGCTGCGTCTCTACGACAAGGCGAAGCGGCTCGGCGTCTGGGACCCATCGGCGCTCGACCTGACGCGCGACCGCGAGCAGTGGCCGCAGCTCACGCCGGACGAGCAGGCCGCGCTGACGCAGATCGCGTCGCTGTTCCTGGCCGGCGAGGAAGGCGTGACGCTCGACCTCCTGCCGCTCGTGCTCACGATCGCGCGCGAGGGCCGGCTCGAGGAGGAGCTGTACCTGACGACGTTCCTGTTCGAAGAGGGCAAGCACACGCAGCTCTTCAGCCGCTTTCTGACGGAGGTCGCCGGCTCGCCGGCGGATCTCGAGCGCTGGCACACGCCCTCGTACCGCGCGATCTTCCACGACGAGCTGCCGCGCGCGATGAACGCCCTGCTCGACGATCCCTCGCCCGCGGCGCAGGTCTGCGCGGCCGTCACCTACAACATGGTCGTCGAGGGCGTGCTGGCCGAGACCGGGTACGAGGTCTACCACGACGCCCTGGTCGAGCGGGACCTGCTGCCGGGGTTGCGCGAGGGGCTCGGCTACGTGAAGCGGGACGAGTCGCGTCACATCGCGTACGGCGTCTACCTGCTCAGCCGGCTCGTCGCGGCCGACCCGGCGCTCTGGGGCGCCGTCGCGGCGCGGATGGAGGAGCTGCTCCCGCTCGCGCTCGCGTTCGTGGAGGAGACGTACGAGCCCTGGGGGGACGTGACGCCGTTCGGGATCGAGCGCGACACCGTGCTGGCCTGGGCCACGTCGCAGTTCCAGCGGCGGTTCGAGCGGATCGAGCGCGCGCGCGGGAGAAGCCTCGCCGAGATCGAGGCGCTGGCCGACGAGGACGCTTCGATAGCGTCCGCCGCGTGATCGACCTCCGTTCCGACACGGTGACGCAGCCGACCCGTGCGATGCGGGACGCGATCGCGAACGCCGTGGTGGGCGACGAGCAGAGCGGCGAGGATCCGACCGTCCTCGAGCTCGAGCGCCGCACGGCCGCGTTTCTCGGCCAGGAAGCGGCGGTCTTCCTGCCGACCGCGACGATGGCGAACCAGATCGCGCTGCGGATCCTCTCGCGGCCCGGCGACGAGCTGCTGGCGGAGGAGAACGCGCACGTTCTGCTCTACGAGCAGGGCGGCGGGGCCGTGTTCAGCGGTCTCGTCATGCGCGGGCTGCCCGGCCTGCACGGCCGCATCGCGCCGGAGCAGATCCGGAGCAGCGTCCGCGACTGGCACAGCGGGCACATGCCGATCACGCGCGTCGTCGCGATCGAGAACACGCACAACTCGTCCGGCGGTCGCGTGTGGAGGCTGGAGGAGATCGACGAGGTCGTGGCGACCGCGCACGAGCTCGACCTGCGCGTGCACCTCGACGGCGCGCGCATCGTCAACGCCGCTATCGCGCTCGGACTGCCCGCCGCGGAGATCGGCCGCCGCTGCGACACGGTGACCTTGTGCCTCTCGAAGGGGCTCGGCTGCCCGCTCGGCGCACTCGTCGCCGGCTCGGCCGAGCTGATGGTCGCGGCCCGGCGCGCGAAGCACCTGTTCGGCGGCGCCATGCGCCAGGCCGGGATCGTCGCCGCGGCCGGCGTGTACGCGCTCGACCATCACGTCGACCGCATCGCCGACGACCACGCGCGGGCGCGGCGGCTCGCGGAGGGCTGGCTCGCCGCGGGACTGGCGATCGACCTCGAGCAGGTCGAGACGAACTTCGTCCAGCTCGACCTCGGCCCGCTCGGGCTCTCGCAGGCGGAGGCGATCGCGCGGGCGGCGGACGCGGGTGTCGCGCTGTCCGACACCGTCCACCCCTCGATCCTCCGCGCAGTGACGCATCTGGACATCTCGGACGAGGACGTCGGGCGCGCCGTCGAGGCCGTGCCGCAGGCGCTGGGAGCGTGAGCCGTGCCTCTGCCTGACCTGCTGGAACAGCTCGTGCGGGTCGAGCAGCGAGAGAAGCGGCTGCCGAGCCTGGCCGCTGCGGTGGTCCGCGACGGCGACCTCGTGTGGGAGACGGCCGTCGGCGCCGCCGATGCGGAGCAGGGCCGCGACGCGACGCCCGACACGCAATACCGGATCGGCTCGATCACGAAGACGTTCACCGCGGCGGCGATCATGCAACTCCGCGACGCGGGGAAGCTCGACCTGGAGGACACGCTCGACCGGCACATCGACGGGGCCGCATACCGGCCGACGCTGCGGCGCCTGCTCTCGCACACGTCGGGGCTGCAGCGCGAGACGCAGGACGAGGCCTGGCTGTCGCTGCGCTTCGCGTCGGCCGAGGAGCTCGTGGAGACGCTCGGCGAGGCGGAGCAGGTGCTCCCTTCCGGCGCGCGCTTCCACTACTCCAACCTCGCGTTCGCGCTGCTCGGCGTCGTCGTCGAAGCGGCGTCCGGAATCTCGTACGCCGACTACGTCCGGCAGCGGGTGCTCGAGCCGCTCGGCCTGCACCGCCTCACGTTCGCCGCCGAGGCGCCCGCGGCCGTCGGGTATCTCGTCGAGGAGTACGCAGAGCGCGTCGTCGCCGAGGCCGACCTGCAGACCGGGGCATGGGTGTCGGCCGGGCTGATGTGGGGGACGGTGCGCGACCTCTGCCGCTGGGCGGCGTTCCTCGCCGACCCGGACGAGAAGGTGCTCTCCCGGCGCACGGTCGAGGAGATGCGCACGGTGCAGACGATCGACGACCACGCCCGCTGGACGGGGGGCTACGGGCTGGGGCTCGGCCTCCGCCGTGACGGCGAGCGCATCGTCAGCGGCCACGGCGGCTCGATGCCCGGCTTCATCGCCGGGGTGTACGTCTCGCCGCAGGATCGCGTCGGCGCCGCCGTGCTGACGAATTCGAGCACCGCCGCCGTCGAGGAGCTCGCGCTGAAGCTGATCAGGACCACCGTCGACGAGCGGCCGGTTGCACCGAAGCCGTGGCGCGTCGAGGAGGCACCGCCGGCCGAGGTCGAGCCGCTGCTCGGGATCTGGTGGATGGAAGGCACCCAGATCGTCCTGCGCTGGCGGGACGGGAAGCTGGAAGGCCGCTTCGCCGGCATCGCCGACTGGAAGCCGTCGTCGGTGTTCGAACGGGAGACGGCCGACCGCTGGCGCACCGTCTCGGGCCCGGAGCAGGGCGAGGCGCTGCGGCTCGAACGCGACGCCTCGGGCGCGATCGTGCGGATGATCTGGGCCGGCTACCCGGTCACGCGCGAACCGCGCGCGTTCGCGTAGGTACGACGCCGACGAGCGCGCTGCAGCGCGCCACCGTCAAGGAGGTGATCGCACAGCTGCAGGCGATCGAGAGCCCGTTCGGCGCAGCGTGGACCCTCGTGGCCGACCGCACAAGCACCTCTTGCCCGGCGGCTCGCGGTCGAGTAGCGTCCCGACCTCGAACGAGGGTCTGCGGCCCCACTCCACCGGAAGGGAGGCCGCATGGCCACGTTTACCGAGACGGCTCCGCACATCACGCGGGTCGCCGTCCATCCCCGCTCGGCGGCCGGCGAGTACTACCGCGCCGGACGCGAGAGCGCCGCCCGCGCGGCCGGGTTTCCCGCCGAGCAGGCGTACAACCTGCGGTATTTCGGCGGCAAGACGATCGAGAAGCTGACCTTCACGCACGTCTACCTGGGCGGCAAGGCAGCCTGGAACCCGGCCGACGTGCAGAACATCGACCACGCGCTCCCCGCGGCGATGAGCGATCCGCACCTGAACAACGTGATATCCCAGTACTACGCCGACGAGCAGTCGACGACCACGTTCAAGCCCAGCCGCTTCCTGGAAGAAGCGCTGCCGAACCCGGTCTACAAGGACACGATCGAGCATCTCGTCGCAACGCTCGACCAGGCGAACGGCCTCTCCGGCTTCGACCTCACGTCGAGCGTGTTCTGCTTCATGCTGCCGCCGGGTGTCGTCCTCGTCGACGGCAACTCGAAGGGGCACCAGGAGCGGCACGACGAGGACGAGAAGCCGAAGCACAACCCGGCCCTCGGTGAGCGCGACGAGGCCGACGACTCCAAGCACGGCCTCGGCGGCTACCACGGCTCCGTCCACGCCAAGCGCGGCGCGAAGACGGACATCGTCTACTACGCGATCGGCGTCTACTCCGAGGGGAACAACGGGATCGTCGCCTTCGACGCGCCGTGGAAGAGCGTGTGCGCGACCTTCTACCACGAGCTGAACGAGGCGCGCACCGATCCGGACGTCGAGGACGCGATCCGCGCCGGCGACACGCCGGCGGCGAACAAGCTCCTCGGCTGGTACTCGGACAAGGGCGGCGAGATCGGCGACATCCCGATGGAAGAGGCCGGCGCGAACCTCGGCACGGTGATGAAGGAGGTTCCTCTGAGCGGCGGGAACGGCACCGTGCCGATCCAGCTGATGTGGAGCAACGCCGTCTCGGGTCCGGAGGGGCCGGTCGCGACCAAGCACCAGCCGGCCGCGCGATGAGGGGTGGCATGTGCCGATAGACGAGCGCCATCGGGCGGATGCCGTGTTCGAGGGCGGCGGGGTGAAGGGGATCGCCTTCGCCGGTGCGATCGCCGCCGCCGAACAGGACGCCGGTGTCAAGGAATGGGTCAACCTTGCGGGAACGTCGGCGGGGTCGATCGTCTCTGCGCTGCTCGTTGCCGGCTATGACGCCGCCGGCCTGCAGAAGATCCTCGCGGAGGCGAAGTACCCGCGCTTCGCCGACACCGGCTTCGGCGGCATGTGGATCGGCGGGCTGTACAGCGCGGTCGTTCGACGCCGCGGCATGGCGCCCGGCAAGTACTTCAAGGAATGGATGAGCGAGCAGCTGGCCGCCTCGCCGCTGGCAAAGGAGCTCGGCAAGAGCGAGCTGACCTTCGCCGACGTGAAGCGGCGCGACCTGCCTCCGCGCTCCGAGCTTCCCGGCATCAGCGACGAGAAGTACGAGCGCGCGACCTACAGGCTGCACGTGATCACGTCCGACGTGACCAGCGGCCGTCTGGCGATCCTGCCCGACGACCTCCCCAACTACGAGGACGAGAACGGCAAGCCCCTCGACAAGGACACCTTCCCGGTGGTGGACGCGGTGCGCATGAGTATGAGCTACCCGTTCCTGTTCGCCCCCGTCGCGCTGCACCAGGGCGGCAAGCCCTACTACATGGTCGACGGCGGCCTGCTCTCGAACTTCCCGATCTGGCTGTTCGACAGCCCGAAGCCGAAACGGCCGACCTGGGGGTTCCGGCTGCACCCGGGCGCGACGGTGACCGAAGGCCTGCCGTACCGGAAGGTCCCGCGGCCGCTCTGGTCGGTGCCGCTGCTGAAGGCGATGTTCTCGGCCGCGACCGAGGCATGGGATCGCCAGGAGCTGGAGCAGGCCGTCACCGCCCGGACGGTCAGCATTCCGACCCACGACATCAGCACGACGAACTTCGGCCTCACGCGCACCGACGCCGACAACCTCTACGGCTGGGGCAACGCAGCCGCGCATACGTTCTTCGCGAGCGCCGAGGTACAGGCGTATCTGAGCTCCTTCGGGAGCTAGTGGTCTGACCGGCAACGTTCGCCGGGCCCCCGGCTCACGTCACCGGTCAAACCACTGTCACTCGTACTGGAGCGCTTCGAGCACGTTCAGCCGGCCCGCGCGGCGGGCCGGCATGACCGCCGCCCCGAGGCCGGCGAGGATCGCAAGCACGACGATGACGACGAGCGTGAACCACGGCACCGTGAGGGCGGAGAACTCGATCGCCTTCCCGACCATGAGCGCGAGCGCGACGCCAATCGGGATCCCGAGCGCGGCGCCGATGAGCGCCGTGATGATGCTCTCGTGCCGGATCATGCGCCGCACCTGGCGCTTCGACATTCCGACGGCGCGGAGCATGCCGAGCTCACGCGTCCGTTCGAACACGGTGAGGATGAGCGTGTTCACGATCCCGAACAGGCTGACGATCACCGAGAGTGAGAGCAGCACGTAGAGCAGGTTGAGCAGCGTGTTCAAGCCCTGCTCCTGGCTCTTCACGAACTGCGACTTCGTCTGGATCTTCGCGTCGGGGAAGCGCGCGAGCGCCGCCGCGAGCTTCTGCGTGTTCTCCGGCGTCACGCCGCCGCGCATGTTGACGAAGCCGTACAGGTTCTCCGGCTGCGGATAGTCGCGGTCGAACGTCGCCGCTGAGATCGTCACCTCGCCGAACGGCGAGCCGCCCTTCGGCGGGTCGAAGATGCCGCGCACGTCGAGGTGGAGCTTGGCGCCGGTCGGCGTCTCCAGGACGAAGGACGAGCCGACGAGCAGGTGGTTCGCCTTCGCGTAGTCCTTGAGCACGAACGCGCCGTTGCGCTTCAACCGTGCGGCAACGTTCGGCCCCCCCGCGCTCCAGGTCGCCTTCATGGCCTGCTCGAGGTTGGGCTCGGCGCCGGTCACGCCGATCTGGTCGCCGAAGGTCTTCCCGCGCCCGGCGCGCACGCCGGTGACGACGATTGCGCCCGGGACCTTCCGCAGCGCGGTCTCCGACGCGATCGGGATCGGCGAGAAGTTGTCCTCGGCGGTGAGCGCGTAGTCGGCCGCCCAGAGCGAGTTCACCGCGCCCTCGAAGCGGGCCTTCAGCCCGGCCGCGAGCACCGAGACGAGCGTGACGAGCGCGAGCCCGATCATCAGCGCCGCCGACGTCGTCGCCGTGCGCGCCGGGTTACGCATCGAGTTGCTCCGCGCGAGCGTGCCGGCCGAGCCGCCGATCCTCGTCGCGGGCCACCCGAGCACGCGCGCCAGCGGCGGTACGAGCTTCGGCGCGAGCATGGCGACGCCGAGGAAGATTGCTGCCGCACCGATGCCGATTGCGAGCAGGCGCTGCGAGGTGGAGAGCGACGAGACGAAGAGGCCGACGAGCATCAGCCCGATCGAGCCCGCGATCGTGAGCAGCGAGACCGGCAGGCCGAAGCGCGCCAGCCGCGACGGCGGCAGGATCGCGCCTTCGCGCACGGCGGCGATCGGCGGCACGCGGGTGGCCCGGATGGCCGGGCGGAGCGCCGCGAACACGGTGACGACGATCCCGACGACGAGCGAGACCACGACGGTGCGCGTCGCGAAGACGGTCCCGGCCTGAGGCAGGTCGATGCCGAGCGCGACGAAGATCGAGTTGAGGCCCTTGGCGAGGCCGAGGCCGAGGAAGAGGCCGCTCACCGAGGCCAGCACGGCGATCACGAGCGCCTCGAGCAGCACGGAGGTCAGGACCTGCCGCCGCGTGGCGCCGAGGCTCCGTAGCGTTGCGAGCTCACGCGTCCGCTGGGCGATCGTGATCGACAGCGTGTTCGCGATCACGAACGTGCCGACGAAGAGCGCGATGCCGCCGAACGCGAGCAGGAACTTCTGCAAGATGCTCGTGAACGCGCTCGTGTCCTTCGTCGCCTGCTTCACCTCTGCCTGCGCCGTGCGCACCTGCGCGGTGGGCGGCAGCAGCGGGCGGATCTGCTGCACGAGCTGTGCCGGCGTGACGCCCGTCTTCGCCGCGACGCTGATCGAGTCGAGCTTCCCGGCCTTGTCGAACAGCTTCTGAGCGGTCGGGAAGTCGAAGATCGCCATCGTCGTCCCGCCGAGCGACGAGACGCCGCCGATCTTCACGATGCCCGCGACCTTGAAGGTTTGCTCCGGCCCGCGCGCGATCACCCCGATCGTGTCGCCGACCTTGTAGTGCTTCGTCGAGGCGGTGTGGTCGTCGATCGCGACCTGGTCCGGGCCGACCGGCCAGCCGCCGGAGACGAGCTCGAGCGGGTTGAACCGCTGGTTGCCGCGTGGATGCACGCTGAAGGCGAGGCCCGGCGCGCCGCCCAGTGAGAGCACCTTGCCGTTCCGCCCGACCAGCCGTGCCTGATCCCCGATCCCGCCCTCGGCGTCGAGCACTCCCGGCAGCGCGCGTACCTTCCCGAGCAGCGACTCGGAGAACGACGGCGGAATGATGTTGCTGCTGTTCGAAGTCCCGATCGCGCTCTTCGCGCTGATCACGGCGTCCGTCTTCGCGTAGACGTTGGTGAAGACGCTGGTGAACGCCGACTGGATCGTGTCCGTGAGGACGTAGGTGCCGCTCACCATCGCCACGCCGAGCACGATCGCCGACGCGGTCAGGATGGCGCGCAGCTTGCGCCCGAGGAGCCCCCTGAGCGCGACCTTGATCACGACGTCGAGGTCAGGTGGCTCATGACCTCGAGCACATGCGCCGGGGTCGAGTCGGTCAGCTCCTGGACGATGAGGCCGTCGGCGAGGAAGAGGATGCGGTCGGCGATCGAGGCCGCCCGCGCCTCGTGCGTGACCATCACGATCGTCTGCCCGTACGAGTCGGCCGAGTCGCGAAGCAGGGTGAGGATCTCGCCGCCCGTCTTCGAGTCGAGGTTGCCGGTGGGCTCGTCGGCGAACAGGATCGTCGGCTTCGTGACGAGCGCGCGCGCGATCGCGACGCGCTGCTGCTGCCCGCCGGAGAGCTCCGACGGCCTGTGCGAGCCGCGCTCCTTCAGGCCGATCTTCCCGAGCAGCTCGTCGAGCCAGGCCTGGTCGACCTCCTCGCCCGCGATCGAGAGCGGCAGGACGACGTTCTCGGCCGCTGTGAGCATCGGCAGCAGGTTGAAGAACTGGAAGACGAAGCCGATGTGCGTCCGGCGCAGCCTGGTCATACGTGCGTCGTCGAGCGTCGTGATCTCGGTGCCGGCGATCGAGACGGTTCCGCTGGTGGGCTTGTCGAGGCCGGCGAGGATGTGCATCAGCGTCGACTTGCCCGATCCCGACGGGCCCATCACGGCGACGAGCTGGCCGCCGTGGACGTCGAGCGAGACGCCGCGAAGCGCGTCGACGGCGGTGTCTCCCTGGCCGTACCGGCGCGTCAGGTCTCGCGCGTCGACGACGTGGGCGCCCTTTTCCACGGGTCCCGGGCCGGTTGCGTTCTCCACAGTGGTCATACCGGCAACCTAGCGAAGCTCAGCGGTTCGCGATGTAGGGAATGGTCCGGATTCGTCCCGGATGCTTCGATCCGGGGTCAGCGGTTCCCGGCGGCGAGAAAGCCGACCGCCACCGCGAGATAGGCGACCACGAGCAGGGCGCCCTCCCAGCGGCGGGAACGCCCGTCCCAGATCGTGACGACGACCAGTGCGACCGCTCCGCCCATCGCGCCGAGCTCCTCCCAGCGGAACGAGAGCGGCAGCTGGTGCGTGAAGAAGAGGGAGGCGAGCATCACCACCGGCACGACGAGCAGCGCCACCTGCGCGCTCGACGAGATCGCGATCTCGCTCGCGAGCTTCATCTTCCCGGCCCGTGCGATCACGATCGCGCCGCCGTGCTCGGCGGCGTTGCCGACGATCGCCACGATCACCGCGGCGACGAAGAACTCGCTCGCCCCGACCGCCTTGGCGAACGCGTCGAGCGAGTGCACGAGGACCTCGCTCACGAACGCGGTGGCGACGGTGGAGACGGCGAGCGCGGCGAGCGCCACCGGCAGCGTCCAGGCGTCCGCGGCGGGTGCGTCGCGCTCCATGATGCGGTGCCGGTGCAGGTTGCGGCCGGTGACGGCGAGGTACAGGACGAGCAGGACGATCGCGATCGGGATCGACACGACGACGACCCCGTGCCGCTCGGAGCTGCCGGTGTACCCGAGCACCGCCGGCAACGTGAACAGGGCCACGGCGGCGCCGGTCAGCCCGAGCTGGGCGAGCAGGGAGCGGCGGTCGAGCTCTTCTTCGGGGCCGACGAGCTGCGTGATGCCGAACACGAGCAGGAGATTGGAGATCACGCTCCCGGCGAGCGAGCCGCGCACGACCTGCGGCAGGTTTCCGTTGACCGCGAAGAGGGCGATGATCAGCTCCGGCGCGTTCCCGAAGCTCGCGTTCAGGAAGCCGCCGATGCCGGCCCCCGTGTGCTCGGCCGCGTGCTCGGTCGACTCGCCGATCAGCCAGGCGAGCGGGATCAGCGACGCCGCCGAGAGCACGAACAGCACGACCTTCCCCGGATGGACCGCGAGGTCGACGGCGATCGTGGCGGGCGCAAGGGCGAGCGACGCCCAGAGGAGCTGGCGTCCCACGGCGCCGGGTAGCCTACCCCGCCGTGCTCGAAGCGGTTCTCTTCGACTGGGGCGACACGCTGATGCAGTGGGCGTGGGAGCCCTCCCTGCTCGACGCGGGCCATGCCGCGGGCCTGGGCGCGCTCGGGCGCGGGCCGCTGCCGGAGCTGACGGCCCGCTTCCGCGACGACGTCCTGCCGGTGCTCTGGCGGCCCGGCACGCTCGAGGAGGTCGACTATGCGGCGCTCGTCCGCACGCTGCTCGCAGACGCCGGCCTCGAGGTGAACGACGGCGAGCTCGAGCGGTTCCTCGAGGCGGAGCACGAGGCGTGGGAGCCGGCCCGGCTGCTCGCGTCGACGACGCACGCGCTGCTCGAGAGCCTGCGCGCACACGGCCTGAAGCTCGGGCTCGTCTCGAACGCGCTCGACCCGCCGGGCCTGCTGCACCGCGATCTCGCCCGGTTCGGCGTCGCCGAGCGGCTCGACTTCGCCGTCTTCTCCTCCGAGATCGGCTGGCGCAAGCCGCACCCCGCGATCTTCGAGCGCGCGCTGACGGAGCTCGGCGTCGAGGCGGCGGCCACGCTCTTCGTCGGCGACACGCTTGCGACCGACGTCGCCGGCGCCCAGGCGCTCGGCATGCACACCTGCCAGGCGCTGTGGTTCCGCGCCGACGAGGATGCGGGCGCGCCCGAGCCCGACTTCCTTGCGGTCACGCTCATGGACGTCCTCACCGCGGCGCGTCGCCTTCAGTAAACAGGCTGTGAGTCGCGACTCCGTTTTCGCAACCCGAAAACAGGCCGCTTGTCAAGACTTGCGGGGCCCCTGATCCGGCACCAACAATGAGGGTGATGAGCGAGGTCACCCAGACGCAGGAGCGGGCGCTGCCGCTGCGTCCGCAGGACGAGGCCGAGTGCCGCCGCTGCAGCGTCCACTGCGACAAGGTCGTTCATCCCGCGTCGTGCCTCGCGCGCTCCTGCCCGTTCGTCTACGCGTACGAGGAGCACGGGCACACCTTCATGGGCTGCATGCAGAGGATCTTCGAGGTCGAGATCGACCTCGGCATGCTGCGCGCGGCCGAGGGCCGGCCCGAGGGCTTCGGTGCGGTGAAGGCGCTGCGCAACCCGCTGCCGATGTGCCACTCAGAGGTCGAGGAGTGCTACGCGAGCCGCACCGGCGAGCTCGGCTGCGTCAATCCCGAGTTCAACGAGCTGCCGGCGGCGTCGCCGACGTTCCGCGTGCTCGCACGCCTGCACGATTAGTGGTTTGACCGGTGACGTTGCCCGGTTCCCGGGTTGCGAGCACCAAGCTGTGTAGCTTCGTGGGGTGCCGGCTGTTGTCCGGTCGGTTGTTGAAAGTGGAGCGACGGCGGGATGACTCGGCACC
>Ga0265316_10005571_pt1 | contig 12207 bp, 9 predicted proteins | sample 4522metaG_FD_202092 | JGI IMG/M metagenome (GOLD analysis project Ga0265316, IMG submission 202092) | Rhizosphere microbial communities from Carex aquatilis grown in University of Washington, Seatle, WA, United States - 4-5-22 metaG | ecosystem: Host-associated > Plants > Roots > Rhizosphere >... | reverse complement strand
GTCTCCACAATCTGCTTCAGCAGCAGATTCGCCTGGTCCACGCGCTGTCCGGTGGCAAATGCCCAGTAGGACCCCACGCCCTCCGACTGCATCTCCACGCCCTTCTGCGCCTGAATGCTGGGGTTGGGGTGGCCCCTCGGCGCAACCAGCCTCCACAGCCAGGCCAGCGCCGGGCTCAACACATGGATCATGGCCAGAATGCCGTAGAGCTGGCTGTCGCGGTGCGTCGGCGGGCAGCGCACGCCAAAGCTGCGCACATCCACCCGCTGCGAACCGTCCAGAATATCCTCGATCATCCGCCGCGGCAAAATCACCCGCGGATTGGGGCACAGCTTGCCAGGCGCGTCTTCCACGTGTTCCCAGGCCAGGCAGTTGCCTCCGGGCACAATGTAGTGGTTCAGAAAAATCAGCGGCTCCGGCGGATCGATGCACAGCCGTTCCAGATTCGGCGCCGTCCCGTATCTGTGAATGTGATCCACGCGCACAAACCAGCCGTTCTCGGCATCGGCCACCGTCAGCCGCCCGCTCGTTCCCTGATTCTTCGGATGCGCGCAGGCCATGTCGTCGGCAATCGGCCGCAGATGGCAGGCTTCAGGCAGGTTCAGCGTCCGCTCTTCCTTGGTCACCACGTTGCGCCCCAGCAGCAGCCGCCCATCCTCCATGCGATGGATGTGCTCGGTCATCTCGCTCTTGCCGCCGCCACTGGCTCCCTCGTGCATCAGGATCAACTGGTTCTCATATGGCGTTACCACGCCCACCGCGGCGCAGTGGTTGGTTATCCAGCCCTCGCGCTCGCCAATCTCCAGCAGAATCGAGTAGACGCCCTTCTTGGCGCTCGGCCCCGGATAGAGGTTGTAAGCGAAGATCTCCTGGTGCGTGCCCTGCCGGTCATGCACCACCACCTGCCGCCCGCCAAAATGCGTATGCCGGAACGGCGGCGCCACAAACAGCACTCCGCCCGTGATCTTGAATCCCGCCGGAACCCGGCTGCGCGGAATCATCCCCTGTAAATCGCCGAGCGCCGCCGCAAAAAACGCCGCCTGCAGGGGCACAATCAGCAGCGATCCGTAGCCCAGCGCTTCTGTCCCCGCATAAAACGGCATCGCCACAAGTTCCTGCGTCTTGAGCCAGTCCAGCGTCTGCTGCCGTGTCTTCTCGAAGCTCTCGCCGAAGCGCTGCTCGTAGGTCGGCTTGTCCGTCGGCAGACGGTCGCCAATCGCCATCGCCTCCGTATCGCGCCTGCGCATCGCCGGGTCGGGAAAGTTGATCGCCAGTCCATTCCGCGCCTTGGTAATTACCGCCTCCGTCACGCGGCCCGCGCCCGGCACCTGAAAGACCGTCTCGTATTGACCGTGGTCGTCGCGATTGCCCAGTGTCCAGTCGGTCTCGCCCGTGGCCCGGCCCAGCGCCCAGTCCAGCAACTGCCGCCGCGTCTCCGGCGTTTGCACCAGCGGCGCCGCGCTCAGCACCTCGCGCACATGGGCGGGTAGTTCGAGCTCCGCCCAAGAAGACTGAAAATCGACGACAGCTTCTCGACTGCTGGTGGTGGTCATGTTTTTCTCGCTCTCGGGGAAAGGGGAATATGCATTCATGCTTTGGCTGAAGCCAAAAAGATGCACACTTCCTTTATCTCATCCGCCGTCGCACTTGGCAGTGCCCCGTTTCACATCTTGAGAAACTTGCCTTCGACCAGCCGCAGCGCCTCAGCCGCCGTCCCGATCCTCCCCTCCAGTTGCGCATCCTCAACCGCCCTGAGCATCTCCTTGAACCCCGCCCCCGGCTTGTAGCCGGCCGCAATCAACTCCCGCCCGGTGATGAGCGGCTTCGGACGCACTGTCTCCTCCGGCATCGCCAGCCACCGCTCCCGAACAAACTCCCAGTGCTCCAGGTTGCCGCCTCCGGCCAGGCAATCCATCCGGTGCAAGGCCAGATGCTCTTCGAACCCTTCCAGGCGGAAAAAACGCTTCAGCGTCGAAGCCTTCATCCGCGCCGCATCGGCAAACCGCATGTGGTTCTCGATGAGGGCTAGAATCTGCCGCGTCTCCTCATTGGAGAAGCGGAAGCGCCGACAAATCTCCGCCCCCATCGCCACGCCCACCTCGACGTGCCCGTCGAAACGAATCCTGTCAGGCCCTCTTCTGAAAGTCGGCGGCTTGCCCACATCATGCAACAGCGCGCCCCAGGCCAGCGTCATCGCGCATCCCGCCTCCAACTGCTCAACCAGCAATAAGGTGTGCGTCCAGACATCGCCCTCGGGGTGGAACTGCGGCGGCTGTTCCACGCCCTTCATCTTTGCCACTTCGGGAAGGACTTCCGCCAACAGCCCGGTCTCGTCCAGCAGTTCGAAGGCCCTGCGCGCCCGCCCCTCGGTCAGCATCCGGGTCAGCTCGTCCCGCACCCGCTCCCGGCTCATCGCTGCCGTCTTCGCGGCCAGCCTACGCATCGCGGCAGCCGTTTCCGCCTCCAGATCAAAGCCAAACCGCGCCGCAAACCGCACCCCGCGCAGCATCCGCAGGTGATCTTCCTCGAAGCGCAGCTCCGCCCGCCCGATAGCGCGCACCACGCCGGCGTCCAGGTCCGCCAATCCACCCACGTAATCGATCACCGCTAAGCGCAAATCAGTGTCCGAAAACAGGTTGGAATGGTACTCCGGGGCTTCAGCCCCGGTATCAACGCCGGCAAAATCAAAGGGGGCTTTAGCCCCTGAGGTATGCTCTTCGCTTTGAAGGATACGGGCTTCAGCCGGTACATCACGACCTAGCGAAGAATCGGGCTTTAGCTCCTGAGGGAAAAGCTTTTCCGGGTCCAACAACAGCCCATTGATGGTGAAATCTCGCCGCCGCACGTCCTCCTCGGCGCTCTTCGTATACCGCACCGCCTCCGGATGCCGCCCATCCGTATACGCCCCATCCGAACGGAAGGTCGCCACTTCGGTCACCGCATAGCCTTCCTCATCACCGTCGGCAACTAAAACCACCCCGAAGTGAGCTCCCACAGCAAACGTCCTCGGGAACAGCTCCAGCACAACCTCCGGTGTGGCTGACGTGGCCACGTCATAATCCTCTGGCTCGCGCCCCAGCAGCAGATCACGCACGCATCCTCCCGCCAGGTACGCATCATGCCCTGCTGCCCGCAACTCCGCCACCACCCGCAAAGCCGCGTCGAATTGTTTTGTACGAAACAACATCGCTGCTTCTATTCTCGCCCAATCCGCCCCACTAAACTAGAGATGTGAGCACTCGCGGCCTCATCCTCGGCATTGAATCCTCTTGCGACGAGACCGCCGCCGCTGTCGTCGAGCGCGGCTCCCGCATCCTCTCCTCCGTCGTCGCCTCCCAGATCTCGACCCACGCGCGCTACGGCGGAGTCGTCCCCGAACTGGCCAGCCGCGAGCATCTCCGCGCCATCGTCCCCGTCGTCCGCGCCGCACTAGCCCAGGCCGGCGTCACCCTCTCCGACCTCGACGCCATCGCCGTAACCAGCGGCCCCGGCCTCGCCGGAGCGCTCCTCGTCGGTATCACCTACGCCAAGGCCCTCGCCTTCGCTCAAAACCTGCCCCTCATCGCCGTCAACCACCTCGAAGGCCACATCCACGCCGTCCTATTGAATGAAAGAGAACAAGAAAGCTCGGTTTGTAGAGGAATGGTAGGTCAGGGCTTTAGCCCTGACAATAGTCCAGTGAATGCGCGGGGGGCTTTAGCCCCTGAGGTATGTTTTTCAGAAACCAGCGCGCAGCCCCCTTCGCCTCAAGGGACGGGCCGCAACCCGTCTGATTCGCCGGACGCGCACTCCCCCGCCCTCGCCCTGGTCGTCTCCGGCGGCCACACACACCTCTATCTCTGCCGTCCCGCTCACGGCTCCTGGACCTACTCGCTCGTCGGCCGCACCCTCGACGATGCCGCCGGAGAAGCCTATGACAAAGTCGCAAAGCTCCTCGGCTTTGGCTATCCCGGAGGCCCCTGGATCGACGCCCTCGCCCAATTCGGCAATCCGCTGGCCGTGCCCTTCTCGTTTTCACAGATCAAGCCCAAGCTCCATCTGGCCGGTAAGCCTCCGCGCACCAAAGCCGCACGCACAGCCCCCATCGCCCACCTAGATCCCCGCTTCCTCTTTTCGTTCTCCGGCATCAAGACCGCCGTCCTACGCTACGTCGAACTCCACAACCTCCGCTCCGAAGCCCAGGCCCGCGCCGCCCGCCTCTTTCCGCCACAAAGCTGTCATCCTGAGCAAGCACAGCAAGACCGGGGTCCCCGGGGACAGGTCTTTGTCACCGGGGTGGGAGTCGAAGGACCAGCATTTCCCCCGACCCCTCCAAAAAACCAATCCGAAGCCCTCGCCCTCTGCCCCCAGCAAATCCTTGACCTTGTCGCCAGCTTCCAGCACGCCGTCGTCGGAGACCTGATGAAGAAGACCTTCGCCGCCGCCGAATCCCTTGGCGCTCGCCGCATCCTCGTCACCGGCGGCGTCGCCGCCAACCGCGAACTCCGCGCCCGTTTCACCGCCGAAGCCGCTCACCACAACTTTTACGTCTCCTTCCCCACCCTGGCCCTCTCTACCGATAACGCCGCCATGATCGCCGCCGCCGCCTGGCCCTGCCTTCAGGCCCGCGACTTCGCCTCGCCCTCCCTCTCCGCTGATCCGTCGCTCGCCCTGGGACGGTAAAGGTTATTGAAGTAATTATTTTTAGACCGCAGAATCATAGGCCTCCGTGACAGATAGCCCTCTCTTCCCTGACCCCTGATCCCTGATCCCTGTGTTGTTACAATCCAAATAGCCGAAAATCTGCCGATTTCAACCAATTACTAGAGCCAGAATGAGCAAGAAGCCCGACCGATGACCCTCCGCCTCTTCAACACCCTGTCTGGACAACTCGACGACCTCCTCCCCATGGACGGCAAGGCCCTGCGCATGTACGCCTGCGGCCCCACGGTCTACGACTACGGCCACATCGGCAACTTCCGCACCTTTTTGCAAATCGACGTCCTCCGCCGCACCCTCAAGCTGCTCGGCGTCCCCGTCCGCCACGTCATGAACATCACCGACGTGGACGACAAGATCATCCGCAACGCCGCCGCCCAGGGCATCTCCATCGGCCAGTACACCGTCCCCTTCGAGCGGGCCTTCCTGGAAGACCTGGAGGCCCTGAAAGTCCAACTCCCCGAGCAACTGGCCCGCGCCACCGAGCATATTTCCCGCATGGTCGAGCTGGTGCAGAAGCTGGCCGCCGCCGGCGCGGCTTACCAGGCCGAGGACGGCTCCTGGTACTTCCGCCTGGCCTCCTTCCCGGAGTACGGCAAGCTGAGCAAAAAGGACCTGGGCGGGATGGAGGACGGCGCGCGCGTCGATCTCGACGAGTACGAGAAGGATTCCGCCCGTGATTTTGCCCTCTGGAAGGCGGCCAAGCCCGGCGAGACCTCCTGGGATACGCCTATCGGCCGCGGCCGCCCCGGCTGGCACATCGAGTGCTCCACCATGGCCATGGAGTACCTGGGCGAGAGCTTCGATCTGCACGCCGGCGGCGAAGACCTCATCTTCCCGCATCACGAAAACGAGATCGCCCAGAGCGAGAGCGCGACCCACAAGCCCTTCGCCCGCCACTGGATGCACGTGCGCTTCCTGCTGGTGGACGGGCGCAAGATGTCCAAGAGCGAGGGCAACTTCTACACCCTTCGCGACCTGCTCCTGAAGGGCTACAAGGCCTCGGCCATCCGCATGGCGCTGATCTCCGTGCCCTACCGGCATCAGCTCAACTTCACCTTCGACGGCCTTACGGAAGCCACCAACGCCGTGGAGCGGCTGAGGACCTTTCACCAGCGGCTCACGCAGGGGAGCTTTGCGCCCGGCTCGAACCCCGCCCTCCAGGCCGCCGCGCAGAAGGCTCAGGCCGATTACCTCGCCGCGCTCTCGAACGACCTGAACACCGCCGAGGCTCGCGCGCCCATCTTCGACCTGCTTCGCGCGGCCAACACCGCCATCGATCAGGGGCAGCTCCTGGCCGGGGACCGCGATGCGATTCTGGCCGTGCTGGCCAGCTTCGACGCGGTCTTCGACGTGCTTGAGGACTGCGACGCCGAGCCCACCCGCCGCGCTCTCGAATACGCCGAGCAAGCCGGCCGCCAGGCCGATGTGGCTCCCGAGCTGCTGGCCCGCCAATCGCTCACTGACGAAGCCATTGACGCGCTGGTAGCCGAGCGCACCACGGCCAAAACGCAGCGCAACTTCGCCCGCGCCGACCAGATTCGCAACGAGCTGGTGGAAAAGGGCGTCGTGATTGAAGACTCCAAAGACGGAGTGCGCTGGAAGCGGAAATAATCTCTCGATACACCCCTACGAATCAGGAGGTCCCCATGGAACCCAACGAAGCCCAGGAGTTGCAGGAACAGGCCGAGCATGTCGAGCACGAATCCTCGCTGCGCCCGGTTGCCTTGACCATGACCGTTTTGGCCGTGCTGGTTGCCATCACAACGGTCCTGGGCCATCGCACCCACACCGAGGCGATCCTCGACCAGAACAAAGCCACCGATACGTGGAACGAATACCAGGCCCACAAGATCCGCTCCAACGACACGGCCCTGGCCGCCGATCTCTTGGGCGTGTTAACCATTGCCGACAAGGATGCCGCCGGCAAGATCACCAAGGGCTATACCGACCACCAGGCTAAGTGGGCCGATAACCTGAAAGAAGAGCAGGAACAAGCAGAGCAGTTGGAGAAGAAGGTTGAACAGGCCGAAGCCCGCGGCGACCGTTTCGACCTGGGCGAGGCGCTCCTTGAGATCGGTCTGGTCATTACCTCCGTCACGCTGCTCACCCGCAAGCGCGCCTACTGGTATTTGGGGTTGGTCTTCTCGCTGGGCGGCATCGCATCGGCGGTTTCGGTGCTGTTTCTCAAATAGGAGTTCGGGCGTCCGCGCCGACCTGGTTACTCTTTGCCCGTTTGCGGCTCTGCAAAAATTCCGATTTCCAGCTTGCGACCTTCTGCCTGCCGTGCTCGATACATGCCTGGGGTGTTGAAGCTCCAGGCCATCTGGCCGTCGGGAGCAATAGCGATCAGGCCGCCGTCTCCGTCTAGCGCCTTCAACTCTTTGTGGATCACCTCGTCGGCTGCTTCCTGCAACTTCAGGCCCTTGTATTGGACCAGCGCGCAGACCTCGCGGGCTACGGTGAGGCGGATGAAGTACTCGCCCGTACCGGTAGCCGAAACGGCGCAGGATTTGTTCGAAGCATAGGTGCCCGCGCCAATGATCGGCGTGTCGCCCACGCGCCCCCATCTCTTCCCTTGCGTCCCGCCGGTCGAGGTGCCGGCGGCAATGTTGCCCGCCCGGTCAAGCGCAACCACGCCCACGGTGCCGAACCTGTGCGCGTCTGGCGTTTCGATCACGGCCAAAGGGACGGGGGGCGGAGGTGGCGCGCCTGCCGGTCGCTGCGGTACCGGGCGTCCTTCCTTTTTCAATTGCTTGACCAGCGATTGCCAGCGGCGCTCGGTAAAAAAGAAACTTAGCTCCACCTGCTCCAGGCCCATCTCGGCCGCAAAGCCGTCGGCGCCTGTGCCAATCAGCATCACATACGGCGACTTCTCCATCACCGCGCGCGCCAGGCTGATGGGGTGGCGCGTTCGGGTGACGCCGGCCACCGCTCCTGCCTTCAGGGTTGCGCCATCCATGATCGCCGCGTCCAGCTCGTTCTTGCCCTCGGCGGTGAAGACCGCGCCGCGCCCTGCGTTGAAGAGTGGATCGTCTTCGAGAATCCGGGTCGCTGCTTCGATGGCGTCGAGCGATGAGCCTCCCTGCGCGAGAATTGCACTGCCGGCCTGGATAGCCTGGGTGAGCGAGGCGCGATAGGCTGCTTCGGTTCCGGGGTCCATGGTGCTGCGTTCGATGACGCCCGCGCCCCCATGCAGCACAATAGCCCAGTGGCGAGCGGGCTGTTGCTGCGCCGCCGCCATAAGTAACGCTTCCGCAAACATGGCCGCACAAACCAGCATCCTTCTTGTACTGCGCATCCGTCTCACCCCATACTCCTCCTGGTATAACTCAACCGCCCTAGCACCGTCCTCGCAATCAGCGCGAGACGACTTGGCAAAGGGGAGCCGGACAGTGGAGAATGCATGAGTTCAGTAAATACTATGCTCGTTTATGCGCCGCAGCTGTCAACATACGTTCACGAGCGCGGTTGGTTAGTGCATAATCCGGCGGCATGGAGGCCTCTCTTGAAACTGAATTACATAACGCTAGCTATAGTCGCCGTCTTTCTGCCGATCTTTGCGGGGCAGTTCTGGGGACCTCCATGGACGATTGCGCGCGTCGCCGGCCTTGCCGCTGCCATCCCGTCGTTCCTGCTGCTCGCCCTGGCCCGCGTTCAACTGGGACGAGCCTTTAGTGTGCGCGCCAAGGCAACCACGCTGGTCACCACCGGCATCTACTCCCGCATCCGCAATCCAATCTACGTCTTTGGCGGCCTGATGTTAGCGGGATTCATTCTCTGGGTAAACCGGCCGTGGCTCTTACTTTTGTTTGTCGTTCTGATTCCCATGCAGGTTTATCGAATCCGAAAAGAAGAGCGGGTGCTCTCGGAGAAATTCGGCGCAGCTTACCTGGATTACAAGCGGAAGACCTGGTTCTGATTCAATAAAATTTCTGGGTATGAAGCAACCCTTTGCGGCATTTGTTGTGTTCTATAAGGAGTCTTCAATGCACTCTGTCTGGTTTGGCGAGTTTATGGGCACGCTGGTTCTGGTATTGCTGGGAAATGGCGTGGGCGCCAACGTGACCTTGCGCAAATCTTACGCCGCGGACGCTGGTTGGATGGTCATCACCACCGGATGGGCGCTGGGCGTGCTCTGCGGCGTGCTCGTGGCGCAGGCCTTCGGCAGCCCCGGCGCCAACCTGAATCCGGCCATAACCCTGGCCGTGGCGGTCATCAGCGGAAACTACTCGCAGTTGTTCACCATGTGGTCGGCGCAGTTGCTGGGCGCCATGGGCGGCGCATCGCTGGTTGCCCTGCACTTCGGGCCGCACTGGAAGCTCACGCCCGATCCGTCGGCCAAGCTGGGCGTCTTCTGCACCAACGCGGCAGTGCGCAGCCCGCTCTTCAACATCCTCAGCGAGGCCCTGGGTACTGCGGTGCTGGTCGTGGTGGCAGGAGCCATCTTCTCGCATGGAGTCTCCGCCAACGGTCCCGCCGCGGGCATGGGTCCGTGGCTGGTGGCCAGTCTGGTTTGGGGCATCGGCCTCTCGCTCGGCGGCACCACGGGTTACGCCATCAACCCTGCGCGCGACCTGGGCCCGCGCATCGTTCATTGGCTGCTGCCCATTCCCGGAAAGGGAAGTTCCAACTGGCGCTATGCGCCGATTCCGATTATCGGCGATCTCGCGGGAGGGGCACTGGCAGGGCTTCTGCTGCACTACGCGCATTTTTAGCTGACACTGCTCCAAAGGAGAAATGAAGCCAAATGAAAATTGTTGATCGCATCTTTGCGTGGATTCTTATCCTCGGCGGCCTGCTCCATGGCGCAGGCTCATACGTGATGTACAAGAAGCAACCAATGACCATGCTCTGGTCGCTTTGCACCACGCTTTTAACGCTGCTGATTGCGGCCATCAACCTGCTGAGGGTAGAGCGCCAGTCAGATCGGCCGCTGGCATGGATCAGTTTTGCGGGAAGCTTGTCATGGGCGGTTGCCGCCTTTGTCGCTGGCGTGCTGATCGGCAACGTCTTCGACCCACGGCCGCTGATGCACTGGCTCTCAGCCCTCGTGCTGGCCGGCTTTAGCTTGAAAGCGGCGCTCCAGCCAGACAGCGCGCAGGCCTGACTGCAACCGGCCGCGCTGTTCTTCTACTCCAGGCACGAAGCCACCACAGCCAGCGCAGCGATGGCTGCCGTCTCGGCTCTCAGGATACGCGGCCCCAGCGATGCGGCGCGCCAGTCATTAGCGTCGAAGAGCGCTTCTTCTTCGGGCGCCCATCCGCCTTCGGGACCGATGGCAATCTCCAGCGTAGGCATCTCGTCTTGCGCCGCGGCCTGGGCTTCCTCGATCAGGTTGCGCAGCGTGGTGGTGCGCTCCTGCTCGGCAAGCACGATGCGCGTGGCCGCCGACGATGCCCGCACTCGCGCTGCTAACGTAATCGGTTCGTGAATCAGCGGAACATCCGATCGGCGCGACTGCTGTGCCGCCTCATGCACGATGCGCCGCCACCGCTCCGCGCGCTTCTCTGCGGCTGGGGCTAGATGCTTTTCACTCCGCCGCGCAAACACCGGCGCCACCGCCGCGACACCCAGTTCGGTTGCCTTCTCCAGAGCCCACTCCATGTGATCGAACTTGTATATAGCCATCACCAGTGTGACCGGCAGCGCCGGATCGGCCTCAACCTCGGCAATCAGGTTGAAGCGGACCTCGCTGGGTGCGACTGCGGCAACCTCAGCGTGAAAGACGTGACCGCCGGCAACCACATCCGCTTCCATGCCCGGCTGCGCGCGCAACACGCGGGCCATATGTTCGGCCTGCGCGCCCACAAGGGTCGCGGTGGCTTCATCCCAATGCTCGGCAATCCAGCGGCGGCGCGTCATGGCTGTTGCGGTAAGCTTCCCTTCTTGATGAAGTCTAATTCAACCGCATAAACACTGAGGGGAACGCTTTTCAGCGTCCCCCCCTTAAGTGTTGCTTGTTGGATGACCCGCTACTTCTTCTTCGCGGCCTTTTTTACGACCTTCTTCTTCGCGGGGGCTTTCTTGGCTGCCTTTTTGGTTGCCATTTGCCTATTCTCCCTTTTCGATGGTTTGCATCGATTCTGCAATAAAGAATCTGCAGTTGATGAATGTATAAGATTCCGACTTCATCAATGTCAAGAGAAAAACGACAGGTCAGTGGAAAAAAGGTCAACATTGTTTCCGCGCCTCTTCGAGGTTCGATTTGCGGAATTGAACAATCGGACGGGAAGTGAGCAGGTTCAGCGCCAACTCAGCACTCAATTATGTTCAACGCAAGCCCCGCCTGGCTGGTCTCCTTGTAGCGCGATTGCATGTCTAGGCCGGTCAGATACATGGTGCGAATCACCTGATCGAGCGAGACTTTGTGCGCCTCTTGCTCGTTGAGCGCAAGGCGCGAGGCCTGTACCGCCTTGGCGGCCGCCATGGCGTTTCGCTCGATGCAAGGAATCTGCACCAACCCACCGATGGGGTCGCAGGTCATGCCTAGATTGTGTTCCATGGCAATCTCGGCGGCGTGTTCCACTTGTCCGTTCGTACCGCCCAGCGCGGCGGTCAGCCCTCCCGCGGCCATCGAGCAGGCCACGCCCACCTCGCCCTGGCAGCCCACCTCCGCGCCACTGATCGAGGCGTTCTCCTTATAGAGGATGCCGATGGCAGCCGACGTAAGAAAGAAGCGCATCATGCCTTCGTGGTCCGAATCGTGCACGAAGCGGTCGTAATAATGCGCCACGGCGGGAACCACGCCGGCAGCGCCATTGGTAGGCGCCGTGACTACGCGGCCACCCGCGGCGTTCTCCTCATTCACCGCCATCGCCCAGACCGTGACCCAATCGAGCGGAGCCAGGGGATCGCCGCGCAGGCCGCCGGCCTCCTTCTCTTGCAGGCGTGCGGCCAGCCGGTGCGCGCGGCGGCGCACGTTCAAGCCGCCGGGAAGAATCCCCTCCGCCGCGATGCCGCTTTGTACGCAGGCCTGCATCACCTCCCAGAGTCGCTCGATGCCCTCCCGCACCACCGCGACCGGAGCACGGCTGATTTCACGCGCGGCCAAGGCGCACTCGTTCTCCAGCATCAGTTGGCTGATAGAGAGCTCGTTGGCCTCGGCCGTGGCCAGCAGCTCCGCGGAGCTGCGAAATGGAAACGGAATCGCGGTCTGCTTTTTCTCCGTCGACGCATCGGCGCCATCCTCGGCAATGAATCCGCCGCCAATGGAAAAGAACGTCCGCTCGTCCAAAACCGCGTCCGCCGCGTCATAGGCCTTCAGCCGCAATCCGTTGGGATGCTGCATCAGCGCACCGGGAGGAAACATCATTTCGCGCTCAAAAACCAGGTCACGTGTCTCTTCAAATGAAATGGAGCGCGATCCGGCCAATTCCATTCGCCCGGCCGCGCGGATCGCCGCAACGGTAACTTCAATGGCCGCGGGATCGATTTTGCTCGGCTCGTTGCCCGCCAGCCCCAGCAGCACAGCCCGGTCCGTGGCGTGGCCCAGCCCGGTGAGGGCCA
>Ga0265316_10005563_pt1 | contig 12213 bp, 14 predicted proteins | sample 4522metaG_FD_202092 | JGI IMG/M metagenome (GOLD analysis project Ga0265316, IMG submission 202092) | Rhizosphere microbial communities from Carex aquatilis grown in University of Washington, Seatle, WA, United States - 4-5-22 metaG | ecosystem: Host-associated > Plants > Roots > Rhizosphere >... | reverse complement strand
GCGCGCATGAAGCCACGGTCCGGTTCCAGCTGGGCAGCAGCTACGATCTGGATGACGATCTCGCCCCGCTCAAGCTGGTGACGATGGGGCGCTCGTTCCACTGGATGGATCGGAAGGCCACCCTCAATCGCCTGGACCACCTCGTCGGGCCGGACGGAGCCATCGCCCTCTTCGGTGACCAGCATCTCGATCTCGCCGCTAATCGATGGAAGAAACGCTTCGAAGACGTGCTGGAACCCTATGCCAAAACGGATCCCGCCCATAAGCTCCACCGCAGCGAGAACCCCGATTGGGTGCCGCACGAGGAGGTCCTGCTGGCCTCGCCATTCTGCCAACTCCGGCGGGTCTCGGTAGTCCAGAAACTGGAGACGCCTGTGGATTGCCTCTTAGACCGCGCTCTCTCCCGGTCGACGACCTCGCCGCAACGTCTGGGCGACGCCCAAGAGGATCTGCTCGCCGCGCTGCGCGCCTTGTTCGCCGAAGAGGCTCCGGACGGTTTCCTACGCGAGGTCGTGGAGGCGGAGGCACTTCTGGCCTTCCGCGAATGACCGGGCCGGCTCATGGGCAGAATCACCGCCGTTCTCTTTGACTTAGACCCGACCTTGCACGAGCGGTACGCCGCACTCGTTTCCGTCGACCAATCACAACTCGATCCTCTACGCTAAGAAGAGGCTGTTTGCCATGGCCTATAAAGACGCGTGACCTCCATGGCTCGGGATTTGGGTTGATCAGGGGCTAATCGACGACGAACAATTTTGCTCTGCCCAGATGGGTTACCTCCCAGCAGTTGTCGCGGGAACACTCGGCGCCAAGCGGCTCGCCAATGGCTCAGGCATTGCGCCACGTGGCGTGCCTTCGTGGCCTGGGACATCCATGTCGCCATGACCGCGATGTTCTGGTCCGGTCGGCAAGATCTCTTTCAGCGTCTTCTGCTGATCCTCCGTTAGGAGATGGGAGTGCGTGGCTTGGTGTAGCTCGTGCTGCTTCGCGCAGAGGGCCTTCGATTGGTCGGACTGCTTCTTTGTCAGTTCGGCGATCTTGGACGTTTGCTCACTCGTGAGGTGCAACGCCACGGTGAGTTCGATTGCCTCCTCCAACCGATGGACAATGCAGCAGGTGGGATCAGGGCCGCCAAGGGGCGGCGGTGCAAGGTGATGCTGGGGCTGAGAAACGGGGTGAACGGTACATGACTGGGCGCTTGACGCGCAGGATGATACAGCAGGTTTTTGTTTTGATACCATAGGGCGCAAGAATGCGCCCATAAGCAGCCTGGAACTATGGGGTCTTGCCACAGGACTACTTTGCCTTGCGCTACCGGGAAGCGAGAGCACATGCCATCTCCGCATTGGGCGATGTCGAAGCGAGATTTTACTTTCCGTGATCTCCCGCAGACAACGGATCGCGGGCAAGAACGCGGTTCTGATAGGGTCTGAATGCTGAACACCGCCGCCAATCGCGCCCCAGTTCGATATTCATGGATGGCGTCGTAGGGGAACACCCCATGATCTGCGGGAGCTATCCAGCCTATAGTGCCGCGTTCAGAAACCAGAAGGCCGATTCCCTGATAAAGAATCTGACAGCTAGACTTATGACTTCCGAGAGCGCGACACCAAGTGACAGCGAGGCAATCGTCGCAACCGATCTGACAAAGTGGTTTGGCGAGGGCGAAACCAAGGTTACTGCCGTAAACCATGTCGGCCTTGTCGCGCACTTTGGTGAGATGCTTTTCATCGTCGGTCCGTCCGGCAGCGGCAAGACCACGATGCTGAGCATGATTTCCGGCATCCTCCGTCCGAACGCCGGAAAGGTCACAGTCAAGGGGGCCGACATATGGACCCTCAGCAATAACCAACTGGCTGACTTCCGGCTTAACACGGTTGGCTTCGTGTTTCAGGACTATCATCTATTCCCGCGACTTACCACAGCCGAGAATGTCGCAATCCCGCTGATCTTGAAGCAGCGCAATTGGGACGAATCAATCGTCGAGGCAAAAAAGTGCCTCGACGTCGTCGGGCTGAAAAACCGGAACGACATCCTCCCAGTCAAACTCTCGGGCGGTGAGCAACAGCGGGTCGCCATTGCGAGGGCGATCGTGAGCAGCCCAGAGATTCTAATTCTCGACGAACCTACGGCCTCTCTGGATGGAGATACAGGAAGAACGATTATCGCTTTCGTGAAGGAAAAAATCCTCAACAAAAGCCGCTGCATCCTGATCGTCACCCACGATGCTCGGATTAACGAGTATGCGGACCGGATTCTCCATATGGAAGATGGACACCTCTCTGCCTCGGACAAGGGCACTGAATGAATACAGCCGAAACCAAGCCTGAGGCCAAAGCGACGGAGCCTGTGCCTGAATCCAAAGCCGAGCCGATGCCGGAAGCCAAGCCGATCGAGACCAAGCCTGCAGCCACGCCAACAAAGCCGAAGATTGAAACCAGGAACAAGATCATCTTTGGCCTTTCCCTTCTGGGGTTCTTGGGCGCATTGGTCGCTGCCTACCTGTTCGGGATCGCGAGGAAGGCGCAGCCTCCCGTCTTCACACCGGTCAGCAGCCCCTATGCGTCGGCCATTTATGCCAACGGCATTATCGAGAGCGATCAAGCGAGCGGCTCAAACATCAATATTTATCCTGAAGTCTTCGGGGCCGTCACCCAAGTCTTGGTGCATGAAGGCCAACAGGTGTCAGCGGGCACTGCGCTCCTGAGAATTGACGACGCGGTCCAGAAGGCAAATACGGAGCAACTCCGCTTGCAGGCTGAGGCCTCTCTTGCCCTCCTGAACGAACTCAGGGCGCAGCCAAGAGCAGAGACCCTGGCGATCGCTGCGGCACAGGTGGACCTGGCCGAATCCAATCTAAAGGTGGCTCGTGACCAGTCCGACAAGGACCGCGCCTCTTTTGCCATCGACCCAAGATCTATAAGCAAGGATGTCCTGGACACTGCAGAGGACGTCGCCAGGCAGGCGGCCTCTGGGCTGGACGTTGCTCACAAGCAATACGATTTGATCAAGGCTGGTGCCTGGACCTTCGACATTGTCAACCAGGAGAAGCAATACGAGGCGCTCAAGCAGGCATACCAGGCAGCCAACGCACTGCTGCTAAAGTATTCGGTCAACGCACAGGTCGAAGGCGTCGTGCTTGCCGTCAATACCACGGTCGGCGGTTATGTGTCCACGCTGGGCGGCTACAACGCCTATACGCAGGGACTCGATCCGGTTGTTGTCATGAGTGGGCCTCAAGATTATCTGGCCGTCCGCTGTTTTATCGACGAGATCCTCGTCTCACGTCTGCCGTCAAAGTGGCGTATTGTCGCGCAGATGACAGTCCGCGGAACCGATACCAAGGTGCCGCTGGAGTTCGTCCGGGTACAGCCTTATGTTTCGCCCAAGATCGAGTTGTCGAACGAGCGCCTGGAGCAGGTCGATCTGCGAGTCCTGCCGGTGATCTTCCGGTTCCCGAAACAGGACGCCCCGGTTTATCCGGGCCAGTTGGTGGATGTGTTCATCGGGCAGAAATAGCCAGCCTTGCCCGATGCACGACATGGCGCATGCGATGAGCAACGTTAAACCATTAATCACGAGGTGTGTCTGCCTCGCTGCGATCGCGGCCATTCTCGGCGCCTGCACGCTTGGCCCCAATTACGTCCGCCCGGCGCCGCCGCCCGACACTGAACGCTATGCGCGCGAACCAATGCCTCCAGCCACGGTTGCGGCGGACAGCCAGGCGCAGCGTTTCATGCTGAATTCTTCGATCGCTGCCGACTGGTGGCGTCTTTTCAAGTCACCACCATTGGATGCGGCGGTTCGACAAGCCATCGCAAACAACCCGACCTTCCAGGCATCCGAGGCAAGCTTGCGTCAGAGTCAGGACAATCTACGCGCCGGTTACGGCGTATTCTTCCCGCACATTGAAGCAGGAATGGATGCCAGCCGGCAGCATACCGCGGCATTGCAGCAGAGCGCGCAAAAACCAGGCACGATCTTCACCCTGATTACATTGAGCGGCACCATCAGCTATGCTCTCGACGTGTTTGGTGGCGAACGCCGGGCAGTGGAAGGCTTGCGAGCCCAGGCCGATTACCAGAGTTACCTGAGCACGGCTGCCTATCTCACGCTGACGGCGAATGTCGTCAACACCTGCATCGCGCGTGCGGCGTATGCAGCACAGGTTCGCGCGACCGAGCAGCTGATCGACCTACAGATTGAGCAACTTCACCTCAGCGAAGCCCAAGTTCGCGCTGGCACCGCTCCCTATTCAAGCCTGTTGAGCCTGCGCAGCCTCATCGCCGCCAACCAAGCTTCGCTCGCGCCTCTCAAGCAAAAAATAGGCCAGGCAGAGCACTTGCTCGCGACATTGGAAGGCGTGATGCCATCCAACGTCACCCTGCCCGACATTGATTTGCACGGACTCACCCTACCGCTCGACCTACCGGTGAGTCTGCCTTCCGACCTCGTGCGACAGCGTCCCGACATCCTCTCAGCCGAGGCACAACTGCATATTGCCAGCGCTAACATTGGTGTCGCGACTGCCGCCATGTTTCCCAGCTTCAGCCTGAACGGGACCTACGGCGCTGTAGGATCCAATCTCGGAAATCTCCCGACAGCCAGCGGCCGGTTCTGGAGCATCGGCCCGTCCGCCACGGTTCCTTTGTTTCAGGGTGGCAGCCTATGGTACGGTCGGAAGGCGGCGGTTGATGCTTTTCAAGTTTCTCAGGCAAATTACCGGCAGACCGTGCTGGCGGCTTTCGCACAGGTTGCTGACTCGTTGCAGGCACTGGAGCACGACGCGGAGGCCTTGCAGGCGGAGGTCGATGCACAGAGCGCCGCCGCCGAGGCTCTCGATCTTTTGCAAGCCAACTATCGCGCTGGCCTCGTCGCCTACTCGGATGTGCTGGCAGCTGATGTGCAATTCCATCAGACGAGCATCGCCTATGTGCAGGCGGTCGCGCAGCGCCACCAGGATACCGTCGCATTGTTCGTGTCTTTGGGGGGAGGCTGGTGGAATCGGCAGCGCCCGAATGGCGAAGACAAATCGCCATGAAGCATAGCGGCATTCTAAGGATCGGATTCAAGCTGCTGGTGAATGACACCGCCAAATTCACCGCTCTGTTGATCGGGATCACCTTCGCTGTGTTCTTGATGATGCAAATGACGGCGATGTTCGCAGGAATCCTCAATCGCGCGTTCTCCACCGTTACAAACATCGGCGCGTCGATGTGGATCATGGATCCGGCGGTCAACACGGCCACCAGCGCGATCCCCTTGCCCGACTATCTGCTGGACGCTGTCCGCAGCATGGACGGGGTCGCCTATGCGGTACCGATCTTCATGGGCGGCGCCCAAGTCAAACTCGATGACGGCACCTACCAATCGGTTAATGTTGTCGGGCTGGATGACACAAGTCTGTTTGGCCGCCCAGAACTCGAACAGGGCAACATTCAGGATATTTACGCCGATAATTCGTTCATCGTGGTCAACGACGCTGAGTTCTCGAAACTTGAGAATCCGAAGATCGGCACCTCGTTCGCGCTCAATGACCATCGCGGGGTCATTGTGGGCATTGCACGAGTCGCATCGAACGGCCTGAACGGCGTGCCAACCCTATATACAACCTATACCCGTGCAATCGAGTACATCCCGACCACACGTTTCACGATCTCCTATGTGCTGCTCCAGACGAAGAACGATGGCGCCGTTGCAGGCATCAAACAGCAGGTCGCCAAGCTCGGCTACGTGGCCTTAACGAAGGAAGAATTCAATAAACGCATCACCGATTTTTACACGTACAAAACGGGAATAGGCACCAACATACTCTTGATGACCGTAATCAGCTTCATCGTTGGTCTGTCGATATCAGGTCAGACATTCTATACCTTCATCCTTGAGAACCTGGAGAAATTCGGCGCGCTGAAGGCCATCGGCGCAAAAGGGCGCGAATTGGTGTATATGATCCTGTTTATGGCGACCTTTACGGCGCTGACTGGCTATGGCCTGGGAGTCGGCCTGGTGACGCTTATGATCTGGATCACCCGATCTCGACTGCCCAACTACGCCGCAATGATTACATTCGGAAACTTGGGACTCGCCTTCGGCATGGTCGTTCTGATCGCTGGAATCTCAAGCTATGTGGGGATACGAAAAGTGCTCCGAATCGAGCCATTTGACATTTTCCGAGGCTAGCAGCGCTGGATAGCATTTCAGACCGCGAGCCGCGGGCGAAAAGAACGCAAGTCGGGTAACACCCCATTTTCGGAATGGGAACCAACTGACATGGTCTGTCCGGACACCGTTCTATTAATCCATCGCCCATGAAATCGATCCCACGGCTTGCCCCGATTCTCGCTTCCGTTGCACTGCTGGCCATCGGCTTTCCATCCCTCGCATATGCGGCCAAGTTTCCTCCCCTAAACACGCCTGCGGTTGCCGAGCATCGCGCCGGCCAGCTCGTCTGGGTCGACCTATTTACTGCCGATCCCGACAGCGCCACCAAATTCTACTGCGACCTGCTAGGTTGGACGGCAGCTACGCTCGATCAAAAGGACAAGAGCTACACCGTGTTCAGCAACGGAGGCAAGCCGGTTGCCGGCTTGGCGCCGCGTTCCCTCAAAGGCGCCAGTCATCCCTGTCGCTGGATCGGCTATTTTGCTGTGACCGACATTGCCGCAGCCCTGGAGGCCGTGAAAAAGTCCGGAGGAACGGTTCGTGCCCCGGCTCACAACTTCCCCGACCGTGGCTACCAGGCTATCGTCGCGGACAAGGACGCCGTTCCCATTGGCCTTCTCCAATCGAGTTCGGGGGATTCCCCGGACGACAGGCGGCAACCCGGAGATTGGAACTGGTTCGAGCTTTATGTAAGAAATCCAGCGGAGTCGTCGACCTTCTATCATGAGGCTATCGGCTTCGATGTGGCGTCAGAGACAAAGTCCAATCGGAAAAGTGAGTTTGTGCTCTCGACGGGCGGACAGGCGATGGGCGGCATCGCCCCTCTGCCGGATGGCAACGACGTGAAACCCAGTTGGCTTGGCGTTATCCGCGTAGCCGATCTCGACCAGACGCTCGCCAGGGTCCCAGGGCTCGGCGGCGAGGTTCTGGTCCCCCCGCACCCCATGGAGTTTGGAAGCCGCTTTGCCATCATCCTGGATTCCACCGGCGGCACCATCGGGCTTGTGCAATATCTGGACAATGCGAATCCCGCCAACAGCCAATGAAAACCCTACGTAAAATCCTCCTTGGCTCTCTTCTGCTGATCGGCCTACAACTCGCCTGGACGGGTTGTATCGTCCCCGGAGGTGGAGCGGGCGGGGTCATCTACGGAGGCAATCCATGGTTCGTGGACGACGTGTGGCTCGATGGCGGAGGCCGTGGTTGGTATGGCGGAAATGGTGGCGGCGGCGCTTATGTTCATCCGAGTGGTGGCAATCGTGGTGGCGGTGGAGCACATCCTGCCAGCAGCGGCAGCAGCCGTGGTGGTGGCAATCGTCGATAATAGCCGAATTCGCCGAATATGCGGCCCACGGAGGCACGCCAATCTACCCTTGATCGCATCAGGCGCGTTGAGAAAGGGATGTCCACCGGCATCGAGCATTCGGGATGCGCATCCCTTGAAGTCTGCGTCTTCTGACTATGTCCGATTCACTTATCGCACAAGTCATCAGCCCTATGAATGATGCCCAATTTCAAGAACACGGCGGACTACATTTTGTGCATCGCTTCCATTGGAAACGAATGCACCACAGCCCGTTCTTTTGGATCGCCGCATCCTCTATTCTGCTCGCGATGGCTGTCTATGTGGCGACGAACAATCTTGCATTTCGGCCGGGGCGGGCGCCACAAAAACCGGCGCCCGCGCTCGCCCCCTGACCGGCTGATCGCAAAACGGCAACGCTGACATTCCACCGGGATTCGAACCGTGAATGTTATTTTAGAACCCCTGCTCGAAATCCGTCGGTAGTCCCCATCGGCTATTCACTTACGAGCTTTCTGATCAAAAATCTGGACCTAAGCAAAAGCAGCGGAATGTACCCGTTTGGGCTATACTCGGGCAATATTCCCTGGGGTATTCCAGCCCAACAGATCGGCTGGGCACAGGAGGACTCCACGAAGCCGAAGTGCCAGTTTAGGCGACCCATTCTCGTCCCGCCTCGGTTCGTAGCATCACTTCGTTCCGCCGCAGGAGCCCCGGCGTCCACGGCGGGTCGAAATACCCATACGCGGCCGGCGAAGCCTCGCTCAATCCCTCTGCCGCCATCCATGTTCGCAGCCGGTCGAGTGCCTCCGCCTCGTGTTTCAAGTTACGCCTGCCGCTAAAGCGCAGCACGGCGAACCGCCCAGCCGCCAATTCCCGCACAGTCACGGATCCGTCCAGCGACCGGGGCACTTGGCCTGAATTGAGTTTGGAGGGAATGACAAAGGCCATGGTGCGGTTCAAGTCGACCTCGGTCATGAATACCGGCGTCGTCATGGCAATCTTTTGCCTGGCTTCGTTGCGGCCCGTGATGAAACCGAATAGTCGACTGAAACTCCCACCAGCGTGGTCGCCAACGCGGGGCATGCTCGTTTCCACTACCGTCAACACCGGGTAATCACGCAATTCAAACTCGCCGACAGAGCGGACCAGCTCGTACGGCGCGGTTTCGTAGGCGCCCCGGGAAGTTCGTCAGCCTAGGACAATGACAACGGCTGCCAAAACAGAAAGTGCGATGACAAGGACAGTTCCCATCGGCCATAGAATCTGTACCAGAACAGAGCGTTTGGCTACTCGGTCGATGACTATGGCATGGGATTGTCTCGGAAGTGTTCGCCAGGCGTGAACGGGAGATTTCCCTCTTGGCGCTTAACGATCCTCGTTCAGGCTGGAGGGCAGGAGTTCCTCCCGAATTGTCGGTGAGTTTTTCGAGGGGAACAGCTCGGACAACTCCTTCTGGACCGCATCGCTCTTTGCATCCAGATGTTGTAACGCAGACGCACGGTCTCGCGTTGCTGCGAAGTTCAGCTTGCGGTCGTAGCGCAATTCCTGCTCCGCCGTCAGCCAGATAGCCTGGTCCTGTCCTTCCGGTCGTCCCCGCAGCGCCCAGATGACCTGGGCCTGGGTGGCGATCTCACTATGGGTAGGGTGATTTTTATGCGTGGTCTTCATTGGCCCGCCATTATGCCACATCTTCCCCGCGGTCATAATGGGCCATTCACCTACCCGGCGGAGCGCCGCCTTATCTTCCGCTTTCCAATGAAACTGCAGCAAGCCGCTCAAGGGTGAGCCGCACCGCCTTCCGTTTAGAAGGCAACACCACCGCATCATTGAAAACGACGGCCGAGAGCTCTGCGGCAATTTGGTCGACCGATGGGCCGGCGACATTGGCTATGACCGAGGCAGGCATGATTTCCGAGAATGATTCGGCGGTATCCAGCCCAGAGCAGGGTAAAACCCCATAGCGAACGCGGTGACAGCCAGTGTACGCTTCGCCAGTGAAAAAGAGCCCACCACGAGCGAGAACCTGTTCGCTCGTCTCACCCCCTCCCGAGAGTCTCCGCAAGCTCAGAAAATGCCTGAGTGAGTTGCAGGCGCTCTATGCCGAAGCAATCGATATTCTCAACGACCTTCTGATCGGTCCTTCGGCTGACATCGTCCGCGGTCTGTGCGCCCGCTTTCAAATTCTACAGGACTACTTTGCCTTGCGCTACCGGGAAGCGAGAGCACATGCCATCTCCGCATTGGGCGATGTCGAAGCGAGATTTTACTTTCCCTGATCTCCCGCAGACAACCGATCGCGGGCAAGAACGCTGTTCTGATAAAGTCTAAATACTGAACACCGCCACCAATTGCTCCGGGATATTGGGCCTATGAGCTGGCCGTCATCTAGCATTCTCATTCACCAACCATATTGATCGTTCTATGAAAAAGAAAACAACTGCGCAGAACCACCCGCGGCCAGCCGCCGCGGTCTCTTCCGCCATGAGGCCTCAAAGCAAGGGGACTAATGTGGCGGTGCCCCTGTCCAATCGGGACATTGCGGCTCGAGCTGTGAAAATCTGGAAGTGGAAGGGCGCCCCGAAAGGCTGCGATGTTGAGATCTGGCTGGAAGCCGAACGGCAACTGACTGGGAAAGTGGTGCCCTCATCTCACAAAGACATCGCTGCTCAAGCCGTGAAGATTTGGAGGGAAAAGGGATGCCCGAAGGGTTGCGATGACGAGATCTGGGTGGAAGCCGAACAGCAGATGGCTGAACAGCAGCAGCGTTTTGAGCGATTTCAGCCAGGCCGGACGCAGCCGATTCTCGACTTCAACGCGGCCGATGTAATTCGAGAGCTGGACGAGCTATTCCCTGCGCCGTCTGGCAGGGGCGTAATGACATCGCTATAGGCCGATCTTGTCGTGAGATACATCGCACGACACGGCTGATTCCGGTGCTCCTTCGGGAGATTCGATATCCTGATAGGCCCGCCGAATCTCCTCGACGTGTGCCCGATATTTTTCGGCGTCGCCAAAATCGAAAAAGTTCTTGTACCGGCTGTGAGCGTTTTTCACGAGTCCCGCGTGTTTGATCGGACACCAGTGCTGCTCAGTCCGCGCAGCAATTTCAGAAACATAGGCGAGAATGCCGTTCGCATAAGTGCAATACGCACAATAAAATTTCTCGAAGAAATTGAGATAAGTCAGCCGATGGCGGTCGAATTTTAGATAATCACCCCGAGAAACCTTGGGGATGCCATAGATAGGAAAACAAACGGCTTGATAGAATGATACGGAAACATCGACGAGCATGATCGGAAACAGGCATATCCAGATGAACGGCCCGGTGAAGAGAACGGCGAGGCGGGAATTCAATAAATAGCGATGGAACCCCAGTCGGAGTTGCTTGTGTCTGGCTTCTGCCGCCTTGGTGAATTGAACTTTCTTATTGTGAATCTGGTAGCCGAACTCGGCCTCCTTCTTCTTCGCTTCCTGCACGAGTTCCTCCTCCAAGAAACGAATCTGCGTGAGCAATGCCTCAAGCCGTTGGTTCATGGGTGCTATCATCCGTTTTAGTCGGGCGACTTCGATATCGATTAGCTGATCAAGATGCGCTCAAAGTGTGGGACGAGGCATGGGTATAGACCTATTAATCGCATGAAGATTGGCGGGCGGAATTCACTCCTAACTCCGGATAAAGCCTGCTGACTTTCCGTCGCACCTTGACCTGTTCCGCTGGCGTGCCATCTTGCGATACGCGTGCGAGTGCGTTCCTGGCGTGGACTATATCCTCTATCGGATACCTCCGGCCCAGAAGCGCAAAGCTGCCCTCCGGAAGGCGATTTCTAGCTTTTGTCGTTAGTTTGGCCATGGCGTCCAAAGATATTGCCAATTTAGGAGGCTTTATGTTGCGCTCGGAAAATCGGCTCCGCGCGTTACGGATTCCCATGCGGAGAAATCGCGGCGCAACTGCTCCAGCTTCTCGGTCGCCCCTGTGAAGGCGTCCTTGCCAAGCAATAGGTGATGGGGGGGATTGGGCGATTCGACGGCCTCCACGATGGCTGCGGCTGCACGGGCGGGATCTCCAGGCTGCCTGCCTGACGACGCTCGGATCTGAGATCGCGCCGTTCCCGCAGTGGCGGCATAGGCGCTGATCTGAAGCTTGCTCTCCTGTGCCGATCGCCCGGCCCAGTCGGTACGAAAGCCGCTCGGTTCGACCACTATCACCTTAATCCCCAGGGGCTCCACTTCCTGCCACAGGGCCTCCGACAGACCCTCCACGGCAAACTTCGTCGCGCTGTAGTACCCGAGGGACGGGAACGATCGCAGGCCTCCCACCGACGAGAAATTCACGATGGTTCCTGTCCCGTGATGCCGCATTCCTGGAAGGGCGGCGCGGATCATCCGGCTCAGTCCGAAGAAATTGACGTCGAAGAGATGGCGGACCTGCTTGTCGTCACCCTCCTCAATCGCAGCGAAATAGCCGATTCCCGCGTTGTTCACCAGCACATCGATGCGCCCAAATCTGTCCTCGGCTGCCTTGATGGCGGCATCGATCTGGCCCTGATCCGTAACGTCCAGCTTGAGCACGAGCGCCTCACCTTCGGCGGCCAAGCCGTGAGCGTCAGCGGGATCGCGGGCGGTCACCACCGTGCGGTGGCCGCGCTCCAGCACCAGCTTGGCTAGTTCGCGGCCGAAGCCTGTTGAGCAGCCGGTAATGAACCAAACAGGCTTCTTGCCGAGCTCTGTTGTCTGATGTTTTGTGG
>Ga0265316_10005560_pt1 | contig 12218 bp, 8 predicted proteins | sample 4522metaG_FD_202092 | JGI IMG/M metagenome (GOLD analysis project Ga0265316, IMG submission 202092) | Rhizosphere microbial communities from Carex aquatilis grown in University of Washington, Seatle, WA, United States - 4-5-22 metaG | ecosystem: Host-associated > Plants > Roots > Rhizosphere >... | reverse complement strand
CGAAATATAGGCGCGGGTCTGCGCCCGGCGTTCCGGCGACAACCAATATTCGCGGTGCGGGAGGTTTACAAACCGTGCCGGAATCAACCCGGTCAACAGGGAAAGGGCGACAAATAGCAGAGGCATGCCTGCTCCCAACCCGCCCAGAAGGATCTGGTCCGCGGAACGGCTCATCCAACCATTTGCCTCGCCGTCAGCGCCAAAATGAACCGCCATCCGCTCCGGCAGCAGCGGGGTCGAAGCGGCGATGAAGATCAGATAGCCCGCGCAAAGAAATCCAAGCAGCAGATAGGGAACATTGTTTGATTTCATCGGGGTCTTGCTTGAGGGTTCATTCCAGATTCCTTGGTGGAAGTTGACGCCGGGACTCAGATTTTAGGCAAGGACGTCGTGCTTGCCGGCGCGGTCTTTTGAAAAAACAGGATATAGACGATGGGCAGGATACCGGCGGTATTGAAAATGGCGAGACAGATGAACCAGGCCAGTTGGTCATGGCGCGCGCTTTTCCACAGGGCAATCAGCTTCCAGACGCCGTCCCAGATTGCCAGGAGGAGGAGGACGATGATAAACGCGACCAGTATTGGACCTTTCATATTCGTTGGTTGGTTGAGGTTTGGGTTGACCGAATCATTTGATGTAATACCCCGCCGCCCGCCATTGACCGTCCTTTCCCTGCATGAACGTGACGGTCTCAATCGTGGTTTTCTTGGCCTCGAATGAAGTGTCAAATTGCATGACGACATATTTGCCGTCGGGTGCGCCGGGCATTTCCGTCATGGGTTGCGCCGATTTCAATTTGCGGGAAATCAGGTTGCCCAGCGGCTTGCGGAAAGCGGTCATCAAATTTTCCCAGGCAGTTTCGGTGACGGCGCCCTGGACAATGACTGAAGCTTCGTTCCAGCTTTTGGAATAATTGCCGTCATCGATCAACGACAACCATGCTTGTGCCGACGCCGTCACCGCCTTGTCCGCATCCGTCATCGCGGGTGTTGTTTCAGCCGTTACCGGCCGGATAAGATAAGCGATGGCCTTCCATCGGCCGTCATTGGCCAGGGCGATGGTAACAGTTTCCGAGGCCGGTTTGAGGTTGTCAAAGGCAGTGTCAAACTTGACCACAAAATAAGAGCCATCCGGCATGCCAGGCAGGGTTGAGAGGTGTTCCATCGTGCCCAACGTGCGGGACAACACTTTGCCGAGCGGCTGGCGGATGGTTCCCGATTTTGACACCCAGTCGGCCTGCGTGACCGCTTTATGAAAACTATCCGCCGCCGTTTCCCAACTTTCACCGTAATGGCCATTGTCCATGAGCGAGAGCCAGGTTTGAACCGCTGAAAGCGCGGCCGTTTCAGTGTTGGAGTCGGGATGGGAAGCCGGTGACGCTGAGGCGGCCGGCCGGCCTTGCTGGAAATGGATGCCGCCATTGACGCTGCTGGCCTCGACGTGTGCACTGCCGTTGCCGAGCGTGCCCTTCAGGTTGCTGCCGATGGGAAACTGCTTTTTTACGATCAACCCGGGAAATTCACTGCTCAAGCCACCATTGAGTGTGCTGGCTGAAACGGCTGCGTCGGCGTTCGCCGGCAGGGTGGCCTCAATGTGGCCGTTGACCGTGGTGAGCGACACGCTTTGGCTGCCGCCGAGTGACGCCAGTTCTGCTTCAATCCGGCCGTTGACGGTGGAAAGTTTCAGGTCACCCGCCGTGCTCCGGGTCCGCACTTCACCGTTGACTGCGGAGGCATCAATGCCGCCGAATACGTCCTCGATTACGATTTGTCCGTTGACGCTGGAGATATTTTTTAGATGCGCGTTTTGCGGCACCTCGACGGTGTAATCCACATTGGCATCGCCTCGATTGGCGCTTTTGGACCACAGCCAGCTCCAAAGATTAGGAAGTAAATCATGATTGGTGGTCACGTTTGAGGAATGTTCGGTATGAACACGGGTTTCGTCCGGGTTTGAATCAATGTTGATTTTGACGGCGGCGACACTTTCGCTAGTGTTGCCGTGAATGGCGGTATTGATAACGACGGCGTTGCTGCTCCAGCCGTGGATTTCAACACGGCCGTTGACGTTGTCGAGGCTGAAACTTCCATCCGCGTTGAGCGGAAATGATTGGCTGAAATCCTTCCGAAACTCGCCTGCCTCCAGTCGAATGTCGGCTGGCAGCGGATTCTGTGGGGAATCGTTCGCGCGATCCCTTGTTTCACCATATGAGAGGAAATACATGGCGGCCGCGATGACCGCAATCGCCATGACAACCAAAAAAAGGCAGCCCATTGCCACTGCGAGGTGCTGCCCGGAACGTCCGGGCTGCGGCGAAGACGACGCGGCGGGTGCGTTGGCCTCGAAGGCTGATTTCACATCATCACGCGCCAGCACGATGAGCGCCCAGATGCCGATGGGCAAACCGACGAGGCTGCAGGCCACAATGGAGATGATGCCGGCCGCGATGGCCCAGGCGTAACTTCGCCGCTGCAACATCTGGAATCCGCCAAAGAGGATCAAACACGCTGGAACCGCCTTGAGGAGCAGGACGACGAAGCCGGGCATAAATTCCCAGCCGGGAATGGAACCGATTCCCCAATTCCCCAACATCGTTCCCAGCCATCCGCTATTCAGGCCGGCCAGCACGATCAACCCGGTCAGCGCCGAAAACAACTTCCACAGGCCGGCCACCATGAGACCCACGGCTGGCGCCACAATCATGCCGGAATGGGCGACGGACGTTTTCCCGGGTATGCAGGAAGCGGGTTGAGAACTGGCAATGGTGGGGGGGATGGTGCCGCCCGGCGGCGGATTGTTCATGGGGCTGACATCGGATTTAAAACCGCCGTTTTGCGGATGGAGCCAGTGGGTGATTCTTTTTCCCTGGCCATCGGTGAATGCTTTGCAGGCGATGAGAATCCAGTCAATGGTGGACCAAATGCCGCAGCCACAGATCAAGAATCCCAGCAGGATTCCCAAGGTGGGCTGGTAATCTCCGCCCGTGGTGGCGCAGGCAATGATCAACAGGATGCATCCGCCCAAGGCGCCCAACTGCACGCACGCGGTCCAGATTTTTCCGACATAAAAACGGTGCGCGCCGGACACGCCAAAGAAGAAGGCGAGGAGAAATGCCGGAAGAATGGCTTTCTCGCTGGTGGTTTTGTTGGCGGGGATTGTTGGCGGTGCAGCCGCGCTGGCATGGGCCATAAACCCGGCGGTCGGTGGTGGCGTTCCCGCGATGGTTTCCACCGCCGTTTTGACCTGGCTGGCGTGTTGATAGCGGTGTTCCGGCTCTTTTTCCAACGCTTGCAAAACCACCTCGTCCAGGCGCACGTCAATTTGTACCTTTTTTGACGGAGGCTGGAATTTTCCGAGCGGCAGTTCGCCGGTGAGCATTTCGTAGAACACGACCCCGAGCGAATAAATGTCCGCGCGATGGTCCACCGTCAGCGGTTTCTCGATCTGTTCCGGTGCCATGTAATGCGGCGTGCCCACCACGTCCTTGACCCCGGTCAACGAAACCTTCCCGGTGGTCACTCCCACTATTTTGGCAATGCCGAAGTCGGTGATCTTCACCCGGCCCTTTTTGTCCATCAGGAGATTTTCCGGTTTGATGTCGCGGTGGACGATGCCTTCGTTGTGGGCGAACTGCAGCGCCTCGCAGATTTGCGGTACGATGGCCAACGCCTGTTCCGGCGACAGCCTTCCGGCGTGTTCGACTTCACGCAGATTGGCCCCATCCACAAATTCCATCACCAGGTAATGCAACGTGCCCGCCTGGCCGAAGTCATGCACGGCCACAATGTTGGGATGGTTCAAACGCGCCAGGGCGCGTGCCTCGCGGTTGAACCGTTCCGCAAAGCCGGGATCGCCGGCGACCGCCGGTGGCAGTACTTTCAGGGCAACGAACCGGTCCAAGGCCGGCTGGCGCGCCTTGTAAACCGCGCCCATGCCGCCTTTGCCGATGAAGCCGAGGATTTCGAGCTGGGGAAAGAGCTGGGCGATTTCTTCGACGGTTGGTGGCACAAAGCGCTCGCCGGCGGCCTCACTGGAAACACCGGGTTCGGTTCCGGTGGGAAAGCCGGATTTGATGAGGCATTCCGGGCACAGCCCCAGCGGCACGTCCGGCGGCAGCGGCTTACGACAATTCGGGCAAATTTTCTGCGTTTCCATATGTCAGGCATCCTTCCATCCATTACTTAGGAAACGGCGGCGAAAGGTTGCGCCCAATACCGATAAATCGTAAATGGTTGGATCGTGAAACCGGGACTGCGGCCTGTAACCGGTCCTGCCATTCAACGCGTTACGCCGCCAGCACGGCGAACAAATGATGCAACTCCTCATTCACTTCGCCGGGGTTGGCCACCGTCTGGGCGATTTCGTCATGCAGCAACTGGCGATAACGCTGGCGCAGGCGATGCACGGTGGACTTCACTGCGCCTTCACTGACCCCCAGTTTCACGGCCAGTTCACCGTAGGGCTGGGCGGTGCGGTCGCCCACGAGACACGGGTGCAGCGCGGCGAAAAGTTCCGTGCGGCCTTCCTGGTCGTATTCCGACCTCAGCCGGCCCAGGACCTTGTCGAGCAGCGTCAAGGCCCAGCGCCGTTCGTAATTTTGTTCCGGCGTCACGTTGTCCGCCGGTTCATGACCATAGCGAGTTTCCGCCGTGTCGAATTGCAATGGCACGGGCAGCACGCCGCCGCCGCGTTTTTGCGCCCGCGCCTTGTCCCATTCATCGGCCAAAAAATGGTTCATGGCCGACAACAGGAAGGAGCGGAAGCGTCCTTTTTGCTGGTCGGCCTGCCCCACCCAATTGCGCTCCAACAGGCGCGCGAAAAACGCCTGCGTCAGGTCCTGGGCGTCCTCCGGCGAACGGCCGCGCCGCCGCACGTAGGCATAAAGTGGATACCAATAAGTCTGGCAGAGGTTCGCCAGCGCCGCGTGCGCGCGGGTCGTGTCGCTGCGACCCGCCGTCAGTACGACGGACCAGTGGGTGGTGACAAACGCGGGTCGTTGCGGCGCATCACTCCCGCTCGAGGTCGTGCCTGAAGCCGCAGCGGGGGAGGGCGTGGTCACGTCGGGAGACTAGCGGCCGCTGCGGAAAGCGCAAGCCGATCGGTGCCGGGGCCGTTTCCAAGGGTGGGTCGCGTTAGTTGGACCGGGTTTGAAACACCAGCAAGTACGGCACGGCAGGATGGTTCTGTAGGTCCTGGAATCCGTGAAAGCGCTGGCTGTTGATCCAGTAACCGTAGGTTTTATTGGGCTCGAGTTTCACCTTCAGCACGCAGGTTTTGTGGCTGGCATCGTAGTGCGGCTTATCCGTTCCTTCGGGCGTCGAATCTTGCCAGGCGGTGGCCCAACTCCACGACTGGTCGGTCATTTCCTTGCTGAAGGTGACCTTGATTTCGACTTCACCGGGCGCCACGTCTTTGCTACCGGCTTCCGGCACGGTCTTCACCACCACGGGCGCGATGGAATCCACGTCCTGCGCGTGGCTGGTCTGCGGCGCGAATTGGCAAATTGCGCCAATGGCGAGCGTCGTAAGCGCTATTTTTGTTTTCATGGTTTTGACTGGTTTGAATGTTTTAATTTTGTCGGGTTTGGAAAGTCAGCAGATAGGGAATCGCCGGGAGGCCGGCTTGGTCGGTGAAATGCTTGAATTTTCCACTGTTCAACCACCAACCGTACGTCCGGCCCGGTTCGAGCCGGACTTTCATGACACAGGTGCGGTGATCGTCCAGATAATGGGGCGGCCCGTCCGATTCCGGCGTGGAATTTTCCCACGCGGTGGACCAACTCCACGAATAGTCGGTCATTTCCTTGCTGAACCGCACGCGGATTTCCGTTTCGCCCGGCGCAACCTTACGTGCGCCCGAAACCGGAAAGGTTTCAACGACCACCGGCGGTAGTCCGGCCACGGTTTGATCGGCATCATCGGGAAATGCATCCGAAGGTTGAACTCCGTTTTGCTTGTGAATTTTTTCTTCGGCGTCCCTCACGGCGGAGAGGAGGCATGGGTCGTTGAGTGCGGCCACTGCTTCATCGCGAATTTTTTCCGCCGCGGTTTTTTGTCCCGTACCGACCAAGATTTCGATCAACCGGCAGGTCTGGCCGACAAACCGGTTGTTGGCTTCCATTTGTAATGCTATGGTCTCGCGTGTGCTGGCCGCGCGCTTTTGGGCATCACGGTCTGATTCCCATTCGTCTTGGATCAGACTAAATCTGAATTGTGGACGGCCCATGTATTTCCAGCACAGTTGATACTCTCCTTTTTGCACAAGTAAATTCTCGGCGTAAAAATAACATGGCTGTGCCAGTGCCGGGTTTTTCATGTCGAGCGATTTGAACAATATATACGTCGCATCGTCCTGATCCAGAAGGCTGTTGATAGCATCGACCTCAGAAAACAAATCCGAATTGCCGCTGCCTTCAATGAGCTTCTGCGTATCCCGGTCGCGGATTTCGACCAATGCCTCCTTCGCCTTGGGATAGTGCTGGCCAAGTTCGTCCCAGTCCGTAATACCGAAGGACAACCGGACTGGATCCACTTCCCCATATTCTAACGCATGATTGAAGTACCAGATTTGCCGTTGCAAGGCCTCCTCGTAATGGCCCTGCTTCATTAGGGTTTTCACCTCATCCCGGATTTTCTGTAAATCCGGTTTCTTGCCCGGCGCAAGTGTGGGTGACCAGGTTTCGGCGGAGGCGGACGGGGCATTCGTGATCCAACCCGCTTTGCTTTCTTCCAGCGCTTCGGCCTGGGTGCCAAAATAGAGCGCGGCGAATGGTTTGCCGTCGGCAAACATCGAGACATGCGGCAGACCAGGAACGAACTTTGGATCACTCAATTCAAAATCGCCGTTACCTTTGGGAATTTCCATTTTCTGAGTTGAAGCCGTCGGCATGGCCGCATCATTCGTCGTGGTGATGTAAAGCGCCAGCTCCGCGTTGTCGTGACTGATCAGGTTGTAATGGCCTTTGACGGTCATTTGATTTTCGGTTCGTTCGACCGAGGTGATTTCAATCGAATCTCCGTGGGGAAACCAGGCTTGGCCAATGTAAAAGCCGGAGTTGGCCGCTTCGGCCTGGCGCAACACAAAAAACCACGGCTTTGAGTGGAAAAGAATGTAATCACCATTTTTCCACTCCACGAACAAGTAATTGGTTCCGTCAAAGTTTCGGATCTCGTAGTCGGCGGCTGTTCTTTCACCTTTGTTGACGAATGCGCCCTTGGTCCAGGTGAACCAGGGATAGCTCGTTCTGCCGTCGGCGAACGTGGTGAAATTGTGAAACACTTGAAACACGGATAAATCACCTTTCCAAGTTTGTGCCCCAGGTTGGAAGCCGTCCGGAGACGATACGAAATCAACACTGGTCCAATGGCCAATCACCTGCGGGTCGCTTACGAAGGGTTGATTGACGTTGTCCACATTTCGGGTGCACAAGAGCACCGACGACGCCGTAAAATTGATCACGCCCAGCGTCAAGAGTCCGCACGTCAAGGCTGGCAAAACGGTTCTTCTCCATCGGGTTTGAACTGACGTGTTTGAGCCTTTGAGCGGCTGATTTGCTCCACGCCAGATGCGGCGAACAATCAGGAAATCAAAAACAACGCAAATCACAATCAGGACCAATGCCCAAAGCGTAAAATCCCAAAGGTTGACAAACAGCGAGCCGTTGAGCCCCCTCCAGTTTGCGGTGGTTTTTGCGAGGACCAACCAGAAGATTCCAATCAGCACATCCAACCCGAGCAGCGGGAAGATCAGACCGTCGAAGACTGCCAGTTCCAACCCGGAATACCTTCCGGTGGAACGACGGATTTGTGCAACTGCTAGCCAGCCAAGAATCGTCGTGGTCACCGGTGCGGCCAGCCCCAGAAAGAGCAATAATCGCGTCAGATTGCCGAAGCTTTGCGGAAACCGTTCCTGGCCGAGGGTGATGGAAAGGATGGCTGCAAGGAAAAAAGGAGTCCATGCCGCGCCTAGAATGGCCGCTTGTGAGAATCGCGGCGCCATTCCGGATTTCGAACCGCTGGCTTTGGGTCCGGGCGCGCTGGCCGCGATGGTCTCCAACCGCGTCTTGAGCAGGCTGGCCTGCTGGTACCGGCGGTCCGGTTCTTTTTCCAACGCGTGAAGAACCACTTCGTCGAGCCGCACGTCAATTTGTACTTTTGCCGATGGTGGCTGGAATTTTCCCAACGGCAGTTCGCCGGTGAGCATTTCGTAAAACACCACACCCAATGAATAAATGTCCGCGCGATGATCTACCGTCAGCGGTTTTTCAATCTGTTCCGGCGCCATGTAATGCGGGGTGCCGACTGCCTCTTGGGCGCCCGTGAGGGTTTGCTGGCCGGTTTCCCCGCCCATCATCTTGGCGATGCCGAAGTCCGCAATCTTCACCCGGCCCGATTTGTCGAGCAGGATGTTCTCCGGCTTGATGTCGCGGTGGACAATGCCTTCGGTGTGGGCGTACTGCAGCGCCTCGCAAATCTTCGGCACAATTGCCAGCGCCTGCGCCGGTGGCATTTTGCCGGTCTGCAACAGCTGCCGCAAATTCAAGCCGTCCACGAATTCCATCGCCAGGTAATGCAGGACGGGCGTCGCGCCTTTCCCTGACTTTGCCTGTTCCCTTTCAGATGGAGACAGGCTAGAAGGCTGCCCTACGGTGCCAAAATCGTAAACGGTGACAATGTTCGGATGATTCAACCGCGCCAGCGCCTGGGCCTCGCGCGTGAACCGTTCGGCGAACTGTGCGTCCTGCTCCTTTTCCCGTGCCAGGATTTTGAGCGCGACGAAACGGTTCAAGCGCGGTTGCCGTGCCTTGTACACCACGCCCATGCCGCCGCGCCCGAGGCATTCAAGGATTTCAAGTTGCGGGAAGAGCGACGCGATTTCGGCGGGCAACGGTGGTGGTTGGACGACCTTGGTCCCGTGTGGGCCGGCGCCACCCGGTCCCTCCGTTTGGGTGGCAAGACCGGCCTTCAACATGCATTCAGGGCAAATCCCGCCCAGCGCCGTGGGCGGTACCGGCTTTCCGCAGTGCGGACAATTGCTTTGCGGCGTTTTGGTGGTGTTAGCAGGCCACGCAACCGATGGAATTGTCGGTGGATTCGGCGGCGGCTGGTGTCGCCGGAGCAGCAGGTAAATAATTGCGCCGATCATTGCGATTACCAACAGCGGCAGCAGAACGAAAGGGGCCACGCTCCAAAAAATCTCCCAACCACCATGGAATGCGGCAAACAAAGGTTGTGGCGTCTTCATCGTTCTCTTGAATCAAGGATTCTCACGTTACGACAGTTCATTCACCACTTACAAAGGGATTGCCAGCCAAATGTTACAAAGGAAATGCCGAAATCCGAAGGCTGAAACCTGGAAACCTTTATCCGCCGGCCAAGGTTCGGAACAAATATCGCAGTTCGTCCTCCACTTCATCCGGGCCCGACACAGTGTCGGAGATGGTGTCGCGGAGCAACTCGCGGTAACGCTGGCGCAGCCGGTGCACAGCCACTTTTACCGCTCCCTCGCTCATGTCCAATTGCCGGGCGAGTTCCGCGTACGGCGCGGCGTCGCTCTTCCCGGCCAGCGCGACCCGCAGCGTGTCGAACATCGCGCCTTTGCCCTCCGCGCGATATTCCTTACCCAGCCGCTGATAAACCTGTTCGAGCAGCGTGATGGCCCAGCGATGTTCAAACGCCTTTTCCGGTGTGAAATGTTCCGCCGGAATTTCGCCCAGCCATGTCTCGGCGCTTTGCAGGTCGAGCGAAATCACTTTTCCGCCACCGCGTTTCTGGGCGCGCGCCTTGTCCCATTCGTCGGCGAGAAAATGGTTCAGGCTGGCGAGCAGAAAGGAACGGAACCGGCCTTTCTCCGGCGCGACCGTGGCGACGGCATTGCGTTCGAGCAAGCGTGCGAAAAATTCCTGGGTGAGGTCCTGGGCATCCTCGGGCGAATAACCGCGCCGCCGCACGTAGGCATAGAGCGGATGCCAATAGGCCTGGCAAAGGGTTTCGAGCGCGGCGCGGGCGCGGGGCGTGTCGCTGCGCGCGGCCGTCAGCACCACCGACCAGTGGGTGGTGACAAAAACCGATCCTGGAGGCGCCTGAGTTCCGGGCGAAGTGGTTCCCGGTGGTGTCGCTGGGGTGGAAGTGCTCACCGGGGGCGAGCCTAATGCGAACCGGCCAAAGCGCAAGCCTGCTCAGCCTTGAAGTTTCTGGCACGCGAATTCAAAAACCGTCGCGGGGGAAATCGCGTTCAGACACTCATTCGGTTTCTCGTAGGTGCAATATGATTTAAGGCAGGGCGAGCAGGGCAGATCGATTCGGAGCACGCTGTCGAGCTGGCGATACGGCCCGGTGCGGCGCGGTTCGGTCGGGCCGAACAGCGCGACGAGCGGTTTGCCGAGCGCGGCCGCCACGTGCATGGGGCCGGTGTCGTTGGTGATCATCAAATCACAGAGCCGGACCCACTCGACCATTTCCGGCAGCGAAGTCTGGCCGCACAGATTGAAACAATGCTCCGGGTCGGCGTCCGCGATGATTCCGCCCAGCGGTTTGTCCCCCGCGCCACCGAGGATGGCGAAGCGCACGTCCGGAAATTGGTCCGCCAGGAGCCGGACCAGCCGGGCAAAGTATTCGACCGGCCAGCGTTTGTTCGACCAGCGCGCGCCGGGTTGAATCGCAATCCAGCGCGCTTGGCCGGTCTGCCATTTTGATTGGACGGCTTCGGCGACCTGCGGTTGTTCGGGCAGCCACTGGAAATGGTGGTGCACGGGCACGCCGAGGTGGGGCAACACGGCCAGATACCAATCCACCGCGTGGGTGTGGAACGAGGCGCGGCGGACCGCCAGATCGTAAAAACCGCGCGCGCCTTCGCGGACTTCGTCGAGGCCGATGAGAAATTTGCCGTTGGCGAGCCACGCGAACGCGCCGCTGCGTGCCAGGCATTGGAGGTCAATCACCCAATCGAAATGTTGTTCGCGCAACCAGCGGATGCTGTGGAACATTTCGGGCCAGTGCCGGGGGGTCCCCCAGCGGCGGCGTTCAAAGCGAACGACCCCGGTCAGGTCGGGATCGTCTTCGAGCAACGGCGCGAAATTCGAATCGATCCACCAGAAAATTTCAGCTTCGGGGCGATGGCGCTTGAGCAATCGCAACACGGGCAGTGCCTGGACCACGTCGCCCAGCGAGCTGGGTTTAAGAATCAGGATTTTCAATTGTCAGCCACAGATTGACACAGATAAACACAGATAAAAAACTAAAACACAATCATCTGTGCAAATCCGTGTTTATCGGTGGCCCTGATTGAAAGATCACCTTCCCAGTTCCAGGCGTTCGGCGAGGCGTTCGGGCAGGCCGGCGGCGCGGATTTTTTTCTGGGCGGTGGCGATGTCGTATTCGAGCCGGCGCAGTTCGATGGTGCTGGCGTCCGCGTCATAGATGACGTAGGCCGCCTTGGGATTGTTGTCGCGCGGCTGGCCGACGGCGCCCACGTTGATGAAATATTTTTTGGCCGGATCAATTTTGAATTTGGAATAGGTGCCGCCGCGCACGACGGTGTCGCGCATGAAGGCCACGGGCACATGCGTGTGGCCGAAGAAACAGAGCTGGGTGTTCTGGTACGGGAAACTGGCGGCGGCGGCGAGCTTGTCAAAGACGTAGCCCCAACGCTGGGGCGCGTCGAGCGTGGCGTGGACGATGGTGAAGTTGTGGACCAGTTTGGTGTATTTCAAATCGCGCAGCCATTGGCGTTCCTCGGTGGAGAGCTGGGCGCGGGTCCAGCGGACGGCTTCGGCGGCATTGGGATTGAAGCCTTCCAGATGGTCGTCGGTGGAGCAATATTCATCGTGGTTGCCCTTGACGCAGGGAATTTCCATCTGGCGGACGATCTCGAGGCATTCCTTCGGATTCGCGTTGTAACCGACGACGTCGCCGAGGCAGACGTAATGCGTGGGCTTCTGTTGTTCGGCGTCCGCCAGGATGGTGCGGAACGCCTCCAGGTTGCCGTGAATATCAGCGATGATGGCGAATTTCATTTGCGTCTATCGAACAATTTCAAATCCATGTAATGCGTTTTGCCCGTCGCTCCACGCGACCTGTTCGTCGCGGATCAATCCGGAAAGTCCCGCGTCACGGATGGCCAGGCGAAAGGCTTCCAGTTCTGTGCGCGCGCCTTCGGCGATCAATTCCACGCGACCGTCCGGCAGGTTGCGCACCGTGCCGGTCACTTCAAATCCGGTG
>Ga0265316_10005559_pt1 | contig 12219 bp, 9 predicted proteins | sample 4522metaG_FD_202092 | JGI IMG/M metagenome (GOLD analysis project Ga0265316, IMG submission 202092) | Rhizosphere microbial communities from Carex aquatilis grown in University of Washington, Seatle, WA, United States - 4-5-22 metaG | ecosystem: Host-associated > Plants > Roots > Rhizosphere >... | reverse complement strand
CGGACCGGGCGGCTCCGGCCGGAGGGGCGGGCGTAACGGTTTGGTTCGCGGCCGGCGGCGCACCGGTCTGCTCGGCGCGGCGCAGTGCATCGTGGACTCGGCTCATTTCTTCTCCCTTATCATCTGTGGGCGGGCTCGGGCCGCTACACGCGCGTCACCGAATAGTAGTAGTACATCGAACCAGCCATCATCGCGATCCCGCAGATGCAGGCCGCGAGCCAGGCAGCCCAGAGCAGCCTACGCTTCCGCCGGACCACCAGATCGTTCTCCAGCAGCGGCACGGTTCCCAAGACCGCGAGGTTCGTATACGCGCGGGCGTCCTTGAGGTTCTTGATCGCCGTATCTTTCATCTCCCGCGCACCGCCAATGAAGATCCCCGCGAGCAAGCCGATAGCCGTTCCCGCGCCGACAATCGCCAGCCTCTTCGGCCTCACCGGCGTTTCGGGCAGCGAGGCCGGGTCGAGCAGTTGCAGCCGCTCGCCCTGCCCGCGGTTCTCCAGGCTGGTGGCGATCTCGGACTGCGACTTCTTGGCGTTCATCTCGTCGTACCTGGTTTTGGCCAGCGCATAGTCGCGCGTCAGCTCGGTGTAAGTCTTTTCCATGAGCGGACTGGATTGGATGCGGCCGTTGTACTCATTGATCATCGCCACCAACTGCTTTTGGGCCTTGGTGCGTTCCTCCAGGTCCAGATCCCTGGCTTGAACCTGGCTCTGTAGGCCGCTAATCTGCGCCTCCAGTTCGCGCACGCCCTGGATGCGGGACGGTCTCTTGGGAGCCACCGGCGCCGGCTCCGGTTTCTTCTCCTGTTCGTCCTTGAGCAAGGAGTCCCGCCGGTTGCGCAGCATGGACAATTGGGCCTCGGCCGCCCGCACGTCGGGGTGCGTGTCTTTGTACCGCTCCTTTAGAGACGAGACGTTGGTCTCCTGGGTGACGATCTCGCGTTCGAGATCGGTCAGGCGCTCGTTCTTGGCCGCCGCGCTCAGAGGCTGATCCCCAGCTTGCGTCAGCGCCTGCAACTGGTCCCTGTAAACGCGGATCTGCGACTCGAGGAGCAGTTTCTCCTGCCCGATGCGATTGATCGCCTCGTTGATGCCGGCCAGTTCCTGCTCGATCGTTCGCAGCGTGGCCAGATTGCTCTGCAGTTGTTCCGGCAGCCGCCCCGAGTTCTGGAGGCGGAATTGCGTCAGGCGGTTCTCCAGGTCGTCGAGGCTCTTCTTGGAGGCTTCCCACTCGTCCTTCAAGAACTCGGTGGTCGCCGTGGACTGGCCGGACAGCGTGCGGATATTCTCGTCGATGAAGCCGCGGACCAGTTCCTGGGCGACTTTCTGGGCCAGCGTCCGGTTCGAATACTCAAACGAAATCTTGAAGGCCGAATACTGCCGTGCGCCGCTCAGTTGCAGGTTCTCCACCTGGCTGATCCGGATCGCCGAACGCATCTGCTCGATGACGTCCTCGAGCGGCTTGTGCTGCAGTTCGGTGCGGTAGAGACTATTGGTCTGGATGATGTTGATCAGATTGGCGCGGCTCTGCACGGTCTGCGCCATCTGGTTGATGCGTTGCGACATCTCCGAATTGACGTTGGAAGGAACGAACCGCTCCGGCACCTGAGGGGCGATGACCTGGACGGTCGCTTCCGAGAGGTAGGTGTCCGGCCACATGAAGGCCACGACCACCGAGAGGACCAGGGCGGCAAACGCGGGGCCCGCCATCCAGGTCTTGTGCCGGCGGAGGATGTCGACATAGTCCTCGATGTCCAGCGGACGCCGGGGAATGCTCAGAAGGTCTTGCGTTGGCTGCATTCAGTTCTCTCTTGCTCGACGGCCGGTCCCCACACCCTACTGGACCATAACACGGTCGCCGTTTTCCAGGTCGATATTCTGGCCGAGATTCCTGCCCTTGACGACTTCATTCCAATTGAACAGCAGGCGTTTGTCGCCGCGCATAATGGTGATCTTCTTCTTGTTGGCGAATTCCCGGAAGCCGCCCGCGATGGTGATGGCCTCGAAGACCGTGGTGGTCGTGGCCAGCGGATAGGCGCCCGGCCGGTTGATCCCCTCGCCGTCGACGAAATACCGCCTGCTCCGTACCGCCTCGACCGAAACGGCGACATCCGGGCTGTTGATGAACTTGGAGAGAGCGGCGGCAATCGCCTCGGCGACCTTGTTCGGGGTCAGCCCGCCGGCCTGGACGTCCTTGATCAACGGCATGGTGATTTTGCCGTCGGGGCGAATGGTGTGGGTTCCCGAAAGGTCGAGTTCCCTCCACACGGAGACGGCGATCACGTCGTCACCTCCGAGGATGTAGGTATCGTTATCCACGGCCGAAACCGGCAGCGCCGTCGGCTTCGCCGGAACGCCGGTTACGGGTTTCGCCGCCTCCGCGGCCGGCTCCTGCTTCGGCGGGGTTGCCGCCTGCTGAGCGGTGAGACCAGGCGCCACCAGGGCCAGCGCCAGCAGGAGTGCTGTCAGGGAAAACGCTCGCATTGCGCTCCTTCCGGAAGTGCTGTCGGCTCCAACCGAGCCCATGGACTCTAAGAGTCCCAGATGCACCATTCGGCTATTATACGGTACCGGCGTTCCCGGCGCGCGTGGGCAGCGGTACCGTCAGGGAGGGGACATGTGCCGTTCGTGCTTATGGGCGGGTTACGGGCGTGGCCAGCTCGTCCACCAGCGTGCCATCGGCCGCGAACAACTGCACCCGCAGCGGGATCTGGCCGGCGGCGTGGGTCGAGCAGCTCAGGCAGGGATCGTAGGCCCGCACCACGGCCTGCACCCGGTTCAGCATCCCTTCCTCGAGCTTGTTGCCATCAACGAAGCGCTTGGCCACCTGCTCCACGGAGCGGTTCATGGCCAGGTTGTTGTGGCCGGTGGCCACGATCAGGTTGGCCCACACGATGGCGCCCTTGTCGTTCACCTTGTAGTGGTGGATGAGGGTGCCGCGCGGGGCTTCGATCATGCCCACGCCTTCGAGCGAGTTGACGCCCGCCCGCGCCCTGACGCGCGTGTCCAGAATGCGCGGATCCTCTAGCAGCATGCCGATGCGCTCGAGGGCGTAGGTGGCCTCGATCAGCCGGGCGTAGTGGTAGTGGAAAGCGCTCTGGACCACCGCGCCAAAGCGCTGGTGATATTCCTCGAATTGCTTGTGGGCTTCGGGCGTGCCCATGGACTCGGCTGCGTTCAGCCGCGCCAGCGGCCCCACTCGGTAGGCGCCCTCCGGGTAGCCCGCGGGCTTGAAATAGGGCGCTTTCAGGTAAGAATTCGTGAGGGCCGCCTCGCCGATGTAGGTGGCGTAATCACGCGGGCGAACCTGGTCTGCCACCATCGAGCCGTCCGGGCCACGGAAGCGTAGCCGGCCGTCATAGAGTTGGAACCCGCCGCCCGCATCCACCAGGCCGGCGTACATCGTGGGCGCGGTGCCGAAACTCTCGATCTCTGCCTGGAACTGGTCGACCACGCCCTTGTAGAACTCCAGCGTGCGCTGGGCGATGGCCTTGGCCTTGGGCAACTCGCGCAGGATGCGGTCGCGCACTTCGGAGGAAAGCGGGGTATTGACGCCGCCGGGCACGGTCCAGGAGGGGTGAATGCGCTCCGCCGCCAGGCCTTCGATGATCTGCTGGCCGAACTTGCGCAGGGCGATGCCGTCGTGCGCCAGGGCGGGGTGCTTCTCGATCACGCCCAGCACGTTGCGCGCGGCGGGATCGGAATCGAAGCCCAGCAGCAGGTCGGGCGAGGAGAGATGGAAGAAGCTGAGCGCGTGCGACTGGACGAACTGGCCGCAGTGCAGCAGCTCGCGCAGCAGGACCGCGGCTTCCGGAATCTCCACCGCCATGATCGCGTCGCAGGCCTTCACCGACGCCAGCAAATGGCTCACCGGGCAAATGCCGCAGATGCGCGCGGTGATCCCAGGCATCTCGTAGAACGGCCGGCCTTCGCAGAACTTCTCGAAGCCGCGCACCTGCGTCACGTGAAGCTGCGCGCTGGCGACGCGGCCCTCGTCGTTGAGATAGATGGAGACCTTGGCGTGTCCCTCGATGCGGGTCACGACGTCGATGGTAATCTTCTTCATGACCGTTTCTCCCAGGGCCCCTTCCGGCGCCCGTTGAGCCGTCTTTCGCTTGGTGCTCATCCGAACTTGATCCTCGAATCCAGGTCGGGCATGCGCCCTTCCAATAGCTCCGTCAGCACGAACACGATGGTGGACGCCGGCGGCGGGCAGCCCGGAACGTGAACGTCCACCTTGACGATCTCCTGGATCGGCAAGGCGCGCTTGAGCAGCTTGGGGACGCCATCGGTGGGCACCCCGGGCGTCGCATCGGCACCCTCGACATAGATCCGCTCCAGCAGCTTCTTTACCGGGATCGGGTTGCGCATGGCGGGCACGTTGCTGGTGACCGCGCAGTCGCCCAGCGCCACCACCAGCTTGCTCCGCTGGCGGACGATCTGGATCTTCTCCAGGTCCTCCTGGCTCGATACGGCGCCTTCCACCAGCGTGACGTCCACGAACTCGGGGAACTTCTGGGCGTCCACCAGCGGCCCGTAGACGATATCCACTTTCTTGGCGACGGCCTCGATGGCCTCGTCCATGTCGAGGATCGACATGTGGCAGCCCGAGCACCCGTCGAGCCAGATGGTTGCCAGCCTCGTTTTCCTAGGCATGTACCCCCCGCTTCGAAGCCAGCCGGCTGATATTCTCGTTGGTCTTGATCATTTCCTCGACCGCGTAACCCTTCTCCGACAGAGCGCCGGTCGGGCACGCCTGAACGCACTTGCCGCAACTGGTGCAGCTCTTCGATTTGCCCCAGGGCTGGTTGAGATCGCTCACCAGCATCGACTGGATGCCGCGCGACGCGATATCCCAGACGTGGGCGCCTTCGATCTCCGCGCAGACCCGCACGCAACGCGTGCACAGGACGCAGCGGTTATGATCCAGCACGAACTTCTCGTGCGAGACGTCGACCGGAAGCCGCGGATAACTGTAGGGATAGCGGATGTGCGTCAATCCCATCCGCGTGGCCAGGGTCTGCAGCTCGCAATGGCCGTTGGAGACGCAGACCGCGCAGGTGTGATTGCGCTCGGCGAAGAGCAACTCGAGCACCATGCGGCGGTAGCGCACCAGCTTTTCGGAGTTGGTGGTCACCGACATGCCGTCCTGGACCGTGGTGGTGCAAGCCGGCATCAGGCGCCCCACTCCGGAGATCTCGACCACGCACAGGCGGCAGGAGCCGGCGGAGGCGAGGCCGTCCAGGTGGCACAGGGTGGGGATGTACTTGCTGCTGGCGCGCGCCACCTCGAGAATGGTCTGGCCCTCCCGGGCCTCCACGTATTCCCCGTCAATTCGGATCGCTATTTTCTGCGGCAAGGCTATGCTCCTATCGGTCCGCGGTCCTGATATCGCAGCGGAGGCACCGGTTGGCTTCTTCGAGCGCCTCGACTGACGTGAGGCCCAGGCTCACCTCTTCGAAATTCGCCACGCGCTCGCGGGCGGGTACGTTGCCCGGCACCTGGCGCGGGCACTCGCTGGATTGGGCGGGCGGTGTCTGGTCGTATTCGAAAATCTGCGCGAGCTGGGCCGAGCGCTTGATCCCCATCAACTGTTCGTCGATGTTGCGGGCCGCCTTCTTCCCGTATCCCATGGCGTTCGAGACGTTCGAAGCGCCGCTAATGACGTCGCCGCCCGCGAAGAACTTGGAGCGGCTGGTTTCGAGCGAGAAACGATCGACTTCCACCGTGCCGGACTCTTTGAGCGTCAGGCCCGAGGCCTTGGCGAAGTCCATGTCCACCTTCTCGCCCACAGCCAGGATCACGGTGTCGCACTTGAAAACGTGGATCTCGTCGGTCGAAACGGGCTTGCGGCGGCCCGTGGCGTCGAACTCGCCGAGTTTGGTCTTCACCACCTCGATGGCCTTGACCACGCCGTGGAAGCCCACCACGCGGTGCGGCGCGGACAGGAACACGAAGTTGGCGCCCTCGGCCTCGGCCGCCTCGGTCTCTTCGACGATGGCGGGCATGTCCTTGCGCTCACGGCGATAGATCACGGTCACTTCGGCGCCCATACGCAGGGCGGTGCGGGCGGAGTCGATGGCCGCGTTGCCGCCGCCGATCACCACCACCTTCTTGCCCAGGTTGACCTGTTCGTTCTTGGAGACCGCCTCCAGGAAGAGCAGCGCCGGCATCACGCCCTTAAGCTCGGTGCCCGGCATGTACACCCAGGCTTCTTTCCAGGTGCCGATGGCCAGGAACACGGCGTCGTAGTTGGTGTCCAGGTCGTTCAGAGGCACATCGAATCCGACGGCGGTGTTGAAAATGAACTTCACGCCCATCTTCTCGATGAGCTCGATCTCACGATCCAGGGCCGGCTTCGGCAAGCGGTATTCGGGCAGCGCATAGCGCAGCATGCCGCCGGCAGCCGGGTTCGATTCGTAGATCGAGACGCTGTGGCCGAGCAGCGACAGGTAGAAGGCGCAGGCCAGGCCGGTCGGACCGGCTCCCACGACGGCCACGTTCTTCCCGGTGCGGGCCAGTTTCTTGGCCACGATGCGGTCCATCAGCTCCGGGTAGCGATCCGAGCTGTAGATGGAGTCGGCGATGAAGCGGTGCACGTCGCGGATGTTGACCGATTCGTCTATGTTCATGCGCCGGCAGCGGTCGTCGCAGGGGTGCTGGCAGACCCGTCCGGTCGAGGCCGGCAGCGGGTTGTCCATGATGACGGATTCGAACGCTTCCTCCAGCCGATCCTCTTTGTAAAGCTGGAGGAACCGGGGAATGTTCATGTGCAGCGGGCAACTGTTTTCGCAGGGCGAGAGCGCCAGGTTCTCGCACACGCCCGCGCGGCAGCGCTTGGCGCGGATGTGGTCCTCGAACTCGTGGCGGAAGTGGCGCATGGTGGTGAGCACCGGGTTGGGCGCCGTCTGCCCCAGTCCGCACAGCGACATGTCGCGGATCATGCGGCCGAGTTCGTCCAGCGCTTCCAGGTCGCTCTCCACGCCCTTGCCGTTGGTGAAGTTGTTCAGGATGCGCAGGGCTTTGTCGAGCCCCACGCGGCAGGGCACGCACTTGCCGCAGGATTCCGAGTGGGTGAATTCGATGAAGTACCGCGCCACGTCCACCATGCAGTTGTCTTCATCCATCACCACCATGCCGCCGGAGCCCATGATGGAGCCGAGCTTGCCGAGCGTCTCGTAATCCACCGGCGTGTCGAACATCTCCTGCGGGATGCAGCCGCCGGAAGGGCCGCCGGTCTGTACGGATTTGACGTGCTTGCCATTGGTGCCGCCCTCGCCGACGTCGTACACGAAGGTCTTCAGCGGCGTGCCCAGCGGCATTTCGACCAGGCCGGTATTGGTGACCTTGCCGACCAGCGAGAAGACCTTGGTCCCCGCGCTCTTGGTCGAGCCGGTTTCGGTGAACCAGGCCGGACCCTTGGCGACGATGGGCGCGATGTTGTACCAGGTCTCGACGTTGTTGATCGAGGTGGGATAGCCGTAGAGGCCCTTTTGCGCCGGGAACGGCGGCCGCGGCCGGGGCCGTCCCGCCCGTCCTTCGAGCGAAGCGATCAGCGCCGTTTCCTCGCCGCAAACGAATGCGCCCGCGCCTTCCACCAGTTGGATGGAGAAATTGAAGCCGCGGCCCAGAATGTTCTCGCCCAGCAGGCCGTACTCCTTGGCCTGCTCGACGGCGCGCGCGAGCCTGTGTACGGCCAGCGGGTACTCGGCGCGGATATAGATGATGCCTTCCTGCGCTCCGGTGACGAAGCCGCCGATGATCATGCCTTCGAGCAGCGAGTGCGGATCGCTTTCGATCTCGTTGCGGTTCATGTAGGCGCCGGGATCGCCCTCGTCGGCATTGCAGATCAGGTACTTCCGGTCGGTCTTGGCCTTGCGCAGCACTTCCCACTTGAGACCGGTGGGGTAGCCTGCGCCGCCGCGCCCACGCAGCTTGGACGCCTTGATCTGCTCGATCACCATGTCGGGAGTGTTGTCGATGAGAACCTTGTACAGCGCCTGGTAACCGCCCACGGCGATGTACTCTTCGATCTCGTCCGCGCTGATCAGCCCGCAATTGCGCAAGACGATCTTCTTCTGGCCCTTGAAGAACGGCACCTCGCGCCAGGACGGAATCTCGGGCAGGCCCGAGCCGTACTTGACCTGGCCGGTGAGATGGTCCCACTCTTCGATCTTGCACAACGCCAGATCGGTGGTGATCTTGCCGAGATACAGCTCGTCAAGGATGTGCGGCACGTCGTTCGCCTGGACGCGGTGGAGGATCACCAGCGGCCGGCCGGGCAGCCAGACGTTGACCAGGGGCTCCTCCGCGCAGAAGCCGAAACAGCCTACTCGGGCGAGTTCCACGTCCAGCCCGCGGCGCTCGATTCCGTCGGCGAAGGCATGATAGACGCCCTCGGCGCCGTTGCCGGTGCCGCAGGTTCCCATGCCGACGCCGATGCGCGGCTTGTTGGGAAGCAGCTTTCCGAGCCCCGCCTCTCTGGCGGCGTTAAAACTGCTGAGGTCCTGGATGCGCATCTAACGCTTCTCCTTCTCGATGGCGTCGATCTCGCTGCGTAGCGCACGCTCGTTCTGGTGGCCGTAGATCTCGTGATTGATCTCGACCACGGGCGCCAGCGCGCACTGGCCGAAGCAGGCCACGGTGCGGATGGTGTACTTGCGATCCGGCGTGGTGATGGCCTGCTTGACGGCTTCGCCGTCCTCGCTCCCGTGGTCGTGCAGCCCCATTTCGAGCTTGAGGCGCTCGAGCAAGCCGCGCGATCCGCGGGTATGGCAGGCCGTGCCGCGGCACACAGAGACGGTGTTCTTTCCTTGCGGCTCCAGGTTGAAGAGTGCGAAGAAGGTGACCACGCTGTGAAGTTGCGCCAGCGGAATGTCGGCCTTTGCGGCCACGTATTCCAGCGTTTCCGGTGGAAGGTATTTAAGAGGATGCCGATCCTGGATGCGTTCCAGAATGGTAAGCAGCGCGCCGGGCTTGCCGCTGTGTTCCGCGATAACGCGGTCCACGAAATCCTGATCTTCCAGGCTTGGCTGTGACTGCGCAAGCGTATTCTTCATCGAGGAGCGACCTCCTTGCTTGGTTGCCCTGATCCGAACATGCCCGGAGCCTCCGCCGGTGTGGAATGAGGCACAATCCGCGAGGCGCCGGACCGGGCAGAGTTTCGAGTACGGTTATCCGAAAGTCATGCTCAAACAGAACAGCATACACCACCGGGGCCGGGTTTGTCTCCGGCAAGCGAGGCGAAGGCTCAAGCCTAATGTCCGTTAATTATGTGGGAAGCGATGCCTGTCGCAGGGAACTGCCCACGGAGTCCCCCAACACAGTGGGTCCGGGCGCTTCGGCCGCCGGTCCTTTTCAGAACGTGAGGCCGATGACTGCCTGGATCTCGTTTCTCCGCTGCTGCGCCGGCCAGGAGGTGAAAAGGTCGGAGAGCCAGCGAATGTAGCGCGCCTCGGGTGTGATCTTGATTCCGAACTCGTCCTTCACGCGGAAGCCGACGGCGGCCACGGCACCGAATGTGTTCTGCCGCTGAGGGGTGCGCGGCGCATAGGATGTCGCCGTAGTGCCATCCGGATTGGTGACGGTGGTGGCGGTTCGGATGTTGGAGACCTGTCTCAAGCAAGCGCCGAGGCCCAGGAATACCCGCGCCGAGGCGGTGCGCGCGGGGAGAGTGGTATAGCGAACCAGGATCGGCAGGTCCCAGAGGCGCGCGTGCGCCGCCTCGTCCACGGTCGAGATCTGCGAGGTTCCATCAGCCAGGGTCACGTTCGTAACGGCTTCCGAGGAGTAGCTGAAGTAGCGGTAGAGGAGGTCGGCGCTGATCAGGATCCTCCGCGTGGCGGCGTACTCGACGGTCACGCCTCCCCCAAAGCGCGGGCTTGCCGGCGTCAACGTAAAGTCTATGACCGTCTGGGTGTTGGGGGTGGCCTGCGTCTTTGTAGAACTCTGCAAACCGAGCGCGAGGATACTGACGCGCACTCCGGCGGAGAAGCGCCTCAAGAAGCGCGGCTGGGTCTCTTCTTCGCGAGTGCTACTGCTACTCGAAGTGCTTTGAGCGCGCAGGATCGGCGCCAGCAGGATCCCGCAGAGAAGGAACATGCCTGCCGCGCGGCGCACGCCGGTTTTGCGTGGGTTCAATGGCACCGGGTTCTAGGCCTCCCAAAAAGAGCGTTGAATCAGTGGATGCGCGAAACCGCATTGCCGTTACCTCGGGCTACGTCCCTTCGCAGTCCATCACGTTCGATCATACCCCGCGCGCTTGGCTCGATGGGGGAACGGATGTGCCAGCAGTTCGGTGCGCTGGCCGCTCAGAACGCCATGCGGTGACGCCGTTCTACCTGGGGCTGACCTGCGGGTGGTCCAGAGTGCCTGCAATCACGAGCGGCAGCGGGGACTTGCCCTTGACGGCCGCGCTCAGGTCGAAATGCATGCTGTGATCGAAGCCGACGGTGCCCCTGCCGGTGAGCTTGAGGGCGGGGCTTTCGAAGACGATCGCGGTCAGATCCAGGCGGGCCTCCTTCACGCTAAGGTCGCTGGTTAGCCTGGTGAACGGCGTACTCCCGGCCGCGGCGGCGCCGGAAATCGAACGCATGTCCAACGTAGCGATGCGGCCTCTTGTCAGCGAGAGCCGGGCGGTCCCGTCGAGCGAGTGCCCCATCTCGCGCGCCGTCCTGCCGGTGAACTGTAGCGTGTAGGCCGGGACGTCTATCAGGCCGAAGATCTTCCCGTCGCCTTCGGCCGTGAGGCTGGCCAGCATCGCGTTGACATCGACGCCGCGGATCGACCCGCGGCTGACCACGCCGATCGTCGCTCCGTGCATCCTGAAATCCACCGCGCCGGCCCATTCGCCCGCGCCGAGCTTCAGCTTCGCGTTCAGCACCTGGAGGTGAAATGCCGGCGCGGACATGAGCTTCTGGGCCGAGAGCAGCGCCGGGGCGGTCCCGTCCATCCGCATCCGGTGGCCGGGGTCCTTGCCGATATCGAGGTTCGACAGCGTGAGCCTGGCGGGTCCGGCGACGTTGTTATACAAATCGCCCTGGATCGAGGCTTCGAGAGTGGCTTTGGCGTTGCCGGCCGGCGCCCCGAGCAGCACGCCGAATTGCGAGCGCCGTATGCGCTCCGGAATCTCGCCCGGCGCCACGGTGAGCGTAAGCTTTGCGTTGATGGGTAGCGCCTGAGACACGAAGGGGCCGGCGTGGCCCTCGATCCGGAAGCCCGAATCGCCCGCGCCGAGAAGCTTTGCACGCAACTCGACGCGGCAGTTGGTCCCGGCCGCGAGGTCCCTTACGCGGAGCGCGATGCCGCCGATCCGCAGCGGCGGCTCGCCGGGATTGGCTGTGGAGATGAGTACCTCGCCACCGGAAACCCGGAGGTCGTCGATACCCAGCGCCGGCTGTGAGCACCTTTTGAGCGGGGGTGGCGACGACAGCTTCTTGATGAGCGCCTCGATATTTGTCTCGTTGCGGGCATCCCTTTCGACCACGATCTGCGGGGTGTCGATTAAAAGCGACCGCATTTCTATCCTGCGGCCGAGAAGAGGAAGGAGGGCGATCTGCGCCGAGATCCGCCTGGCGGTCAGCAGGTTCTGCGAGCGGAAGCCGGGAGGATTCCCGATCGCAATGTCGCTGAGCGAGATTGCGGGCCTCAGCAGGAACCATGAGGCCAGATCGAACTGCGCCTCTCCTGCCGATACGGCGACGCCCAGCTTTCGGTGGAGCGCGCTCACCACGCTGTCCTTGGCCGAACCGGCGACGAGGCTCCGGGCGATCAGCCCGGTAATCGACATCAGTGCGAGGAGCGCGCCACCGAAACACAGAAGGCGCAAAAGCCAGCGTTTCACCGCATTCCCTCCGTTCCCACCGTGAGTATACAGGGTGCAGGAAACCCGTGCCGCGGACGGCGCGTACAATCAAGCAGGAGCATGAGGACCACACTGCGCTACGGCGCTTTTCTCATCATCGCCGCTGCGCTGTTGGGAGCGGAGGATCCCCGCGAGATCGTGCGCCGCTCGACTGAGGAGAATCGCCGCACCGAGAAACTGGCCGAGAGCTACACTTTCATCGAACGTCAGGACGAGCGAGGTTTCGATTCCCACGGCCGCACCGAGCGCCATGTGGTAAAGAGCTACGATGTGACGCTGACCGAAGGCTCCCCGTACCGGCGCCTGATTGCACGCGACGACAAGCCGCTTCCGTCTGACGAGCAGCGCAGGGAACAG
>Ga0265316_10005558_pt1 | contig 12223 bp, 10 predicted proteins | sample 4522metaG_FD_202092 | JGI IMG/M metagenome (GOLD analysis project Ga0265316, IMG submission 202092) | Rhizosphere microbial communities from Carex aquatilis grown in University of Washington, Seatle, WA, United States - 4-5-22 metaG | ecosystem: Host-associated > Plants > Roots > Rhizosphere >... | reverse complement strand
GCTCGGGGACGTGCTTGCCTATTCTCTCCGCCTCGTCGGCCTGCGCGCGGACCTCCGGGATCAGCGCCTGGGCACGGGCGACGATGGCCTCCGCCGTCAGGTCCGGCTCGGGTGCCGGTATCTCCGCGGGCCGGGAAACAGTCTGCTCTGACACACTACCGAGCCTGGTACGTGGCGGCCGAAGAGGCAATATCCCCGAGGATGAGGAAACGCCCGGTTGTCCCAGCGGACACAACCGTCAGCTGCCCGTTGTGGTCCGGGCACGGACTCTGATCAGCGCTCCGCGGGGTCCAGCCACTTACTGACCGTGACCGGCGACCACGCGGCAAGCCGGTCGAGCAGGCGGGCGGGGTGGTCGTCCACCACGATCATGTCCCGGTGCGCCGGGTGCACGAACCCGGCCGCCACGGCCCCGTCGACCAGCGCGCGCAGCGGACCGAAGAACCCCGCCGCGTCAAGGACCCCGCACGGCTTGGCGTGGATCCCGAGCTGTGTCCAGGTCACCACCTCGAAGAACTCATCGAGCGTGCCGAAGCCGCCGGGCAGCATGACGAACGCGTCCGCGGCGTCGGCCATCGCCGCCTTCCGCTCATGCATGGTTCCCACGACCTGAAGGCGGGCCAGCCCCCGGTGCGAGACCTCCTTCGCCACCAACGCCTCGGTGATCACGCCGAGGACCTCGCCGCCGTTCTCCAGGGCGGCATCGGCGACCACGCCCATCAGCCCGACCTGGCCGCCACCGTAGACCAGCCGGATGCCCCGCTCCGCCAGTAGCCCGCCGAGCGAAGCGGCGGCCGCCGCATACGCCGGGTCGTTCCCCACGTTAGACCCGCAGTACACAGCCACCGCAGACAGTTGCCTCACCATGCCCCGGAGTCTCCCATAGCCGCCAAGCGGAGGACACCTGAATATCCTGGTCATGGTCGCGTGACGGCTCGGCCCGTGGCCCGGTGCGGGAGGCCCGGGAAGCCCGCTGCTCCGGCGAGTACCGCGGCAGCGGTCAGAGCTTGCCGGAGCGGAGGCGGGCGGCGAGGCCGCGCTGGACGCGGCTCGGCCAGGACGGGCCTTGGTAGATGAAGGCGGTGTAAGCCTGCAGCAGGGTCGCACCCGCGGCCAGCCGGGCCTCGGCGTCCGCCGGGGTCTCGATGCCGCCGGCCGCGATCAGGGTGACCCGCTTGCCGCACCGTTCGTGCAGCCGGCTGAGGACCTCCAGGGAGCGCGCCTTGAGCGGCGCCCCGGACATCCCGCCCGGGCCCGCGTCGGCCACCGCGGCGCTGTCGCCGAGGCCCTCGCGGGAGATCGTCGTGTTGGTGGCGACGATGCCGTCGAGGCCGAGCTCGAGCGCCAGGTCCGCGACCGCGTCGACCTCGGGGTCGGCGAGGTCGGGGGCGATCTTGACGAGCAGCGGTACCCGGCGGCGGGGGGAGGCGTCGTCGAGCGCGCCGCGGACGGCGGCCAGGATGGGCCGGAGCTTTTCCGCCGACTGGAGGTTCCGCAGTCCAGGGGTGTTAGGCGAGCTGACGTTGACGACCACGTAGTCGGCGACGTCGGCGACCAGGCGGGCGCTTGTCACGTAGTCGGCGACGGCGTCTTCTTCCGCGACGACCTTGGTCTTGCCGATGTTGACGCCGATGACCGGCTTGAAGCCGGGCCGGGCGCGCAGCGCCCGCAGCCGGGCGGACAGCGCCGCCGCCCCGTGATTGTTGAACCCCATCCGGTTGACCAGCGCCCGTTCCTGCGGGAACCGGAACATCCGCGGCCGCGGGTTGCCCGGCTGCGGCCGCGCGGTCACCGTGCCGACCTCGATGAACGAGAAGCCGAGCGCGGCCAGCCCGGTCACGCCCTCGCCGTCCTTGTCGAACCCGGCGGCCAGCCCGAGCGGCCCGGGGAAGTCAAGGCCGAGCGCGCGGACCCGCAGCACGGGATCGCGCGGGCGCAGCGCCTGCCGCAGCGCGAAGGCGAGCACCGGGACATCGCCCGTCAGCCTGATGAGCCAGAACGCGGCGCGGTGCGCCTGCTCCGCCGGCAGCCGTCGCAGCAAGACAGCGTAAATCGCCCGGTACACGGCACCCCCCGTCGCAGGTCCAACACCGGCCACGGCCACTCTACGCCCGCCCGGGTGGCGCTGCCGCGACGGCAACACGCTGACCGAGTGCGCCTACCTCGGCCCGGTTTAGGTCAGCCCGCGTTCAGCGCCCCGTCGATGAGGTACAGGGCACCAGAGACGTACTCGGACTCCGACGACAGCAGCCACAGCACGAGGTTCGCGACCTCCGCCGCGGTGCCGTACCGCTTGCCGTAGGGGACCGACTCCCCGACCGCGCGGAAGACGCCGTCCGGGTCGTCCGGGTTGATCTGGTGGGTGAGGTCGCGGCCCATCCGGGTGTCGAAGTGGCCGGGGGCCACGCAGTTGACCCGGATACCGTACGGCGCCGCCTCCAGGGCGGCCGACTTGGTGATGCCGAGCACCGCGTGCTTGGACGCGATGTAGGGGGAGAACGTCGCCGCGCCCTTGATCGCCGCCATCGACGCGGTGTTGACGATGACACCGGAGCCCTGCGGCTTCTGCACCCGCAGCACCGCGCGCAGCCCCAGCCAGACGCCGCGGGCGTTGATCCGCCACACCCGGTCGAAGTCGTCAACCGACAGCTCCGTCATGGGCGCCATCCGGCCCTCGATGCCCGCGTTGTTGAAGAACAGGTCGATCCGGCCGTGCGCCTCGACCGCGGCCGCGACGTACCCGTCGACCTCCGACTCCTCCGACACGTCGGCGACGACGGGGAGTCCGCCAAGCTTCTCGGCCGCCGCGTGCAGCCCCTCGGCGTCCCGGTCCACGAGCACCAGGCGGGCGCCCTCGTCGGCCAGCCGCTGCGCGACCGCGAGGCCGAAACCGTTCGCCGCGCCGGTGATGACCGCGACCTGCCCGTCCAGACCGTACCTAACACTCATCGCACGCCCTCCGCGTCTAGTGCTCCGGTTGCGGCCGGGCCGACGGCCCCGGCCAGGATCGCCTCGTGCCGCGAGACGATGCGGGTGTCCCACTCGTGGTCGGTGAGCAGGTACGGCTGCTTCTCCCGCACCGCCGTCACGACCAAGTTCGCGACCTCGGACGGCGGCATCCCCTTGGACAGGACGCCGTGCATGTGCTCGCGCAGGTCCGATCCCGACGCGGACATCCCGCCGGAGTTCGACACCTCGGCCTGCCGGTTCCGTGACCCGTGGAACAGGTTGGTCGCGATGATGCCCGGGCAGAGCCCGGTCGCCGCGACGTTGGCGCCGGCCGCCGCCAGGTCGGCGTTGAGTACCTCGGTCATGGCGAGGATCGCGTGCTTGCAGATCCCGTACATGTTGGTCGCGGCGATCACCGAGGTCATCGAGCACGTGTTGACGACGTGCCCCGCCTCGCCGTGCGCCAGTATGCGGGGCACGAACGTCCGGATGCCGTAGACCACCGACATCAGGTTGACCCCGAGGGTCCAGTCCCAGTCCTTGGCGGTCGCCTCCCAGATCTTCCCGTCCAGGTAACCCTCAACGCCGGCGTTGTTGTGCACCAGGTGGATCTTCCCGAACCGGGACTCGGCCAGGTCAGCCAGGGCCTCGATGTCGGACAGCCTGGACACGTCGATCCGCAGCGCCGCGACCGGCGTGCCGGCCGCCTCAAGTTCGGCGACGGTGGCGTCGAGCGCGTCCTGCTGTATGTCGCCGATGACGAGGTTCATGCCCTCGGCGGCCCAGCGCAGCGCGAACGCCTTGCCCATGCCGCTTCCGGCCCCGGTGACGACAGCGGTTTTACCCGCGAACTCTTCCACTAAGGTGCTCCTTTACCTGTCGAGAAACAGCCACGTGGTCAGGCATTCGGCCGGGAAATGATCCGGACCAGCGAGCCCGGCGTCTGCAGCCGGCGCAGCGCGTCCGGCGTGTCGTCGAGCGACACCCGCTCGGAGACCAGCCGGTCCACCGGCACTCGCCCACTGATGAGGTGGGCGACGGACTCCCGGTAGGTCTCGTCGGAGAACGCGCACGACCCCACTATGTGGTGCCCGTCGCTGATCATCGGGAACAGCGGCACCGAGGCCGCCTCTTGGGTCAGCGCGACCTCAACAACGGTGCCGCCGGGCTCGGTGACCGTCAGCGCCTCGTTGAACGCGCCGGGGGAGGCCGAGCACTCGAGCACGGCGGCGAACAGCGTGCCCGACTGCTTCGCGTACTGCGCCACGGAGATCTCCCTGGTGTCGATGACCACGTCCGCGCCCACGTCGGCGGCCGCCTGCCGTCGGCCGGCCGAGCGCCCCGCCCCGACGATCGGTCCGACCCCCGCCAGCTTGAGCGCCATGATCGCGTAAAGACCGATCGGCCCGACCCCGTACACGAGGACCGGGTCGCCGGGGCCGACCTGGGCGAGCTTCACCGCCTGCGACCCCACCGACAGCGGCTCGGCGTGCGATCCGACTTCCACCGGCACTTCCTCGGGCAGCGCCACCAGCTGCCGGGCCGGCACCTTGACGTACTGCGCGTACGCGCCGGGGATGGTGATGCCGATGTTCTCCACCACCGGGCAGCGGAACGGCAGCCCGCGCGCGCAGATCCGGCACGTGCCGCAGGACCCGATGGGCGACGCGGCGACGGGCTGCCCCTCGGCCCAGCCGGACACCTCCGAGCCGAGCGCCACGATCCGCCCGCTGAACTCGTGCCCGAGCAGCTGCCCGGGCGCGCACATCCCGTTTTGCACGAAGTGCACGTCAGAACCGCACAGCCCACAGGCCTCGACGGCCACGATAACGTCGGCTGGTCCCGGGGTCGGGTCCGGCACTTCGCCGACCGTGGTTCCGGTCTCCTGATCCACATATAGAACGGCCCGCACTGGCTTCCTCGCCTTTCATCGCCGTTATTAACAGGCATCGCGGCTCAACGCCGCGGGTCATGGCGCGTCCGATACGATCGCTTGCGATCGGACGCGCATCGGGGGGTCGAGTGCTCCAATCTTGGCCCGCCTTCATGGATCAAACTGTCGGACAACGGCAAGATCGGAGTACTCGTCCGGGGGGTCGTCCCCCCGGAAGAGAACAGCGCCGGAACCCAGGGGCGCGACCGTCCGCGCGTAAACCGACAGCCAGCCGCAGCCGGCCGGAGCGCGCAGCGGCGGCAGCGCGGCCCGGCGCGCGTCAAGCTCTTGCGCGGAAACCTCGAGGTCAAGCGAGCGCCCGTTGACGTCGATGGAGATCATGTCACCGTCGCGGACCAGCCCGAGCGGGCCGCCCGCGGCGCCCTCAGGCGACACCTCGGCGACCACCAGGCCGCCGTTGACCAGGCCGGACATCTGCCCGTCGGTGATCACCGCGACGGACGTGGACAGGCCGGCGCCGTCGATGGCGAACATCAGTGCCGACGTCAGCCCCATGCCAGGCGAGCCGCGCAGCCCGAGGCCGGTGAGCACCACCACGTCCCCGGCGCTGAACCGTCCCGCGCGCGCCGCCGCGACCCCCTCGTCCCGCGAGTGGACCACCTTCGCCGGCCCGCGGAAGTACAGCGGCGCGTCGTCGGCCACCGTCCGCTTGAGCACCGCGCCGTCCGGGGCGAGCGACCCGCGCATCACCACGATCGCCGGGTGGGTGGCGAGCGGCTCGTCAAACGGCCGGATCACGGTCGGGTCCACCTCAGCGCCCGCGATCGCCTCGCCGAGGGTGACGCCGGCGACGGTGGCCGCCGAGAGGTCGAGCAGCGGCACGAGCTGCCGCAGCAGCCCGCGGGTGCCGCCCGCGGCCTCGAACTCGGTGATCTGCGTGCCGCCGTTCGGCTTGACGTCGGTCAGCAGCGGCACCCGCGGCGCCAAGGTCTCAAACAGACGGTAAACGTCGGTTTTAACCCCCGCCTCGACGGCGATCGCCTGCAGGTGCTTGAGGCAGTTGACCGACCCGCTGACGGCCAGGATCGCGGTGACCGCATTGGCGAACGCGGCCGGCGTCAGGATCGACCGGGGCGTGACCCCCTCAAGCACCAGGGGGACGATCCGCGCGCCGGCCGCCGCGACCGCGTCCCACATCTTCGGCCCGAGGGCCAGCACCGGAGTCGTGCCCGGCAGCGCCATGCCGAGCGCCTCCGCGGCCAGGTGCATGGAGTTGGCGGTGCCCATGCCGGCGCAGACGCCCGGCCCCGTGACCGCGCAGCGGGACATCTCGCCGAGCTCGGACACGGTCATCCGCCCCGCGTTGACGTGCCCGGCGAACCGGAAGATGTCCTCGAAGTCGACCGGCTCCCCCCGGTACGTGCCCGACGGCTGGTAGCCGCAGCCGACGATGATCGTCGGGATGTTCAGCCGCCCGGCGGCCATCAGCTGCCCCGGCGTGGTCTTGTCACACGACGCCAGGCAGACCATGCCGTCAAGCAGCGCGCCCTCGACGGCGACCTCGATGTCGGACGCGATCAGGTCACGCGATGGCAGGATGTACTGCCCCGCCGCCCCGGCCGAGGTGATCGCGTCGGACGGCGCCGCGGTGCGCACCTCGAACGCGACGCCGCCCGCCGCGGTGATCGCCGACTTGAGCGGCGCGACGATCTCGTCCAGGTGGCTGAAGCAGGAGGCGAGCTGCGAGGAGGAGTTGACGATGGCGATCTTGGGCTTTTCCAGGTCCTCATCGGTCAGCCCGAGCGCCGACCACTGCGCGCGGCGCATCGCCCACGGCGTGGTCCCAGGCGTGAAGTTGGAACGCAGCTTCCGGTCCGGCACACCCTGAGCCTGATGCCAGAGCCCATCTCTGGGCAAGAGGGTGCGACCAGCCAAAACCCGGCGCTCCGTTTGTGGCACGCCACCATGTCAACTGGCTTGCATCAACGCCGTTAATGCGGCGGTACCGGCCCGGCCCGCTAGAGAACCGCCTCGGGCGCGCTCCGGCCGAGGAAGGCGCCCTGGTCCGCCAGGCGGCGCTGCAGCCCGGTGACGTCGATCGCGTCCCCGGCCGCGCCGGCCGACAGCGCCATGCCCGCGGCGGTCCCGGCCGCCTCGCCCATCACGAAGCACGGGCCGGTGACCCGCGCCGCCGACTGCGCGCCGTGCGTCATCGAGGCGCACCGCCCGGTCACATACAAGTTCGCGACCGGCCGCCCGTCCGGGCCGGCGCCGGGCAGCATGATACGGAACGGAAGCTGGTTGAAGCCTCTCTCCCGCCATTGCCAGCGGAACTCGACCGTGCCGGCCACGTGCGATTCCACCGGCCACCCGTTCACCCCGATGGTGTCGTCGAAGTCGGCGCAGCCGAGCACGTCCTCCTCGGTCAGCTGGTACGGGCCGATGATGCGCCGCGTCTCCCTGATGCCGATCTGCGGCGCGATGTCCACGATGTAGGAGTCCTCGAACCCGGGGGTCCGGTCCCTGATGAAGGTAAACGCGTCAAGCGCCTGCTGGCGCCCGATGAGCTCGCCGCGGGTCAGCTCGTCGACGTCGGTCCCGTCGATCGCGCCGCCGTCCGCGCGGCGCAACTGGGTCAGGTTGGCCCGCCACTCCAGCGGGTTGCGCTGCGGCCGGACGATCGGCTTCTTGCGCGGGAACGTGTGCGTGCCGGCCGCCTCGGCCTCCTCCATCAGCCGCTCGACGGTGCGCCACGGGGCGGGGCCCGCCTTCGCGACGTCGACGCCGTTGATGCGGAACATCAGCGACGGGTACATCATCCCGTCGATCGGCGGGGCCTTCTCCCAGGGCACCCCCGCCCAGTAAGCGAGGTCGCCGTCGCCGGACGCGTCGATGAAGAAGCGCCCGCGCACCGCCTGCCGTCCCGACTTCGACTCGATGAGCACCGCGTCGATCGCACCGGACGGCGCGAGGACGGCGCCGACCGCCATCGCGTGGAACAAGATCCGCGCACCGGCCCCGGTTACCAGCTCGTCGGCGGCGATCTTGTAGGCCGAGATGTCGAAGGCCTGCGCGGCGATCCCGTCGGCGATCGTCAGGTGCGGCGCGTTCAGCCCGTCCAGCTTGACCAGCCGCTCGAGTAGCTCATCGGCGAGCCCGCGGATCACCCGCACGTCCTGGCCGTAGGTCCGCGCGTGCAGCCCGCAGAACGTGGACAGCCCGCCCGCCGTCCCGGCGCCGCCAAGGAACCCGTACCGCTCGATGAGCAGCGCCGAGCACCCGGCCCGCGCGGCGGCGGTCGCCGCCATGATCCCGGCGGGCCCGCCGCCGACCACCACGACGTCGAATTCCCCGTAGACCGGCGTCTGACGACTCGGCTCAGTGATCGTGCGCCCGCTCAAGCCGTCTCCTCAGACCTCGACACCCGCTGATGGCTCTGAATACCGAGCTTGGTTCATCCGGCAGGCGCGAGGCAATATGCGCGCCTCTAACAGACGAGGCCGCACCGGTAAGCGAACACCACAAGCTGCGCGCGGTCTCGCGCCCCGACCTTGACCATGGCCCGGTTCACGTGCGTCTTCACCGTGGCCGGGCTGAGCACCAGCCGCGCCGCGATTTCGTCGTTCGACAGCCCGGTCGCCACCAGCGCGCTGATCTCCCGCTCCCGCTCGGTCAGCGCGTCAAGCCACCGCCGCGCCTCGTCAGGGCGCCCAGTGGGCGCGACCGGCATAGTAAGAAACCGCCCGATCAGCGTCCGCGTCGCCGCCGGCGACAGCAGCGCGTCGCCCCGGCTAACGGTCCGGATCGCCGCGAGCAGCTCATCGGCTTCAGCCGACTTGCCAAGGAACCCGCTCGCCCCCGATCGCAGCGCCTCGAACACGTACTCATCGATCTCGAACGTGGTCAGGATCAGCACCCTGACCGAGGCGAGCTCCGGGTCGGCGGTAATCAGCCGGGTAGCCGCGAGCCCGTCTAGCACCGGCATCCGGATATCCATCAGCACCACGTCCGCTTTGGCGGCCCGGGCCAGTCGCGCCGCCTCCCGCCCGTCCCCGGCCTCCCCGACAACCTCAAGGTCAGCAGCGGACGAGAGCAGCGCCCTGAACCCGGTCCGCAGCAGCGGCTGGTCATCGGCGATGACAACTCGGATCGTCACCGCGGCTCCTCCCGCGTCCCTACCTCCGCGGTCAGGGCCAACGGCTGGTACGGCAGCGCCGCCGTCACCCTGAACCCGTCGCCAGGCCGCGACCCGGCGGCGAACCGCCCGCCGATCGCCAGCACCCGCTCCCGCATCCCCTCGATCCCGTGGCGCCCGCCAAGAGAAAGGTCACAAGGCAAGAGATGGACATCAGCATGAGGAACGGGTTCGGCTTCCCCCGTCCCGCCAGCTGCCACCGCACCCCCCGGATCGTCCACGGTGATGCTCAGCTCGCCGCGCGCATAGCCAAGCGCCAGCCGCGCCCGCCGCCCCGCGGAGTGCTTGCGCACGTTGGTCAGCGATTCCTGGATCACCCGGTAGGCCGTCAGGTCAGCGGCGGGCGCGAGCGGCACGGCGCGGCCAGTCACCCGGCACTCGATTTCGAGCCCGGCGGCGCGCAGCCCGGTCAGCAGTTCATCGAGGGCGTCCAGCCCGGGCGCGGGGATCTGGGTCGGCGCGGCCGGCGCGGCCGGGTCGCGAAGCAGGCTCACCGTGTCCCGCAACTCCGCAAGCGCTTTACCGCTCGCGGACTTCACGTGCCGCATCGCCGCCCGGGACGCGGCGGCGTCGCTGCCGATCGCCCGCGCCGCGACGTCGGACTGCACGCTGATCAGGGCCAGGTGGTGTCCTACGCTGTCGTGCAGGTCGCGGGCGATGCGTAGCCGTTCCTCGGCGACCCGCCGCCGGGCGTCCTGCTCGCGGTCCAGCTCGGCCCGGTACGCGCGCTGCTCCACCTCGGCCAGGTACGCCCGCCGGTTGCGGGATGAGTCGCCCGCCACGATGGCCAGCGCGCAGAGCGCGCCGAACGCCAGGTTCTGCGGGCCGAGCTGACCGAGCGCCCCCATGTGCGCAAGCACGTGCACCAGCACAAGACCGCCGAGTGCGGTACCGCAGGTCAGCAGCCCGCGGCGGCGTTGGGTGAGGTCGGCGACGGTGTAGAGCGCGACGCAGGGCGCGAGCAGGATCAGCACGTTGGCGGTGCCAGACGTCGCGGCGAGGAAGACCTCCGCCGCCAGCGCGCTGACCGCGAGGACGACCACCGGGTGCACCCGCCGCAGCGCGAGCGCACCGCACCCGGCCAGGGCGGCGGCCGTGGCCAGCGCGCGGTTCTCATTTGCGGGCGGCGAATGCCCTGCGTGGAAGGTCGTCACCGTGACGGCGACGAAGACCGCCACGGCGATCGCCGCGTCCGCCAGCTGCGGATGCCGCCGGGTGGCGTGTCGCAGGTGGCCGAACAGGTTCATGCCATCACCATAGGCGGGCCAGCCGGGACAGTCCGTCCCCCGGTCACGGCAGCCATCGCTACCGCGGTCGCGGTATCCGCGCCCCCGCATACCGCCACCGCGGTACCCGAGGTCGCCGCGCCCGGCCGGCGACACGACGGCGGCAGGCCCCATCACCCATGTCCCGGCCGGCACGCTTGTCGACCGCCCAACTCAGCCCAGGTCGGACTGCCTGACTGCCTCAAGCTCTGGGCTGGCCGCCGGCGGCGCGGTATCGTGGATGCGGTGGCACCGGCCGCCGCTGGATCCGCAGGTAGTGCTGCAAGCACACCGGTGACGTTTGGTGTTGAGCGACGGTCAGTCTTTCCTGCCCGGGCACGCGGATCCGCGGGTGTGAGGAAGGCTGCCATGCCGATACGGGAACGTCCGCTTCCCGGCCAGCCGAGCCTGCGCTACCTGAAGCTTGAGGCGAAGCGCCGTCTGGCGGCGGGCGAGTTCGAGATCTTGCATGACGCGCAGCTGGCTGTCGCCCGTGAGTACGGCCAGCCCAGCTGGGCCGCGCTCAAGCGGTTCGCCGCCGCTCCCGCCGCGACCGGCAACCCCGCGCTCGCCCAGCTCCGCTGGGTGATCGCGCGCTTCAAGGACGCCGGGTCGCCGGGTTGGGCGCCGCCGGGCGATAGCGAGCTGCGCGAGCACTTCGACGACAAGTTTCTCGCCGCGGTCCCGGCCGGCAGGCTTGTCTCCATGATCACGTCCGCGGCGCCGGCCTGGCGCGGCGACCTGACGGTCACGTCGCAGACGGCCCACGCCGTCCGGGCGCGCATCGGCCGCCTGGACGTGACCGCCTCCGCCGCACCGGATCCGCCGCACCAGCTGACCGGCTTGCGCGCCCTGGTGCTTGGCGGCATGGCCGCCGACCCCCGCGCCGCCCCGGTGCCGCCGCACCGCACCCGCGGCGAGGTGCCCGCCTGGGCCGAGGAGGCCGCCGATGCCGTCTTGGGCGAGCTGGGCCTGCCCGGCGTGGTGCTGGCAGGTGGCCGCCCGGGTGCTCGGCAGTGGGCGCTGGCGGCCGGCTGGGCGGACCTGGACCGGGGAGAGGTGCTCCAGGCGAGCCACCGGTTCCCGGCCTCTGGCGTATCCGGGCTGGTCACTGCGGTCGCCGTATTGCGCCTCGTGGCGGCCGGGCACGTCGGTCTCGACCGCCCGGCTAACGACTACCTGCACATGGTGCGGCTGGCCGACGACACCGTCACCGTCCGGGAGCTGCTCGCCAGCACTGGCGGAATAGACAGCCCGGCCGGTCCTGAGCTGCTCGCCGACCAGGTGCCTGACCTGGCCGCGGTGACCGGCCCGGTCATTTCCTGCGGCGGACCGCGTGGCGTCGTGCGGCCGAGTAACGGCGGGACTGCGGCGCTCGGCCAGCTGCTCGCCGAGGTCACCGCGACGTCGTTTGCCGCGGCGGCCGCCCGGCTGGTGCTGCGGCCGCTTGGCATGAACGAGTCGTCGTTCCCAGGGACAGCGGCCGAGTTCGGGCCGCGTGCGGTGAGCTGTTACGGGATGGACTTGACGGGCCTGTTCGTCCCCGTTCCGGCGAAGGTGTGCACGCTGCCGGCCGCAGGCGGGCTGTGGGCGACCGCTCTGGACCTTGCCCGGCTCGGTGCGGGATGGGCATCGCTGCTGCCGGCGGGGCTGGCGCGCTACGCGCTGGCGGCCGTCCCCGGAAGCGGTGGCGGGGAACTGCGGGCCGGCCTGGGCTGGTTCCTCACCCCGCGCGAGGACGTGGCGTTCAGCAGCGGCGCCCTGCCGGGCTCGACCGCGTCGCTTCTGGTGCGGGTCCGGGACGGCCGTGTCCTCGTGGCGGTGACGACCCGGCTGGTTCCGGTCGGCCTTATCCACGCCCACGTGCTGCGCGCGTGGGCGGACGCGGCGCGCTGAGGCGGGCACCGTGCGGCGACCAGG
>Ga0265316_10005554_pt1 | contig 12232 bp, 10 predicted proteins | sample 4522metaG_FD_202092 | JGI IMG/M metagenome (GOLD analysis project Ga0265316, IMG submission 202092) | Rhizosphere microbial communities from Carex aquatilis grown in University of Washington, Seatle, WA, United States - 4-5-22 metaG | ecosystem: Host-associated > Plants > Roots > Rhizosphere >... | reverse complement strand
GCGCGGAAGAGCCGGAAGTGGGCAATTCATTCCCAGCAGCCCAACTTGCCGAACCTGCAATGCAGTACAATTTCATACCCGGCAGCTGTCAACCGCCGGGTCGTGGTTTTGAAACCCTGGGCCGCAGCCACACGGGTTGCGGGTGTTTTTGGGAGACCCGTTGATCGGGGCCGAACATGACGTCGACCCGCCCGGGCCTACTACTTCGCCGTCTTGAGGGACCGCGCGAGCTTTACGGCCTCGGCAACGCCCTTGTCCGCTGCAGTCTGCTTCACCTTTGCCCGGTCCGCGCCCGCGAGTGACTTCAAGAAGCCCAAGTATTGTCCTTGAAGCTTTCGCGCCCGCTTGACCTTCGGCGTGACCTTCTTCGCCTTCTTGGGCGCCGCCGCCGGCCCTGCACCGGTCGACTGGGTGGACGCGCGTCGCTCCTCGCGGTACTTCTTGATCTTGGCCTTGGACACCTTCTTGTGCTCTTTGCAGACCATCCCAAAGACCGGCGCTGCCAGGTTCTTGCAGCCGGGCACTGGGCAGAGCTGCTTCTTCCGCGCCGGCGCGGACACAAGGGCCAAAGGTGCCATGGTCGCCAGCCGCTTGGGTGGCCGGCCAGGTCCGCGCTTCTGTGGAACCCCAAACGCCCCGGCGAGGGCAGCCTGGATTCGCTGAGCGGTGGCTGCTTCCACTACGGCCACGAGCTGGCGGGTGAAAGCTTCAATCTGTGCGGTGATGTTTGGGTCGGTGTTGGGCATTGGTTCTCCTGTGGGTTCTTAGCCGCGTAATGGTATGGGAAGAGCGAGAGATGGGCAACCAGATCAATACTGGCGTGGATGCACGGGGCAAATCGGCGTAGTCTCGCGGCATGGTCATGCCAAATATCAAAGTGGTTTCCAGGTGTCTTCTTGGATTCTGTTTCGCGCTGGCTGGCTGCGGGACGGCTGCCCCGACGGCGCCTGCGGCGACTCCAGCGAATGCACAAGCCGGAACTCCGACGGCGCCACCACCTGCGCAGTCGGCGGGTGTGGTCGGCGAGCCGGTGCTCAAGCCGGCCTCAGCCGTGGCAGGGGCCTTGGGCATGAGCTTGCTGGTCGCTTCGCCTTTGAGGTTGGTCTCCGACCTGGATGCATTGTCCAAGAGTCTGGAGTTGCCTGTGTCCCTGGGGCAGTCGCTGCTTCCCACGCTGACTAGCGGCTTCAGTCCTGGCGGTGTGAAGGTGGTGCGCGAGACGCTCGACCGGCTGGATGTGACTCGTCCGTTGGCCGTGATTTGGCTGGCACGGGGCAGCGGCGCGCCGGCCGGTTGGTGTGTTGCCATTGCCTTCAAAGAGCGCGCATTCGCGTGGGATGTATTGCAGACGATGGGGACCGGCGGCGAGCAGAACGAGGGCGCCTTTGCGCGACGTCTGCCGTCGGGAGACCTGGTGTGGGGTGCCGTCAAGGATCGCCAGCTGTTGCTTTCTGGCTCACGCGAAACGCTGCTGGCAGCCGGCGCACTGGCCATCACGGCGCAGAGCGCGCCCATGGCTGGGCAAGCTCTGTTTACCCTGTCCCCAGCGGTGATGGCAAGAAGCGCCGGTCAGCCGTTGGATGTGCTGCTGGCCGGCGTCCTCAGCGTGGCCGTGGCTGAAATGGAAAAGGATGCCTCGAAGACTGGCAAGCCACTGACACCCGCATCGAAGAAGATGACCGAGGCGCTTCTCAAGGCCTTGATTCGCCCATTGAGCGAGATTGCCACGATCCGCGTCGCTCTCGAAATCGGAGCTGGGCGCGGCGTGGTGGTGCGGGCCGAGGTCCAGCCCACGCCAGGCTCAGGTCTGGCTGCCAAGGCCGCGCATGTCTCGCCGTATCTTTTCGATCTGGCGCTTCCGGTGCGCAGCGACGCGACTGTGGCGGTCGCGTGGGGCGACGTTGCGCCCTGGCTAGCGGACTGGCTTCAGGTCGTGGAAGCTTCGGGGCCAGCGGGCCGTGCGGCCAGCAAGGATCTTGGGGCGCTGCTGGGCGAATCGATTGATGGCGGTTCTTGTGCGGTGGACCTTGGGGTTCTGCCCTTGGTTTCAATGTGCAGCTTGACGGTGCGTCCCGGCGTGAACGCCGGCCGCGCCCTTGATCGCTACGTGGCGTTCCTCCAGTCATCCAATGCGTGGGATGCCGAGGTTGACGGTCACAAGCCAAAGCCTGTCAAAGTGAAGCGCACGGGCAAGGTCGTGGAGATTGAAAAGACGATCGAAGGAAAAGAAGCGCAGGCCATGGCGGTCATGAAATCGATCCTGGGTGGCGATGTGGCGCGTAGTGCGCTGACAGTCAAGGATGGCCGTCTAGTTCTGGCCGTCGGCGCAAAGCCGCGCGAGATCCTCGACCGCTACGGCAAACAGCAGGTCCCGGCGAAGACCGCAGCGCCCATCCTGGCGCGGACCCTGCTCGACACAGCCGCGGCCAACGGCATGGGCTTCGTCGACGTCATGTCGATTCTGACCAAGGTGCTTACCAATAGTAAAGAGCTCACTGGCCAGCCGTTGCTAGGAATGATGGCGGCTGTGCCGGGCCTGGCTGACCTGCACACTCCCGTGGTGCTGTCGGGCCGGGGCGGGACCATCCCGACTATCGAGTTTCAGGTGCCATTTGCCAGCCTGCAGAACGTTGCCAGGGTGGTCAGCGTTTTCATGGGTCAGATGGGGGCGACGCCCGGACACTGATGAGGAACATTATTTGGAGAAACGCACGAAAAATCCGCTAGAGTGCAGTGACCAATCATGAGAGTCCTCGCAGTTTCTCTCGCCGCCGTATTCGTGCTCATGGGTGTGCCTGCGCTCGCGAGCGCTGCTTCGGCTGATTCCTTCGGTTCTGTCGCCTCTTCTGCCGGATCGAGCTGTCGCGCCAGGAAGAAGAAAGCCAAGAAGCAGACCGCCGACAACAAGGGCAAGAAGAAGGGCAAGGGCGACAAGAAGGCATACGGTTTCGAGCTGTAAAGGCGGACATCCCGTGCCGAGGCTCAATCGAGCTGTCAGCAAGCGTTGACCGTCAGGTCATGCCGTCAGACAAGGAATCCCCCAAGTTGCAGCCCTTTGCGGCCATGCCGGGGCCAATCCTGGTCGGATTGCGTGTGTTGGCTGCGGATATCGACGACACCATCACTATGGGTGGCAAGCTGCCCGCGCGAACTCTGGAGTTGTTCGAGAAGTTGGAGGCCGCGGGGCTGCTGCTCGCCCTGGTAACCGGGCGGTCGGCAGGCTGGGCGCAGGCTTTGGCAGGCTACCTTCCAGTGCGGTTCGTCGTCGGCGAGAACGGGCTGGTGTCCTTCGACGGCACTGGCCGGCGGCGCGACCTGGGACCGATGCGCGGTGCGAACTTTGCGTGCACGCTGGCCGACAACGCCGAACGCGTTGCACACGCCTTGGCCCTCACTCGCACTGACGACGATGTCTTTCGTTTGTTCGAGCGCAGCTTCGTGCGGCCAGCCGGCTTCGACGCGGAAGTCCTGCGCGACAGCCAGAAGCTGGTGGATGCCGGCTTCGAGGTGATGGCAAGTTCGATCCACATTCACGTGCGTCCCTCGGGCTGGGGCAAGGCGGACGGGCTGCTGGCCGCGCTGGCTCCCATTCTTTCCGGTGCGCTCGACGACATGGATACGAGAATTCTCGTTGTCGGCGATAGCAGCAACGATCGGCCGCTGTTCGCGCGCTTTCCGCTTACCAGCGTGGGCGTGCACAACATCGTGGGTTTTCTCGACGAGCTGGGTGCGGATCGCCCCGCCTATATCACCGAGGGTGAAGCAGCAGCGGGCTTTGCCGAGATAGCCGAGCGGGTGCTGGCCACACGGCGCCGCGCGCTGTAGGGCGCCGGCCTTCCTCCTCCATCCACGCATCGGCACTTGCACACCGACCAGTATCTCCATACGATTCGCCGTCGCATAGGTTCCCGTAACAAGTCCCCCAAAGCTGGAGTATCCAAATGGCGAAACTGTCCGGAAAGGCCCTGGTCGCGCAAGGAGGTGGTCCCACCGCTGTCATCAACCAAAGTCTGGCCGGTGTGGTTCTTGAAGCGCGCAAATTTCCCGAGATTGCCAAGGTCTATGGCGCTCGCCACGGCGTGCGCGGGATCTTGAACGAGGATTTCATCGACCTCACGCAGGCCACCACGCACAACCTGGAAGAGGTCGCACGCACACCTGCTTCGGCGCTCGGATCCACCCGCGATAAGCCCGACGAGGAATATTGCCGGAAGATGTTCAAGGTCATGCTGGCGCATGAAATCCGGTACTTCTTCTACATCGGCGGCAACGACTCGTCGGACACCTGCCGCATCGTGAATGAGGAGGCCAAGAACGCCAACTACGAGCTGCGCACCATGCACGTGCCCAAGACCATCGACAACGATCTGGTGGGCACCGATCACTGCCCGGGTTTTGGGTCGGCGGGCAAGTTCGTGGCGCAGGCATTTGCCGGCGCCAACCAGGACAACCGCGCCCTGCCTGGGGTGTACATCGCCGTGGTCATGGGCCGGCACGCGGGCTTCCTCACTGCGGCCTCGGTCTTCGCGCGCAAATACCCCGACGATGGTCCGCACCTCATCTATCTGCCCGAGCGCCCCTTCAACTCAGAGCGATTTATCCATGACGTGCAATCAGCCTACGACAAGCACGGCCGTTGCATCATCGCGGTGTCCGAGGGAGTCTGCGGCCCCGATGGCCAGCCGGTGGTGACCTCGCTCAAGCCTTCGATGGAAAAGGATGCGCACGGCAACGTGCAGCTTTCGGGCACCGGCGCCCTGGGAGATCTTCTGGCTGACCTGATCAAGGCCAAGACAAAGATCAAGCGCGTGCGTGCCGACACCTTGGGCTATCTGCAGCGCTCGTTCCTCGGCTGTGTAAGCGCCACCGATGCCAGCGAGGCGCGCGAAGTGGGCGAGAAGGCTGTGCAGTACGCGGCCTGGCACAATGTGGACGGCTCGGTGGCAATTCGCCGTGTGGGTGACTATGCCGTCGAGTACGATTTGTTGAAGCTGACTGACGTGGCGGCCAAGACCAAGCACATGGCCGATGAATACATCAACCCGGCGGGCAACGATGTCACCGAGGCTTTCAAGAATTATGCGCGGCCGCTCGTGGGCGAGTTGCCGGACATGGGGCGCATCGCCGCGCCGGCCGTGTACAAGATCAAGGGCGAGTAGCTCAATACAAGGAGAACCCAATGGCAGAGTCACGCGTTTCGTACAAGGAACTGGGCATCGTCAACACGCGCGCGATGTTCAAGGCGGCGATGGCAGGCAAGTTCGCCATCCCGGCCTACAACTTCAACAACATGGAGCAGATGCAGGCCATCGTCACAGGCTGCGTGGAGTCGGATTCGCCGTTCATACTCCAGGTCAGCTCGGGCGCCCGCAAGTACGCCAACCAGGTTCTGCTGCGCTTCCTTGCCCAGGGCGCGGTGGCCATGATCCGCAGCATGGGCAGCAAGCTGAACTTCTCCCTGCACCTGGACCATGGTGACACCGTGGAACTGTGCAAGTCGTGCATCGACACCGGTTTCTCGTCGGTGATGATCGACGCTTCCCACCACCCGTTCGAGAAGAATATCGAGGAGACGCGCAAGGTGGTGGAATACGCCCACCAACACGATGTCACCGTCGAGGGCGAGCTGGGCGTGCTGGCCGGCATCGAGGACGATGTGGTGGCGGCCAAGTCGATCTACACCCAGCCCGACGACGTGGAGAAGTTCGTCAAGGCCACCGGGGTGGATTCGCTGGCCATCTCAATCGGCACGTCACATGGCGCGTACAAGTTCAAGCCCGCGCAGTGCACGCGCAACGCCAAGGGCGTGCTCGAACCACCTCCGCTCCGTTTCGACATCTTGGAAGAGATCGAAAAGCGCATCCCCGGCTTCCCCATCGTGTTGCACGGGGCATCGTCGGTGGTGCTCAAGTACGTCGAAATGATCAACAAGTTCGGCGGCAAGCTGGACGACGCCGTGGGAATTCCCGAGGAGCAACTGCGTCGTGCCGCTGCTTCCGCTGTGTGCAAGATCAACATCGACTCCGACGGCCGCTTGGCCATGACCGCGCTGATCCGCAAGGCGCTGTGGGAGAATCCCAAGGAGTTCGATCCGCGCAAGTACCTCGGACCCGCGCGTGACGAGCTGAAGGTGCTCATCTCCGAGAAGAACCGCAACGTGCTGGGTTCCGCCGGGCACGGCAAAGAGATCTTCGGCGCGTAGACACGTTCCCGCAGGGGCGACCTGCGGTCTCCCGCAGAGAAGGCCTCTCTCCTGAAAAGGGGAGGGGCCTTTTGTCTACCGGAAGAAGGACACGAAGACCTCGGCCGAGGCAGGGTCGTTGGTGTTATAGGGGTCCTGCCAATAGAAACCGGCCGCACCTAAGCCTTTGTCACTGACACCCAATGAGAGTGTCCAGGGCTGGAGGGGCTTTCTCGCCAACTCTGTCGCCGGTTGCCACACACCGGCCGAGCCAGCGGGCTTGCTCCGACCGTAGACTGCGAATTCGTGTATGGGGGTGGCTTGGGTCTTCTTGCTCCAGACCAGCAAGACATTGTCGGTGCCATCTATGGCGAGCGTGGGGGAGGGCAGCGGTCCGAATTCGGCGTCCAAGAAGTAGACATCAACCGACAGGTTGTCGCTCTCAAGCGCTGTAGGCGTGGTCCAGGTTCCCCCGGCCGTGCCCTCCATGGTCCAGACATTGAAAAAGCTCAGACTCGATTCCAGGGACCAGGCCAGGGTGATCGTTCCGTCGGACGCCATTGCCATGGTCGGCTGACTAAGGCCCACGTTCCCGATCTTCTTCGGCGTGGTCCACGTCTTCGTGGACGGCGAGTAGGAGCTCAGAATCGCGCCGTTGTCGCTCCACACCACCGCGCCCTGTCCGTTCCGGTTCATCACGACAGCCCGCTCATCAATGTCATTCGATACGTTGCTGTCGAGCAGTGTGTACGGATTCAGATCCGGTCCCGCAAAGGTAGCAACCGCAACACTGTCGTTGAGTTGATTGTCCTTCTGAGTGAAGAGAATGATGCCGCCCTGGTCGCTGATTGCCACACTCGGGTTCGGGTAGGGTGGCGACGAGATGTTGGGCTGAGAGTCCAGCGCATCCGGCCCCGCCGTCCAGGTATTACCGTCGTAGTAGGCCGAGTAGAGCAGGGGGACATTGTTGTTCGAAGAGTCGCGCTCGGTGAAGGCCAGGCGAGCGGTGCCATTGCGAGCCACGGCCATGCTTGCCTCCGCCACCTGTCGGTTGGGAGTAATGCGCGCCGGTGTCGACCAGGAGATGCCGTCGGTCGATTGCGACGACCGAACGCCGAGCAGGGTCGTGTCGCTCGGATCCGAATGGAACCAGACCGCGACGACTTTGCCCGAGCCATCGACGCCGATTTGCATTGCGTTGGGGTTGCCGTTGGGGTTGTCTTCCAGAGTGTACGTATCTCCCCACTTGGCCTTGATCGCATCCCAACGCCTCACCCGCACCGCCGACGACGGCCAATCGATCCACATCACGTACACATGGTCGTGGACCGGGTCGACCGCCACGACGCTGTCGGAAGCGTAGTCGAGCGGATCATTCACGACATCCGCGCCCAGATGCCAGAAAGGTTTCGCGGAGCTGTCGGCGCCCGTGTCCTCGCCAGCTTCGACGGTATCGGCCGCCTGTACCGCGTCCGCGCGAGCATCGGCGACATCGGACCCTTGCGGGGCGTCGGGCGACGACGGCGCAACCTCGACCGGTTGCAGCCCATCGACCGGTTGCGGCCCATCAACAGATTGCAGCCCATCAACCGGTTGCACTACGTCGGGCGGAGCAGGAGCATCAAGTGCCGCTGCCTCCGGCCCTGATCCATCGCTGCGCGTATCTGGAGTCGCGCCCGCGTCCGGGCCGCCGGTTTCTGGTCCACCCGCCAGGTCGGGTGCAAGCCCGTCATTGGGCCAGGCGTCGGTCCCCGCATCGCCGCCGCCACTGACGGGCGTGAGAGTCACCGGCAACGGACCGTTGACCTTGTCAGCCACGATTGCGGTCGTTGGCGAGGGCGAAGCTGCGGCGATCGGGACGCCCGCGCCCTTGAGCCAGGCTTGCACGTCCAGGTTGACGATCCCCGCCGCCTCAGCAGGAAGCGTGAGAGCGACTTCGAGGGTGCCGGCGCTCGTGGCCGGCCAGTCGACGTGCTGGCTGGCAAATGTGCTGGAATCGCGGCTGACCACGAAAGTTACTTTGTCAGGCTGTGGTGTGACGAGTTTGTCCAGCGTGACATCCACCAGCAGGGATGTCCCTTCTTTCTGGGAACAGGCTGTCAGCCCGACGCAGGCGGCCAGAACCAACACGGAGAATGCAATGCGGGATTTGACAGAGAGCATGGCTACCGACCTCCCGCGGCTGTCACACAGTTCAGACGACCCGCGCAAGGGTCGAATGACTTCGAGAACACCCCGGCGGCCCACAGACCACCCACCACACCCGCAGCCACCACACCGGCGGCCACGCCCCAAAACCAGCCTCGCTTGTAGAAGGGTGTCGACTCGGGCGCAGGAGCAACGGTCGTGGCGACAAGCTGCGGCTGCGGCGCGGGAGCTGCGGGCTCCAGCCGCGGCACCGGCGCGACCACGGGCGCCGCGACTGGGGCAGGAGCCGCCGCCGCGGCCTTGTCAGCGTCCTGTTGCTTCTTCAGGGCTTCCATCTCGGCGATGTATCCGTCGACCTCGGCCCGCTCGGCAGCCGGAAGATTTTTGGCCCGGCCAAGGTAGTCGCGGAACGAATCGATAGCCTTGTCGGGCTCTTTCAACTTCTGGTAGCAGCGCCCGATGTTGCGCAGATATGTCGGGTGCAGCGTTTCAGCGTAGAGCTTGCCATAGAGATCGATTGCATCCTGGTAGCGGCCTGTGGCGAAGGCTTCACGTGCCCGCAATTCGCGACTGTCTTTGGCCTTCGGCGCGGCCTGGCTCGGCGCCGCTTGCGCCAGTGTACCGATGAGGACCAGCGCGGCCAGAGCTCCGGCGCGACGGAGTTTTGTCGGGCGTCCGCCCAGCCCAGCGATGAAAGTCAGCATGGAGCGCAGTCTCCAGCAACTCGCAGGCTCGTGCAAGGCCAGGATGGACGCACCTGCCAGTTCACTTCAGGGGCAAAGTATGTTCGACTGTCGACAGACAACCAGGGCCACGATCTCCTGCGGCGATCGCGGCTGGAACCAAAGCGCGGGTTCGCGGTATACGACCTGTCGTGCAGCCAAGAAACCAGTTGCTCGTGGTGGCCGCTCTCATCAAGCAAGACGGGCGCGTGTTGGTGGCGCAGCGACGGGCTGACCAGGCGCGACCTTTGGCCTGGGAATTCCCGGGCGGCAAGGTCGAGCCGGGCGAATCACCCAGCCAGGCCTTGGTGCGCGAAATCGAGGAGGAGCTGGCGTGTTCGATCGACGTAGGCGCGATCGTCGACGTGGTGTTCTTCGCCTACGACACATTCGATCTCATCATGCCCGTGTATCGAGCCACGATTTGCGCGGGAGTGCCTGTTGCAAAGCAAGTGGCTGCCGTGGCCTGGGTCGCACGCGCTGAACTTCCAAAACTGGCGTTCACGCCCGCCGATGTGCCCCTGGCTCGCCGCCTGGCGAGCGAACCCGGAAGCTAGCTGTTTTTCACCACAGAGAGCATAGAGAACACAGAGGTCGGAAGGGAAGAAGGGGTCGGACCGGACAGAACCCAACCCTTCCCTTTCCGATCCGGCTCTGTGGCCTCGGTGCTCTCTGTGGTGAAACAGCTAGCCCACTACCCGCCGCTGTCGCCGCCCTGGGGTGTCGTGGGCGGGGTCGCTTCGCTCTCGGGGCGCGGGGGCAATTGCGGGTGGCGCAGAGCCTCGCGTGCGGCTTCGCGCGCTGCCGTGACCTGGGCCAGCTTGCACGCCCCACAAAGCGCGGGCGCAGCCCAATTGCCGAGGTGGGTTTGCAGCTGGCTTTCGGGCGGCCAATAGATGGGCGTGCCACACTGGATGCAGGGGATCTCTTGCGTCTTGCGGCCGGATAGGAACTCGGCGCACGCCGAGCAACGCCGCTCGGGCGGCTGCGGCTCGCGCCGGCGGCGGTTCTTCTTGCCTTTGCCTGGCTTGCCGGCCGCAGCAGCGGGTGTCTCGGCCGCGGGCGCCTGGGCGTTCTCAGCCGCGGGCGCGGTCTCGCCTGTTGCAGCCGCTGCAACGGGAGCGATGGTCACAGCCGCGTCTGGGGTAGGCACGCTGTCGATGGCGACGGCCGGAACAACCGCGACCGCGTCGGCCGGGGCCTCGGTCGGCACAGGCTCTTTGAACTTGGGCCGCACGCCGGCAGCCAGTTGCTGTTCCTTTGTCCAGGTCCAGGTGCCGGGGCAGCCGTCGGTGCGACAGGAGATTTCTCGATCGTCGAGATCGCCCAATTCCTTCTCGCACTCGCCGCAGTAGCGCGGATAGGGCTCTGCGCTCTTGCCGCGCACCAGACGGGCCAACTGCGCGCCCCGCTTGTCGCTCCAGGTGCCTTTGCACCCGGCGCGTCGGCAAGGCCGTTCCACGTCCTTGAGGCTGCTCCAAAGATCGAAGCAACGCTGGCACATGCGGGACGGCGCTTTGGGCGCTGGCTTGTCAGAGACGCAGGCATCGAGCTGATCGCTGCGCGTCCATGTCCAGGTAGTCTTGCAGCCCGAGGTGCGGCAGCGGATTTCGCGGTCACCAAGCTTGCCGAACTCGGTACGGCACTCGGCGCACATGCGCCGGGGCGGCTCGTTGGGCTTGCCGGCGGCGAAGGCCCGGATCTGGTCGTCCGCTTTCCATGTCCATTTGCGCGAGCAACCGATGATGCCGCAGCTGACGGACCGGTCCTTCAGCTTGCGCGCGACCTGGGCGCAAGGCTCGCACAGCAGACCCGCGATGCTCACGCCGTTGGGCGAGGCTGCCGTTTCAGCGGGCGGATCGCCCTGCGACACAAGTTGCTGCTCACGGGTCAAGGTGGCTGTGCGTGTGCAGCCGGGCACGGCGCAGGGAATTTCCTGGTCCTGCAGGCTGTCGAGCAGCTTCTGGCAATCGGCGCACAAGTGCTTGGGTGCAGGCCGGTGCGTGGCGAATGCTTCGAGCTGGGCCATCAGCGGCCAAGTCCAAGTGCCCGCGCACCCCTTGCGATCACAGGGGCGCAAGGCATCTTGCAGAGTACGAAACTTCTCCCGACACGGCTCGCACATGCCTTCGGTGGCGTCGCCGGCCGCGGGCGCCATGCCTCCACCTAAGCCGAAGGCTTTGTTGGAGAGTTGGATCCAAGTCCGGCTGCAACCGGCAACTCGACACGGCACCGATTTGGCGCCCAGCCTGTCTGCAAGGGTGAATTTTCCTGCGGCCATCGGAAGGGCTCGTATGGTGGCAAAGATAGCCTGTTCAAAGCAAGCGACAAGTCGATGTCGCTGACTTATTGCGGCGAGCACCGCTTTTGGGTTGACTGCGCCGTTCCTCTCTCCCCATCCTTGGGCGCTCGCGATGCAAATAACTATTGAAGACATCTCCCCGGTTGAGAAACGCGTTGACTTTGAGGTCCCTTGGGCGGACGTGGCGCCGCGCCTGCACACGGCCTACGAGAAGCTGCGGCGTGAGGCAAAGCTGAAAGGGTTCCGTCCCGGCAAGGTTCCGCGCCAGGTCGTCGAACGCCTGTACCACAATCAGGTCGAGGGCGACGTGGCCAGCGAGCTGGTGGAGCTGTCCATCCGGCAAGCCATCGATGAGAAGCAAATCGAGCCGGTGGCCCCGCCCACCGTCGACAAGTTGGAGCTGAAGCCGAACGAGCCGTTGCGTTTCTCGGCGCGCATCGAGGTGCGTGCGCAGGTGACGCCCAAAGACTACTCTGGGATTCGCGTGTCGCGCCGGCCGTCGAAGGTAACCGACGAGCAGGTGGCGCAGGCGCTGGAGGGCTATCGCCGACAACACACAGCCTTCCTGCCGGTCGAGGGTCGCGACACTACCGCAGACGACGATCTTCTGCGGGTCGAGGTCCACGGAAAGGTGGGAGAGCACAAGATCAAGACCAAGACCGTCACGGTGGACTTGACCGACGAGAACGCCGGTGGGCTGCCGGGCCTGGCCCCGCGCCTGCGCGGCGTTCCCGTGAACGCCGCGGGCCTAGAGCTTCGCTATCGGCTGGGTGACGACAGTGCCATAAAGAGCCTGGCGGGCAAAGAGATCAGCCTGCGCGTGACCATCAAGGAAGCGCGCAGCCGAAAGGTTCCGGCGCTTGACGACGAACTGGCCAA
>Ga0265316_10005551_pt1 | contig 12235 bp, 14 predicted proteins | sample 4522metaG_FD_202092 | JGI IMG/M metagenome (GOLD analysis project Ga0265316, IMG submission 202092) | Rhizosphere microbial communities from Carex aquatilis grown in University of Washington, Seatle, WA, United States - 4-5-22 metaG | ecosystem: Host-associated > Plants > Roots > Rhizosphere >... | reverse complement strand
CGGCCATCGGGCGCGCCGCGGAGGCCATGACCGTTTTTGCCGTCATGTGCGCGGGGCTTTATCCGGCGGTCCACGTCGGACGCGTCTGGTTTGCCTGGTGGTTGTTTCCGATTCCGCTCACCACCGGCATGTGGCCGCAATTCCGTTCACCGCTCATGTGGGACGTGTTCGCCGTCAACACCTACCTGATTGTTTCCTCGCTTTTCTGGTACATGGGGTTGATTCCCGACCTCGCATTGATGCGCGACCGGGCAAAAACCCGGGTGCGGAAATTTCTTTACGGCCTGTTCGCGCTGGGCTGGACCGGTTCCGCGCGGCAATGGCATAATTACGAAAAGGCCTACCTCGTTTTGTCCGGTCTGGCGACGTTGCTGGTGTTCACGGTGAGTTCGATCGTCGGCATGGATTTCGCCACGTCGCAACTCGCCGGCTGGCATGAAACCATCTTTCCGTTTTACTTCGTGGCCGGCGCGGTTTTTTGCGGCTTTGGCATGGTGCTGGTGCTGTTGATTCCCCTGCGGAAGTGGTGCCACCTGGAGGAGATCATCACGATGCGGCACATTGACCGGATTTGCAAAATGACGCTGATGATGAGCTGCATCATGGCTTACATCTACGGGATTGAGTATTTCATCGCGTGGTATTCCGGCAGTCCTTACGACGCCTGGGTGTTTGGCCACCGGCTGTTCGGCCATTATTACTGGTTTGGCGGCTGGATCATGATTCTGGTCAACGGGTTGTTGCCGCAGTTGTTCTGGATCAAAAAAGCGCGGCAAAATCTGGTGCTCATCTTTGTCATCGCCGTTTTGATCAACATCGGCATGTGGTTCGAGCGCTTCACCATCATTGTCGGCTCGTTGTATCAGGATTTCCTGCCCGCGAACTGGCACCCGTTTTATCCGACGTGGGTGGATGTCGGGACTTATGTCGGCACGCTGGGTGTGTTCTTCACCATGTACCTTTTGTTCGTGCGGTTCCTGCCGATGATTGCCATTTCGGAGGTCAAGGCCATCACACCGCAGGCCGATCCGCATCATCCGCTCGGCGGGGCCAAAGGAGGCCGGCCATGAACTCCAGACCCTACGGTCTCATTGCGGAATTCGATTCGCCGGCCGCGGTCCTGCGCGCGGCGGAAATGGTCCGCGACGCCGGCTTCCGCCGGTGGGACGTTTTTTCGCCGTTCCCGGTCCACGGATTGGACAAGGTGATGGGCTTCAAGAATTCGTTGGTTGGCTGGTTCGCGCTCGTGTTCGGCGGCGGCGCGTTCATCGGCTCCATGTTGATGATCTGGTATATGAACGATTACGACTACCCGGTGCTGGTCGGCGGCAAGCCGATGTTCAGCCCGCCGCAGGCGCTCGTGCCTTCGTATATCCTGCTGGTGCTGGCGGCGGCCGTCGGGGCGTTTGTCGGCATGGTGGCCTTGAACCGGTTCCCGCGCCTCCATCATCCGCTGTTCCAAAACAACCGCTTTGCCATGGTGTCTCGCGACAAATTTTTCCTCGTGATTGAAACTTCGGATCCGAAATATTCCGAAACCGAAACCCGCGCGCTGCTGGAATCCACCGGCAGCACGCACATCGAGCTGGCCGTGGAATAATGCGCTATTTCCTGCTCATTTTACTTGCGGGCGTGGCCGTCGTGGCCGGCATTGCCGGGCTGCGGGGACATCTGTCGCGCCAGCCGCCCATCGAAATCATCCAGGACCTCAACCACCAGTTCAAATTGCGACCCGAACAGCCGAACCCCTTTTTCCCCAACGGCCTTACTTCACAATTGCCGCCGCCGGGCACCGTGGCGCGCAGCCAGCCGGTTCAGACCGTCAGCGGCCCGGTTTATCCCTACGAAGATTCGCCGGTCAACACCGGCAGCCTTGCCGGCACCACCAATTTTGTGGCGACGAACCCGTTGCCGGTCACACCGCAGTTGCTGCGACAGGGCCGCGAACGGTTCGAAATTTATTGCACACCCTGCCACGGTTCGCTCGGCGACGGCAACGGCATCACCAAGAAACTCGGGGTCATGCCCGCCGTGGCCAATTTGCATGACAAACGCATCGTCGAGATGGCCGACGGCGAAATTTTCAACACCATCACCCGTGGCAAAGGGTTGATGGCCGCGTACGGCCCGACGATGTCGACCGGCGATCGCTGGGCCGTCATTGCGTATTTGCGGGCCTTGCAGTTGAGCTGGCTGGGTTCGACCAACGATTTGCCGTCGGACCTGCAAACCGCGCTGAAACGGTGACCATGAATTCATCAAACGAAAACCAACTGCCGCCGCTGAATTTGTCCAGGTGGCGGAAGCTGCCAGCCGTTTTGATGGTGGTTGGCGCGGTGTTGTCGGTGATCGGTCTGGTGATCAAGCCGGCGGAGTTCGGCTATTCCTGGCTGCTGGCGTTCATGTTTTACCTGAGCATCGCGCTCGGCGGTTTGTTCCTGGTGATGATTCATCATTTGACCGATGCCGGCTGGTCGGTGGCCATCCGGCGGTTCTGCGAACATCTTGGCGCGTTGTTGTTCCCGTGGCTGGCGGTTCTTTTCGTGCCGGTTTTGCTGCTCGCGCCGAAAATTTTCACCTGGATGACGTTGAATCCGAACAGCGACCGCGCTTTGAGCGCCAAGTGGCCGATGTTCACCTGGCCGGGCTTCTGCGTGACCTCCGCAATCTTGTTCGGCATCTGGTGGCTGCTGTCATCGCGGCTGCGTTACTGGTCCCTCGAACAAGACGAAACCGGCGACCCCCATTGCACTCACCGGATGCGATTCCATTCGGGCTGGGGGATACTGGCCTTCGCGGCGACGGTGACATTATCGTCCATTCTCTGGATGAAATCGCTGCAATACCAATGGGCCTCGACGATTTACGGCATGTATTTCTTTGCCAGTTGCGCGTTCGTCGGGGTCGCCACGGTCTTTCTGATTACGATGATTCTGCAACGGCAGGGCGTTCTGACCAGCGTGCTGCGCGACAACCAGTTTTATTATCTCGGCACGCTGCTGTTCGCCTTCACGCTGTTTTATTCCTACGTCGGCTTTGCGCAATACTTCGTCATCTGGAACGGCAACATCCCCGACGAAACCTTCTGGTATCTCATCCGCGAAAACGGTTCCTGGTGGGGGCTGGACATGGTCATCATCTTCGGCCATTTCCTGCTGCCGTTCCTCGTGCTGCTGCCCATTTGTGTGAAGTCCAATTTCAAAATCATGCTGTGGGTCTGTCTCTGGGCGTGGGCGATGAATTTCGCGGACCTGGCCTTCAACATCCTGCCCGTGCTGCATCCGCACGGTTATCCGTTCCAATGGCTCTGGCTGCAATTGGGCTGCCTTGCCTTCATGGGCGGCTTGCTGGCCCGTGCTTTTCTGAAGAATTTTAACGCGCACGCGCCGTTTCCCAAAAAGGACCCGCGCCTGCTTGAAGCCATGGGCATCAAATACGAAACACCCGGGGAAATTGCCGCCACCCTGCCAACTCTGGGAGGCCGCCAATGAATCCGGAAACCACCAACGCACGACCCGTCTGGCATGTCGGCCTGGGTTTTCTCGTCGCGAGTTTTCTTTTCGCCATCTTCGTTCTGTGGTTGATGCATGCCACCCCGGTTCCGGCGATTGATGCGGACCGTGCGGCCGAACGGGCCAAAGCCCTCGCGGAAATCCGCGCCGCCGCCGCCCAGGATTTGAATCAGCCCGGCTGGATTGACCAGGCGCGCGGCGTGGTGCGCCTGCCCATCGCAGTCGCCATGCAAATGGCCGCGCAGGCATGGCAGAATCCCGCGGAGGCGCGCGCGAACCTGACGGCCCGGGAAGAGCAGGCGACCGCACCGGCGCCCGCAACTCCCGCCGCGCCGGCCAAAACCAGCCAATTTGAATGACCGTGAACGAAACAACAAATCCATCGGCGGCGGAAATTGACCGTTCCTGCTGCGTGCCGTTGCTGGCGCTCTTTGGCGGCGCGGCGTTGTGGCTCGTCGTCGGTTCGGTGCTCGGCCTGCTGGCCTCGATCAAATTTCACGCACCGGACTTTCTCGCGAACTGCGCCTGGCTGACTTACGGCCGCCTGCAACCGGCGGCGGACGACGCGCTGCTTTACGGGTTCTGTCTTCCCGCCGGCCTGGGTGTGGCGCTCTGGCTGCTGGCCCGAATCGGCCAGACGCCCATCCGCGGCGCAATCATTCCGGTCGTTGCAGCGAATCTCTGGCATCTCGGCGTGCTGGCCGGGCTGACCGGCATTTTGATGGGTGACAGCACCGGTTTCACCTGGCTGGAGTTCCCGCGCGGCGGTTCGGTGCCGGTTTTTTTCGCCTATCTGCTGCTGGCGCTGTGGGCGATGATGATTTTTGCCGGCCGGCGTCCCGCACTGCGGGACGCACTCTGTCCGTCACAATGGTTTCTGGTCGCCGCGCTCTTCTGGTTTCCATGGATTTATTCGACGGCAAATTTGTTCCTGATCGCCGGGCCGGTGCGCGGCGTGGCGCAGGCCGTCATCGGCTGGTGGTTTGCCAATAATTTGCTCGTAGTGTGGACAGGCCTGGTTGGATTGGGGACGGCGCTTTATTTTCTGCCAAAACTGGGCGGGCGCCCGTTGCAAAGCCATTACCTCGCGCTGTTCGCGTTCTGGACGTTTATCCTCTTTGCCACCTGGTGTGGAATCCCGTCCGGCGCGCCCGTGCCGGTTTGGATGCCCACGCTCAGCGCCGCCGCCATCGCCCTGCTGATTGTGCCGTTGCTGGCTGTTTTCCTTGTCACCTGGCGGACGGTGCGCGGTTCGATAAAGTCCAACTGGAACAACACGCCGTTTTGCTTCATCGGTTCGGGAATTGACTCGTTTCTGCTGTCGGGATTGATGCTCATGGCCATGGCCTGTCCGCAAATCAGCCGGGTGACGAATTTCACCTGGTTCGGTCCGGCGGAAACACAATTACGCCTGTACGGCTTCTTCGCCATGACGATGTTTGGCGCGGCTTACCACCTTCTGCCGCGAGTGGTTGGCATTGAATTTCCCTTTCCCAAACTCGCCCGCGTTCATTTCTGGCTTTCGCTGCTGGGCATCGCGCTGCTGGTTGCGCCGCTGGCCATCGGCGGGGTCGTGCAGGGTTTGAAATTGCAAAACCCGAACGTTGCGTTCGCGGACACCACGAAAGCCATGCTCCCGTTCCTGCGCGTCAGCACCACCGGCTTGCTCCTCATGCTGCTGGGCAATCTGTTGTTTTTCGCGAACGTCATCGGCTTGACGATCCGCTGGAAACTCGCGTTGCTTAAGAAATTTATCACGTTTGTGAAATCGCCGCTGGAAACGATTGAGGTGCGGGCGTGAAAAACGGCTTTCTGATTTTCCTCGCCTCGTTGGTCGTGCTGGGCGGCTCGTGGTGCGCCTTCGTGCTGGCGCCGGTTTTGCAGCTGGGCGGTCTGAAACAGACCACCGTGCTCAATTCGTCCGACGTGTATCCGGTTGGCCGGCCCGGCGAGGCAAACCAGGGCTTGCAGGTTTATCGCGCCGAAGGCTGCGCGGCCTGCCACACCGAACAGATCCAGCAGAGCGGCGTCGCATGTGACGTGGTGTTGACCAGTGTTGGAACAAATGAAACGGCAGTGCGTAAGGCTTTTGAAAACGGGTTAAAACAAAATAACTGGCCTCTTTTCATGACGCAGAATTTTCATAAAGCAGGTGAGCCGGAAATGCTTTTAATAAACGTAAGTAAAGAAATTGCCGATGCCGCTGTGGACACCATCACCGCCGCCGGCGGCAAGGCCGAAATCCATATCATTGCCACCGGGCCCGACATCGCGCGCGGCTGGGGCCGGCGGCACAGTGTCGCGGAGGATTATCTTTACGACAACCCGGTGCAGCTCGGCAGCGTGCGCATCGGGCCGGACCTGGCGGACGAGGGCGCGCGGTCACCGGACGCCAGCTGGCAATTGCTTCACCTGTATGCGCCGCAAAGTGTCGTGAAAGGTTCGGCCATGCCGCCGTACCGCTATCTTTTCCAAATTCGTCAAATTGGCCGTGAACCTTCACCGGACGCCTTGAATTTGCCGAAGGCATTCGCGCCACCGTCCGGTTATGAAGTTGTGCCGAAGGCGACGGCGCGGGAACTCGCGGCGTATTTGTTGAGCTTGCGCGCGGATGTCCCGTTGCGCGACGCGCCTTTTAGCAGTCGCTGACGTTTCCCAATCATGAGCGGCGAAGCAAAGTCCAATCCACCTCAACCGCCTGCCAGCGAACCGGGCATCGCGCGTTCGACGGTGCCGGTTTGGATCATCGTGCTGACACTCATGCTGTTGTTTCTGGGCATGGTTTATTTCGATCATCACAGCGGCTGGTTTAATCCCCAGATTTACGGCCCGTACACTTCCGCCGATCAATTGGAATCGTATCAACCCAAATCCGGCGAGGCCGCCATGCTGGCGCACGGCAAGGCGCGTTATGACCAGGTTTGCGGGCTGTGCCACGGTCTTGACGGCCTCGGCAAACCCGGTCAGACGCCGCCGCTGGCCGGTTCCGAATGGGTGAACACCAGGGATTTTCAACGCTTGGCCCGTATCCCGCTGGAAGGAGTCAGCGGCCAGCTTGCCGTAAAAGGACAAGCCTGGTCGCTCTCCATGCCGGCCATGGGCGCGGCCATGACCGACGCCGATCTCGCCGGCGTGCTGACTTACATCCGCAGTTCCTGGGGCAACCAAAATGGCCCGGTGACTGCCGCCGCCGTGAAAACCGTTCGCGCCCAATTAGGGTTGCACCCGCAGCCGCTGACCGCCGAGGCATTAAAGGCGTTGCCGGAATAAAGTTTCCGGCATGCCGACGCCCTGCCGCCGCATGAAATTGTGGATTGAGGGAATCGCCGGCAAGATACCGGCGCTACCGGGAATTGCGCCCGGTTTACTTGCCGCTGAGCAGCGTGGCCTTTTGCGCCTGATATTCGGAGTCCGAGATCGCTCCGGCATCCTTCGCCTTCTGCAAATCAATCAATTGCTGTCCGATGGTGGGAGATTGAGCCTTGGTTGTGCTGCCGCCGCCCAGCTCGAGATTTAAACATCCGGTAAGAAGCGACATGGCTAAAAGACCTGCAAATAAGGGGATGAATGATTTTTTCATGGGATTATGTTTGTGAGTTTGATTTGGCATGAAGCGTTCAATACGCCAAACGAACTCAATTCGATATTACCGGACATCACCCGAATGAAGTCAAGTTTTAAGGCTTCTCATTTGGAAATGCCTGCTCCATTACGTCAGCCGCCTGCCTGTTCGCGGTGTTGTGCACCGGGGTTGCCGGCAGCGGTTTGCCAGGCGTCACTTTGAAACGTGTAGTGTCAAACTAATGACATTGCTTTTATCAAACACAAAGGACATGGCTTGATCTGCCGGGGCATCAAACGCGAGAGATGAACTAATTATATTTCCGGAAGCGTTCGTCACGCGAACGCTCGTGACCAATTTGACCCTGCCATCCTTGAGAACGGTCGGCGTCATGACACAGGTCCGACCATCGTTCAAAAGGTGACGACTTGGTATGCCGTCCGAAATTTCAATCACCCCTAAATCCGTGATCTTCGGAACTGCTGCCGTCGATGAATGCCGGGTACAGCCGGTGAACATCAAAGCCAGCAGGCCAAGCGCGAACAACGATGTGGGGTATTTCATGTGTTTGGATTAAACAGCCAGCTCACGAAAAAGTTGCGCGCCATGAAACCTGTTGCTCCAGGGCTGAGATAGGGCCAACGGCGTTTGCCGCATTCAACGATCTGTCAGGCCGCGTTACTTCATGAAAAACACCAACACATTTACAATTACCACCAGCCCGGTCGAAACAACAGCGATACGGACCACCAGGCCCGATTCCCTGCACAGGCACCAGATGCACCATATCAATGTAATGATTGCCATGCTTCGATACGCGATGGCGAACACGATCAACGGAAAGTGAATATCATGAGCGAGCGACTGACGAACCCATTCCGGCATCGCGCTCGGTTGCAAAAAGCGTCCCAAGGTGCCAGCCATAAGATGATAAGCAAACCAAACGAACAGTGAGAAGCATGAGAATGCAATGCACGCGACGGATCTCGGCGAATCATTAAGCTTGGTTGTCATATTTACGTCTTTCACTTGGTTCGAAACCCACTGCCAGATTTGGACGGCAGGAGGTGAATTGTCCTGTCCATAAGCATGGTTTGTGCCATGAAGCTGATAGAGAAGAATGCCTCCCCCCCTGACAACCTTGCAGGTGATAAAATTACACCGGGAACAGATTACTTGGACACCCGCCATTACGACACGCAAATCGCCACCCTGGAAGTGCAACTCAAGAAACTCACCGGCAGTGTCCTAATTTGTAGGCGACGAGGTGACGAGTCGTTTGGCCAGCACTCCTTACGTCGTGCCCTACAACCAAACCAGGGCACTACCAACTCACCAAAGCCAGTGCCGGTCGCGACTACGCCTTGCTCCAAAACCACGCCCGGCATCGGCGAACACCTCGGATTGACCCTCCTCCACGAGATCGGCGACATCCAACGCTTTCCCAGCGTCAAGGATTTCGTGTCCTACTGCCGGCTGGTCAAGGGCACAGCGGCCAGCGCCGGCAAGTTTAAGGGCCTGCGCGGAGCCAAGCTGGGCAATCCCTACCTGCGCTGGGCCTTCGGCGAAGCGGTGGTGATTGCCAAACGCGATCCGGCGGTGATCGGGCCGCTGGCGCAACGGCTGGAAGCCAGGATGAACGGCAACAAATTCAAGGCCAACACGGTGCTGGCCATCAAGCTGGCGCGTGCCGTCTATTTCATGCTGCGCAGCCACACTGTCTTCAACCCCGAAAGATTGGTGGCGGCGCTGACGCACCCGTGAATTTGGCCCCGGCCAGAGCCAACCCGCACGTCTAACTGGAGCCACTGACCAACCGATGCCCTCACGAGTCACTGACCAAACTCATTGGCGACACGAGCGCCAGCGCCTGCGTTGGGCGCGGACCGACTCCGTGGATGTGATTGGGAGCTTTGGCCGGTGGCCACACCGACATCACCTCGGAATGAAAAGAATTTGGAGCCTCCGCCCCGGGGCACGTCCGCAAAAAACTGGAGCCCCGACTTGATCGGGGCAGCCGTCCTTCAACTTGAATGGATAACAGCCTTTTAATAACATTGTCAGAATGACCACAGGCGCAAGCATACCGGCACGAAGCAGTCTCATTCGGATGGAGTTATGGTGGCTCATTATGTGCGTCTAGCAGCCTAACGACTCAACCACGCCGCGGAAATGCCCGGTCGGCTACAACAATCGCTGACAAATTGCCCGGACCGTTCGACTGCCCAGCGAGGCGGCTGTTCGCTGGAGCGCCCTGGTTGGGCGGCAAAACGTCATACATCTGAAAATATCTGCGCTCCGCACCTGAAGCGTGTTACTATAAACTGGTAGCCTCAGGGAGAACGGATGCGATAGAAATACTGGGACAGATTCGCGTGTTGAGCATCGGTGAACTGATATACACCGGGGGAAACTTCCAGCGGACCGTTGAGTCCTGTCCAATCGCTGAAGGGTTGGGAAAGATTGGTCGTTCCGTAAGCGATGAAGCTCACATCGGGAGAGTTGGTGAAGGAGAACTGGACCGCGCCGTTCGACGCCGTCGAGGGACAGGACAGGTTAAAAGGCGCCACGACCAGGTTGGATGAAGTGTAGATCTCCGTATCAGGAGTATAAAGATACTGGAACGCATTACCGGTATCGCCGCCGGCAAGCATTACATTCCCGTTGGGCAACAAAGTCGAGGTGTGATTCCAGCGGGGAGTGATGAGCGTTCCTGCGCTGCTCCATGTGCCGCTCGCCGGGTCATACAACTCCGCGCTGCCAATGGCGTTTCGGTTGGCGTCCTCGCCTCCAGAGACGAGCACCTTTCCGTTGGGAAGCAAGGTCATGGCGAAAAAAACCCGCTGGACTTGCATGGCGCCGGTAATCGTCCACAGTCCAGCGGAAGGATCGTACAACTCGGCGCTGGTGCTGGTGGGGGACGTGTCGTTACCCACGACAAGCACTTTTCCATTAGGGAGCAAGGCCGCCGAATGAAGGTTGCGTGCGATATTTAGTGAGCCTGTGAGGGTCCATGTGTCGGTGGCCGGGTCATACAATTCGGCGCTGGAAAGCTCACCGCTGCTGGCATAGCCTCCCGCCACCAATATCTTTCCGCCGGGTAACAGAGTTCCTGTGGCCCAGGCGCGTGGAGTGCTCATCGGCGGAATGTTCGTCCATGTTTCTGTTGTGGGATCGTACAGTTCGGCGCTGGAGATCCAGCCAGCACTATTACCGCTGGGGCCGCTGCCTCCGGCGACCAGGACTTTCCCGTTGGGAAGCAGGACTGTCACATGGTGAATACGCGCGGCGTTCATGGACCCGGTAGGTGTCCACGTGCCGGTGGCCGGGTCGAAGAGTTCGCAACTGGAAAGAACGCCATTATAGTTATCGCCACCAGCGAGTAGGACCTTGCCGTTGGAGAGCACGGTGGCTGAGGGCCAGACTCGCGGATTGTTCATTGAATTGGTTGTTGTCCAAGTGCGCGTGGCGGGGTCATAGAGTTCAACTTCGCCAAAAGCCTGCAAGTGGTACCCAACGAAGCCGAACCCGCCTGCGACGAGAATCCTACCGTCGGGAAGCAAGGGTAGTGCTGGGGGTATCGCGCGCAAGGTTCATGGGCGTATTGGTGATCCAAGAAGCCGCCATAGCCGATTGAAAGGCGGAAAAGTGGAACGCTAAGACAACCGGCAACAGTGAAGAACGATCAAGCAGAGTCTTGAGCCGCAACATAAGCCGGGATTTCTCATTCTTCTCATTCGATTCTTTGTTCATGGAGTGTATGATCTATTTTTAATCAGTTGCGTGATTTTCTTCCCACCGCACGAATTCACCTGACATCTCGGCTCGACAAACCAGTCGGCTCAACCTCTGAATCTCGGTCTTCTACTGGAACGCTCCACTTCGCTGTGTCAACGTCTGTCACGCTGTGCGCCACGACAGTATGGCTCGCCATGAGACGAGAAGCGGTGTCTGTTTTCCGGGAACGGGGATTGCGCGCCGGCGTGAGCCGTAGTGCCGGGCCCCAATGTCTGGCAGCAAACTCAAACACAGAAAGAAAAACAGACACCATGAAAAATTACGTACTCCTCAAGCCAGCAGCTGTCCAGAACCAATTATCCAACGTCTGCGCCCAGACCAAACTTTTCGTTTGGGTGACTGACTACCAACAACTAGCCAACGTGGCCTTGGAAGCCAAAGCGAACTTGGAAGTAAAACAGGCCGAGGTGGTGTCTGCGTAAAGGGGCGGTCATAGCCCATGTAGCCGCGTTTGTGAAAACGCGGTTGGGTTGAAGGAGGGGAAAGTCCGCATTTTGACAAACGCGGCTACGAAGAGGGGGCAGGCGGCTGGATGGGTAAGGTGTTCGAGAGACGAGGGCGGGGTGAATGACAGGAACATCGAACGCCCAAGGAAGATTAAGAAAAAGATTAAAATTAAGATACGAGAGCATTTTCCATCCGCGTTCATCCGCGGTGAGAGATTGGGTTGGGGTGTTTCCGCCGTTTGACAACGGCGGCTACGAACCATTGCATGGCAACATGGAGGAGGGAGAAGTCGAAATTATTTCTTCTGCAACGCGGCCTTGGTCGCGGCCTGCAGTTCATCGAGCTGCGGCTGCAATTCCGACTTGGTCGCTTTGGTCATCCGGTCTATGAACAAAATTCCGTTGAGGTGGTCCACTTCGTGTTGAAGGGCACGCGCCAGCAGTCCACCGCAGCGAAATTCAAACGGCTTGCCTTTTTCGTTCAGCGCCTTTACGTCCACGGAGCCGGGTCGCGTGATTTCGCCAAAGATTTCGGGGAAGCTCAAACAGCCTTCGCCGCCCGGAACGGGGTCGCCGAACGGTTTGATTTCGGGATTGATCAAGACCAGTGGCATGAAGCCATCCACATCGGCTGGTTTGCCGTTGAGTTCGAGCCAGGAGGGGCGGTCTTTCGCTTCGCGCACGTCAATTACCGTAAGCTGCAGTGCCCGGCCGATTTGCTGCGCGGCCAGACCGACGCCCTTGCTGGCATGCATCGTTGCCAGCATGTCCGTGACGAGTTTTTTGATTACCGGCGTGATTTTTTCGATGCGGGCGCCTTTCTGCCGCAGCACCGGATGGCCATATTTAATAACGGGCAAAATCATTTGTTGGTGACAAGTGACATGTGGCAAGTGACAGGATTAGGACTTCGCGCG
>Ga0265316_10005548_pt1 | contig 12241 bp, 6 predicted proteins | sample 4522metaG_FD_202092 | JGI IMG/M metagenome (GOLD analysis project Ga0265316, IMG submission 202092) | Rhizosphere microbial communities from Carex aquatilis grown in University of Washington, Seatle, WA, United States - 4-5-22 metaG | ecosystem: Host-associated > Plants > Roots > Rhizosphere >... | reverse complement strand
TGGGTCTTTCGGCAGGACGTGATTTCTGGTCCCGCGACCGATGCGCGCCAGGGCGGACCGGCGCTGGTGACCGTGCTCGATGAACGGCGGCGGACGCTCGCCAGCGCGACCTGGGCCACTCTGTCTCAGGTCGCCCTGCGCGTGTTTGAACGCCGGAACGAAAGCGCACCTCTGCCACAATTGATGACTCTCGTTACCGAACGCCTCGATGTCGCGCTGGCCTGGCGCCAGCGGCTCGCACTGGATCGCGATGCTTTGCGCCTGGTCCACGGTGAAGCCGATGGCTTGCCCGGCCTCTTCGTCGACCGCTACGCCGATGCGGCAGTCGTGCAAACGACTTCCGTGGCGATGGATGCAGCCCGGCCGGCACTGGCGGCGCTGCTGCAGAAACGTCTCGGCGTGCGTCTGGTGGTGGTGCGCGACGATGGATCGGCGCGCGACTTCGAGGGTCTGCCGCGCGTGCGCGAGATCGCAGCCGGTGAAGGCGCTACTGAGGTAATCTACCGGCTGGGCGAGAATCGCCTGCAGGCTGACTTGCTGACCGACAGCAAGACCGGCGGCTTCCTCGATCAGGCGGACAACCACGCCGTGGTGGCCGCGCTGGCGCCGCCCGGGGCTCGCTGCTTGGATGCCTTCACTTATCACGGCGGCTTTGCCCTGGCTCTGGCGCGACGACAAGGCCAGGTGCTGGCCAGCGACGAAGACGCGCAGTCCGTGGCGCGTGCCCGGGCCAACGCGACCCGCAACCATTTGCCTAACCTGGAGGTGCGCCAGGCCGACGCCTTCGAGTTGCTGCGCACGCTGGAAGCCGACAGGCAACGTTTCGACGTCGTGGTATTGGACCCGCCCGCGCTGGCCAAGCGCCACGCCGGCGACCATGCCGCCCTCCGTGCCTACCAGGAGCTCATCCTGCGTGGCCTGCGCCTGACCACGCCCGGCGGTCTTGCCGTCGCCTGTTCCTGCTCGGGCCGTGTGTCGCGCGCGCAATTTGACGAGCTGGTATCGGCGGCCGCTGGCCAGAGCGGCCGGTCGATACAAATCCTCGAACGTCGCGGAGCTGGCCGCGATCACCCGGAACTGGCCGGTGTCCCAGAGACCGGGCATCTCAAGTGTTGGATCCTTCGTGTGCTGTGATAAGTCTCTGCGATGACCTTTCTGACTGCGTTCGTAACCGTGTTGCTGGCTGAGCTGGGCGACAAGACCCAGCTTGCGACCCTGGCTCTGGCGGCTGGCGGCCACGCCCGCTGGCTGGTCTTTCTGGGCGCAGCGCTGGCGCTAGTTGCGTCTTCCGCTGTGGCGGTGCTGGTGGGCGGCGCTCTCGGACAAGTCGTGCCCGCGGTCTGGCTGCGCCGAGGCGCCGGGGTCTTGATGATTGGGCTGGGCGCCTTGTACGTCCTGCAAGCGAACTAGACACTAGCCGCGTGGGGAGCCCGGCGGCGTACCATCGCGGGAGGGAATGGCGAGGCCGAGCGCGAGGGCGCGAGCGTAGCGAGCGGGTGTGGTGGGCAAGGTGTAGGTCCCGAAGTCCCCGAAGGGGGAAGCGAGCGGGGAGTAGGCGGCGGGTGTGGGGCCGAAGGGCGGAGCGAACCCCTCCCAGGGTTCCCATCAGAACGATACGCGCACGCCCAGGCGGCCAGAGATGGGAGCTTGGTAGGAAGTCGGCATGAGGAAGTTGGGATTCTTGGTGGCAGGCACGAAATTGCCATTCGCGTCCGAGACGGTGAGATTCTTGAGGTCTGCCTTGCTTCCGCCGGCTATCGGCGTGGCGTAGTCTGCCGTGTACATTTGATCCTGGGTCAGCACTGTCCGCTGATTGAACAGGTTGAAGATGTCCAAGAAAGCCTCGGCGGACAGCTTGCCGGGCAGACTGCGCCGATACGCCAGGTGCAAATCGAAACGCGTGACGAAGGGTGTTCGGCCCATGGATCCGCGCGGGAGGATGAAAGAATCGTTGTCTCCCGGACCCTGGAAACTCCCCAGTGCGTTGAGCGGCTGGCCCGAACGGCCGACGAATCCCAAGCCAGCGGTCAGGCTTGAGTGGACCAAGGGGCGAGTGTAGTAGCCGTCGAGACGAATCAGGTGCGGGCGATCGTTGGGCAAGGGCCCATTGCGGTTCACCATGATCCCGAGTGCGTCGAATTGCGTGCTCTGGTTGGGATCGTGCTGGTCGTTGTCGGCACTGTACAGGCCCACGTAGTTGCCGCGCAGCCGCGACCAGGTGTACGAGCTGGCCAAGAACCAGCGACGCGCAAAGCGCTTGTTCGCCGTGAGCTGCACCGCCTGGTAAGTCCGCGTGGCGCCTGCTGGGTTGGCAAGCACGGTCGGCCCGCCGCCGGGGTTGTTCGGATCGTACGTGTCCTCGATAGCGCGGCCGAGCCAGCGGTCGATGAACGTCACCCCGGCCACCAAGTCGCGTACCACCTCGTACTGCCCGCCCACCACAATCTCGTCGTTGTAGCTTCCCTTGAGCCCATTCTGCACGGTCAGCATGTCGCCGGTCAGGACCTGCTTAGGGACGGCGTCGGCGAGCGAGGGGCCTGACCCCGCGCTTATCAAGGTACCCAGGCCGCCGAACCCGCGATCGCTCAGGGCCATGGGAATGGATTCGTAGTAGCGGCCGTAGTGGGCGAAAATCTTTGATCGCCCTTCCTTGCTGGGATCGAAGATGACGCCCACCCGCGGCGCGATGTTGTCGTAGATGTTGAGTGCCGTGTTGCCAAGGTAGTCCTGCAGGTGCTGCGTCTCCCAGCGCACGCCGAGGTTGACGGTCAGGTTGGAAAGCGGCGAGTAGCTTTCCTGAAAGAACACGGCCGAGTTGTACTGCTGGGTCGTCGCCTGGATCGAATCCTGGTAGTACTTGCCCAGCAACAAGGACCACTGGCTTGGGTCCAACTGCGAAACCAGCATCCCTGCCGGCAGCCGAAACAGAGACGAATAATAGGTGTCTCCCTCGAGCATTGTGATCGACGCACGTCCGCCGTCCGGCCCGGAATTCCAGGCCTTGTCCTGATACTGGACGAACTCGCCGTCGAAGCCGTACTTGAGTTCGTGCAGGCCGCCGCCGTGGAATATGTTGGTGCTCTTGATCTGTCCCGCCAGGCGGAAGGCACTAACGTCGTACATCGTGCCGTATCCGCCCGACTGGTAGCCTCCCAGCGGACAGCTTTGAAAACCAGTGGCGCTGTCTGCACATTGGTTCGCCACATTGGGATTGAACTGCGCCAGTGAAGGCGGGGTGAACCAGTTGACGTCCCTGAGCTGCTCCATGTCCTGGAAAGGCGAGCGCCGCTCGTATTGTTCGATATGCATGCCCAGGGTCGCGTCGAGACGCCAGCGCCGCTGGAAGAAGGCCGCCATCCAGCGCGCAGTTATGTCAGTGCTGCTCGTCTTCTCGTTGGTCATGCCGGCCAGGTAGTCCATGTTGGCCCCGCGCATGTACTCCTGCTGCGAATAGATCCCATACAGGCTCAGGCTGAGCGTCTGCTCCGGCGCAATCTTCCAGGTCAGCTTGCCCGCGTAATGTTGGGTCGTGGTTTCGCCCGGATAGCTGCGCTGATAGAGCGGGACCGTCATCGGGGTGCCGTCGGGATTGTTGGCTTGGGTCCCGTCGGGCTGATGCGTGGTCGGATCAACGTGCTCGACGAACTTGTCAGCGTACTGCACCAGATGGTTGCGGGTGATCTCGGGCGCGTAGCCCACCCAGATGAAGAGTTTGTCCTTGATGATGGGGCCACCCACCTCGGCACCGAGGTTGGTGGTGTAGTCGGGCGCGGTCACGCCCGTCAACGAGGTGGAACGGCTCACAACCCGCTGCTGCGTGCCCGAGAAAGCCCCGGGCGCAAGGTAGGAAAATGCGCTGCCGTGCCACTCGTTCGTCCCTGACTTGGTGGCCAGGTTGACCACGCCGCCCAAGGCGTGACCATATTCGGCGCCGTAGCCCGCGCTCACCACCTCGACTTCCTCGAGAAATGGCACGAACAGATTGGCTCCCAAGGCCCCGTCCTTGAGCCCGGTTATGTTGAACCCGTCGAGGTAGTACGCGTTCTCCAAACCGGTTCCGCCCGACAAGGCCAGCCCCACCGGATCCGAAAAGGCGCCAGGTGTCTTCTCCAGGAGGCCACTCAGGCTGAGGCTGTTGGGCACATTCGCGGCGAACTCGCGGTTCAAGGTCACACCCACGCGTGTCGAGCCGACGTCGATCGCAGGCGCCCGCTGCGTAACCGCGATGGTTTGCACTGCCTCGGGCGCAGACGGAAGGCGGGCGTTGACCCTCACGGTCTGATCCATCAACACCGTGGCGGAATGCTCGATGGCCACGCTACCGCGGAAGAAGCGGACCACGTAGTCGCCGATAGGTAAGCCGCGCAGCTCGTATTGTCCCTTGGCATCGGTGAGGGCGGCCTGCTCGCCCTGCGGTCCCGATGCCACAACGGTCACGCCGTCCAGAGACTGGCGCGTATCCCGGTCGACTACGCGGCCGAAGATCGTGCCGCTGGTGGGACTGGCCACAGCCGAGCTGGAAAACGCCAGCATGGCTACAGCCGCGACGGGCAACCATCGCCAAACGCAACTCTTGTGACAAATCATGCGGCTTTCTCAGTTAGGCGGATTGCCTAGCATCCCAGGCAAACCTCGGCAGAATTGTATCAGTTCCTGACCCCCATCGCAGCCAGGGGGCAGCGGAGAACGTCAGGGGGCCGGGTGAGGCCCGTCGTGGGTGTAGTGGAAGTAGTCGAAATCAGCGACGCCGCCAGCAGTGGCCGTGCTCAGGTTATAGGTGAACAGGCCAAACTTGATGCCCTCGAACCAGGTGCGTCCCACGGTCACGCTTCCACCCAGCGCCGTGAAGGTCACTCCATCAGTCGAGTAGGCGAACGAGATCTGCGACGACGCGCTCATGCTGGCCTTGAGGTACACCGTCGTGGCGGTCAGCGCGGGTCCTGTTGTGTAGGTGCCGTTGATGTTGGCGCGCACGGTGCCCTTGCCAGCCGTGTTCACGACACCGATCCATCCGTAGGTTTGTCCGAACAGCGTGATTCCGGCGCGCTGCCCGTCGACCATCCCCGAGGTGTCCAGCGAGGTGACAGCCGATGCCACCTTGCCCATGGCCAGCTGCACGACCGTGTTGTACGCGAAGATGATGCTGTCCTCGACGAAGGGCACGCTGCCCGATGCGGCGCTGGTGCCACTCTTGTTGGCGATCGGCCGCGCCAACAGACGCAGCCAACCGGGGTGCGCGCTCAGTGACCATTTCGTGTCGTCGGGATTGTGGTTCCACAGCCACTGCACACCGAGGTCAGTGCCATCGAATTCGTCCGAGCTGGCAGGAACGCTGATGGGAAATGTGGCGCCCACGTCGGGCTTCTTGGGTTGCGCGACGGGCTCGCCGATTCCGTTGCCGTCCAGGTCGACACCGATCTTGGGCCAGTCATCGGCTCCCCACTGCGCCGGTTCAAGATGCGCGATGCGGCCCCAACCGCCGTTCTGCTGGAAGTGGTAGAACCATGACTGTCCGCTCGGCAGATCGATCCACGAGCCCTGGTGCGGGCCATTAGTCGTGGTGCTGCCCTGCTCGAGGATGGTCTTGCTTGTGTAAGGGCCGAGTATGGCGGACGATCGCCACACCACCTGGTAGCCAGCGTCGATGCCGCCCTCGGGCGCAAAGATGTAGTAGTAGCCGTTGCGCTTGCCCAGCTTGGGTCCTTCGAGGGTCGGGCCGTTCGCCACAGTCGTCGTCGTGCCGAGCAGTTGCTTTCCATCCCAGCTCATTTGCTGAAGGATGAGGGGACCCGCCCCGGTTTGGCTTCTGATGAGATAGGCTTTTTCCCCATTGGGGCCGTCGCCGCCCACGCTGGCCACGTCGTCCCAGAACGGACAAGGATCTTCCCAGCCGGCAACGGCCTTCACGACAAGCCAGGGATCCCACTGCCCGGCAGCGTCCGCGGTTGACGTCATGATCAGACCCTCGGTGGGAGTGGTCACGTAGACGTAGAAACGGCCATTGTGGTAGCGAATGGCCGGCGCCCAGGTGCCGTCCTGGTAGGCCTGGCCAGGCGTGTTGTAGCGTGGGTCGATGTCCAACCGGCGGTAGATGCGGGTTAGCAACCTCCAGTTCACACCGTCGCTGGAGTGTAGGACCGGCATTCCCATGAAGTGGTGCGAGGCCGCGATCATGTAGAAGTCGCTGCCTACGACAATGACGTCCAGGTTGTTGTAGTCCGACCACACCACGGGGTTCTTGAATGTGCCGTCGCCCTGGTCGCCCCAAGCCCCTGGAACCAGAACCGGGGAGGTCGATCCGCCAGCTCCGCCGGATGCACTCGTGGTTCCTCCGCTACGTCCGCCAGAAGCAGCAGTGCCACCCGCGCCGCCCGAACGGGTCGTACCGCCGGTCCGCGTGCCGCCACTCGTGCTCGACACGCTGCCACCCGGCGTGCCGCCATTAGCGCTCGATACGTTGCCACCCGATGCGCCGCCGCTCGTGCTCGACACGCTGCCACCCGGCGTGCCGCCATTAGCGCTCGATACGTTGCCACCCAATGCGCCGCCGCTCGCGCTTGACACGCTGCCACCCGATGCGCCGCCGCTCGCGCTCGATACGCTGCCACCCGACGCTTCGCCATTCGCGCTCGATGCACCGCCGCCCGCAGTGCCGCCACCCGCGCCTCCACTGGCGAAAGTGCCGCCCGAATTGGACTGTCCGCCGGAACCAGACATGGATGCATCGATCCCGCCGGTGCCTGTGTTGGATTTCGTCCCGCCGCAAGCGCTCAGGAACACCGCAGTCACAGCTGCCAGCCGCTGACGTCGACTCGAAAAAACGGCAGAAAGCCTGTCGCTCATTTGAAACCTCTGGCTTGGCCGAAGGACGATTGGCATTGATGGTTCGATGGCGCCCCGAAACATCGAGCGCGTCCAGCAACGACACCCAAGTGTACTACGATTGGGTGCCAGTGCCGTCATCCCTGCCTGTGCGAGATCTTTGTTCGGGGCTGCCGTCTGTTCATCCGTGGCCAGCCCATGCATCCACGCCTACGGCAGACGCCATCGGAATCGCCGCCAACGACAGCGCCGTGCTGTCTACCAGGAGATGACAGGTTGCTGCACGTCGATGATCTTGAAACAGGTCGCGCTCGGCTGCGACCACTTGATCATGTTGTACCAGAACTGAGCGATCTGATAGTCCTCCTCGGGAAGGAACCCCGCGCAGGTCGGATCATTCTCGCTGGAGTTGCCCTGTCCGGTCCATTGGCTGGTGTAGGTAATCCATTCGTCGGCGTAGACGAGCACGTGCCCATTTCCCACCAGCTTTCCCACCAACGCATTTTTTGGTCCATCCACAGTCGCCGCCACATGCGCGTCGGCAGGCGCGTTGATTGAGCGACCGTTGTCCAGGCCCACCCAGGTGACGTTATTGCTGAGGTTGGCAATGACCGGATCGGTCTTGATCCAAGTCGACAAAGTGTTGGAATGGGCGCACCCACAAGCGCGCCAATCCATGCAAGTCGCGTAGATTCCGTCCATGTTGTACGAGATGCCGGAAAAGGCGATCAGTTGATTGGTGGGATTCACTTCCCGGCCATCGCCAGTGTAGCTGGTGAGCGTAATGAGACCGCCACCCTTGTTTTCCACCCAGTCTTGCATGGCCGCGACTTCCGAATCGTCGAACGTCCAGAATGGTCCAGTCAGCGAATCGTCTGACAGCGAAGCCAGTATGATGACACCATAGGGAGCGAGAAAATCGGAAGTGAGCGTGGGCCTGTCGGTGTAGTTGTCGACTTTTGCGGTTCCAGCGCTGCTTGAATTGAGCCATTCTTGCAATGCCGTGTCGCTATCTCCGTTGGGATCGGCGCCCCACTTCCCAGGCTTGCCGATGACCGCCACCGAAAGTGCAGAACACTCGCAGCCCTCGCCATCGGTGCACGGGACGATCTCGGTGGTGCCGCCAGCGGCACCGCCGACCGGGACCGTGCTCGTTGGAAGGGTGTTGAGCAGGGAACCACCTGTTCCAGCGGGGCCTACATTCGACGGCTGGCCTCCGGTCCCTGAAACCCCAGCCCACGCGCCGCCTTCGGAAGGCGGCACCGAGATAACGCCAGCGGAGCATCCGCCCAGGGCCAGGCCAATAGCCGCCAGCGCCATGCCGGATGCGCCACGACCTGATGATCTTGTCTTGAGCATGTAGCTTAAGTGAACCAGATTCTTCGTCAGGGTCAATCACTTCAAGGTCATCCCGATCCGCGACGCAAGCCTCGCCCTTTCAACCTGGCAGAACATCTTGTCGTGCGACTTCGACGGCCCGCGAAACCGCCGAACGGTGATCGTGACAATTCAGGGAAAGTAGCCAAGCACCTCCCTGAACACGTCGCTGGCGCCAGTCTTGCGGGAGGCTACAATTGTGCGCGTCGGACTCGCGCCGATGTTGCAAGTGAGCAGGCGCGACCGAAAAGGAGAAACCATCCATGCGAATCAAGTTCGCCATTCCATTCGTGGCGATTGCCCCGTTGCTGGTGTCAGTCGCCTTTCCCCGAACCAGCGCCGCGCAAGTGAACCTTCAAGTCCAGATCGGCGCACCGGCAATCCGCTTCGAAACCGCACCCGCTCTGGTCGAAGTCAGCCCCGGCATACAGGTTGTGCCGGAATACGAGCAGGAGGTCTTCTTCGTTGACGGCTGGTACTGGCACCGCACGGGCCGCACGTGGTACCGCACGCGCGACCATCGCGGCGGTTGGGTCGTCGCTCGCGGGCGAGAGGTCCCGCGCGGATTGGTGCGCATTCCTCCCGGCCGGTACCGGCACTATCACGCCGATGCTCCGCGCATGAACGAACCGCGCCGGGAGATGCGAGGGCACCGAGGCGAGGCCCAGTTCCAGCGAAGAGAACACGCGGAACACAACGATCGCGGCCGTTTCGACCGCCACAGCGAGCACCAGGAACACAGGGAACACGGCGGATCGCACCACGGACACCGCTGAACGGGTTGGCTCAGCCGTCCCCTGTCTGCACGCGACAGCTTGCGAGACGCTCGCAGGGATATTGCGGCGGTCACCACGCCAACGCGGCGTTCGCGAGACGACTCGGATCGCGAACTGCTACAACAACACCGTCTCGCCCATCAGCGCGCGATCCACGCCGCGCGCCGCCTGTCTCCCTTCCATGATGGCCCACACCACCAGGGATTGGCCGCGCACCATGTCCCCGGCGGCGAACACGCCGGGAATGCTGGTCTGCTGGTTCTCGTCGACTGCTACGTTGCCGCGGCCGTCGATGTCCACGCCCAGCTCGGTCAGCAGACCCTCGCGCTCGGGACCAATGAAGCCCAAGGCCAGCAGAACCAGATCGGCGGGCAGGGTGCGGATGGTGTCTGGAAATTCTTCGATCTTTGGCGGCCGGCGTTCGGGCTGGGGCACGAAGCGAATGTTGGCGATCTCGATGCCTTGCACCTGGCCATGCTGGTCACCCAACATGCGCTTGGTCTGCACAGAAAACAACCTCGGGTCCACGCCGAATTCCGCCGCTGCCTCTTCCTGTCCGTAGTCGACGCGATAGATCTTGGGCCACTGTGGCCAGGGATTGTCCATGGTGCGCTGGGCGGGCGGCCGCGGCAGGATCTCCAGTTGGGTGACACTCTTGCAGCCCTGGCGAAGCGCAGTGCCCACACAGTCGTTGCCAGTGTCGCCGCCGCCGATCACCACCACGTGCTTGTCGCGCGCATGTATCGGACTTGCATTCGTGTCGCCGGTATCAAGCAGACTGCGCGTGCTGGCGGTGAGAAATTCCATTGCGAAGTGAACGCCGCGCAGGTTGCGTCCTTCCACCGGCAAATCGCGTGGCTTGGCGGCGCCTCCGCAAATGACCACGGCATCGTGACTGGCACGCAGCTCGGACACCGGCATGGTCTTGCCAACCTCGACGCCGGTGCGGAAGCGCACGCCAGTCTCCTCCATCATCTTGACCCGTCGATCGACCAAGCTCTTGTCCAACTTCATAGCGGGGATGCCATACATGAGCAGGCCGCCCACGTGGTCGGCGCGTTCGTACACCGTGACCAAGTGCCCGGCGCGGTTCAACTCGTCGGCGCAGGCCAAACCCGCTGGGCCGGAGCCCACCACGCCCACGGTCTTGCCCGTTCGCTGCGTCGGCGGCTGCGCCTTGACCCAACCCTCGTCAAAGCCGCGATCGATGATGGCGCACTCGTTGACCTTGATGGTCACCGGCGGCGCGCTGATGCCGAGTACGCAAGATCCCTCGCAAGGAGCTGGGCACACGCGGCCGGTGAACTCGGGAAAATTGTTGGTCCGGTGTAGCCGGTCAAGGGCTTCCCGCCAGCGTCCCTTGTAGATGAGGTCGTTCCATTCCGGAATCAGGTTGTGCAGCGGACACCCGATGGTCAACCCGTCGACCAGAATGCCGGTGTGGCAGAAGGGCACGCCACAATCCATGCAACGCGCGCCCTGCTCGCGCATGCTGTCCTCGGCCAGATGGCCCTTGAACTCGCGCCAGTCTTTTAGTCTTTCACGGGGGTCGCGGTGCAACGGCGTGGCGCGTGGATATTCAAGAAAACCTGTTGGTCGTCCCATCTCTTACTTCCCGTGCACCTGCGCGCCGTCCTTGGCGTTGAGTTGAAAGGCCGCCATCTCCGCCTCCTCCGGCGACAGGCCCTTGTCGCGCATGAGCTTCTGCGCCTCCATCACCCGGCGATAGTCATCCGGGATGACCCGCACAACCAGCGGCTTCCATTGCGCCCAGTGGGCCAACAGATCTTGCGCGCGCAGGCTCCCGGTGAATTCGGCGTGCCGCCTTATGAGGCCCAACACCAGCTCGGTCTCCTGGGGATCGTCGAGCGGCCCCAGCCCAACCATTTCCAGATTGCAGTTGGATTCCAGTTGGCGCTGCTCGTCCAGAACATAGGCAACGCCGCCCGACATGCCGGCTGCGAAATTGCGGCCGGTGGGGCCAAGGATGACCACCCGACCCCCGGTCATGTACTCGCAACCGTGATCGCCCACGCCCTCGACCACCGCCTGGGCGCCGCTGTTGCGCACGCAGAAGCGCTCGCCCGCCATGCCGCGAATGTAGGCCTCGCCGCTGGTCGCACCATAGAGCGCCACATTGCCGGTGATCACGTTCTGCCCAGGCGCAAAGCCCGCGTCGAGCGGTGGGCGCAAAATCAGTTTTCCGCCTGACAGACCCTTGCCCAGATAGTCGTTGGCGTCGCCCTCCAAGAGGAATGTGATTCCCTTGGGCACGAAAGCCATGAAGCTCTGCCCGGCCGAGCCCTTGAAGTGGATCGAGATGGTGTCCTCGGGCAGGCCTTCGCTGCCATAGCGACGCGTGACCTCGCTGCCCAGGCGCGTGCCGACCGTGCGCTGGGTGTTGCGCACGGGAAGCGTGGCCGTGATCTTGCGGCCCGACTCCAGCGCCGGTCGACACATGGGGATGATGGTGGTGTCGTCGTACCCCTCTTCCACCTTGTGGTTCTGCGCGTACAGGCAGCGCGTGCCCACGCCGTCGGCATGCGGCGGTTGGTACAGAACCGCCGACAGATCCACGCCCTTGGTCTTCCAATGGTCGACCGCGTGCCGGATGTACAGGCACTCGGTGTGACCCACCATCTCGTTCAGCGTGCGGAAGCCCAGCTCGGCCATCAGCTCGCGCACTTCCATGGCCACGAAGCGCATGAAGTTGACCACGTGTTCCGGTTTGCCAGCGAACCGCTTGCGCAGCTCGGGATCTTGCGTGGCAATGCCGACCGGGCAGGTGTTGAGGTGGCACACGCGCATCATCAGGCAGCCCACGGCGACCAAGGGCGCAGAGGCAAAGCCGAACTCCTCGGCGCCCAACAGCGCGCCCACCACCACGTCCCAACCGGTCTTGAGCTGGCCGTCGGTCTCGATCGCCACTCGGCTGCGCAGATCATTGAGCAGCAGAGTCTGGTGCGTCTCGGCCAGGCCCAGCTCCCAGGGACCACCCGCGTGCTTGATGCTCGACAGGGGCGATGCGCCCGTGCCTCCGTCGTGTCCGCTGATGAGAATGACGTCGGCCTTGGCCTTGGCCACGCCCGCGGCCACCGTGCCCACGCCCACCTCGGCCACCAGCTTCACGCTGATGCGCGCCTTGTTGTTGGCGCACTTCAGATCGTGAATGAGCTGGGCCAGATCCTCGATCGAGTAGATGTCGTGGTGGGGCGGCGGCGAGATCAGCCCGACCCCGGGCGTCGAGTGGCGGACCTTGGCGATCC
>Ga0265316_10005547_pt1 | contig 12242 bp, 9 predicted proteins | sample 4522metaG_FD_202092 | JGI IMG/M metagenome (GOLD analysis project Ga0265316, IMG submission 202092) | Rhizosphere microbial communities from Carex aquatilis grown in University of Washington, Seatle, WA, United States - 4-5-22 metaG | ecosystem: Host-associated > Plants > Roots > Rhizosphere >... | reverse complement strand
CTCGGCGTGGATGTGATCAAGGTGCCCTACTGCGGGGACGTGGCCGCGTACGCCCAGATCGTCAAGGCGAGCCCTGTGCGCGTGGTGGCGGCCGGCGGGCCGAAGGCCTCCGACCTCCGCAGCTCGCTGGCAATGATGGCAGACGTGGTGAAAAGCGGCGCCGCTGGGGCGACCATCGGCCGCAACATCTGGGGATTCGACAACGTGACCGCGAACGTCAAGGCATTCAAAGCGGTCATCCACGACGGGGCGAGCGCAGAGGATGCCCTCAAGAAAGCAGGGCTCTAGCGCGCCCGAAGGGCGCGCGAACGGGGCCCCAGGGCGGCAGCCGTCGCAGCGAAGCGAGACGGCGGGAGCCCTGGGGATTCCCGAAGGCGGCGCGGAGCTGACCACCCGATTCAGGTTCCCGCATGCCGGCACTGCGGACGAGGACGGCCTCGTAGCCGTCGGCGGGGACCTGAAGCCGGGAACCCTTCTTCTCGCCTACTCCAACGGCATCTTTCCCTGGACGACACACCCCGTCACGTGGTGGTCCCCTGACCCGCGCGCGGTCATCCCCATCGGGGGCGTGCACGTCTCGCGAAGCCTCCGCCGGGACATGCGCCGAGCGCCCTTCACCCTGACGTTCGATGGTGATTTTCGCCGGGTCATGGAGGGGTGCGCGGCCTCCCGGCCGGGGCGCGAGAAGACGTGGATCAGCCCCCAGTTCATCTCCGCGTACACAAGGCTGCATGCGTTGGGATACGCGCACTCGGTCGAGGTGTGGCGAGGAGAGGCGCTGGCGGGCGGCCTGTACGGCGTTTCCATCGGGGGATTCTTCGCCGGGGAATCGATGTTCTCGGAGGAGAGGAGCGCCTCCAAGGCGGCCCTTGTCGCCATGGAGGAGAGGCTGCGCACCTGCGGCTTCGTGCTGTTCGACGTGCAGATGATGACCGCGCACCTCCAGTCCATGGGCGCGGTCGAGGTCCCCCGGGCCGACTACCTCGCGTTGCTCGGTTCAGCGGTCGGGCTGCCGGTGACCTTCACGCCCTGATCGGCGCCCGCCGAAATGACGGAAAGGACCACCTCGTCGTTCTCGATGTCCGCCCGGGCCGCCCCGCCTTCCGCCAGCCTGCCGAACAGGATCTCGTCCACGAAGAAATCCTTGATCTTCGACGACACCAGCCGCGCGATCTCCCGCGCGCCGAAGTCCTTGGAGTAGCCCTTCCCTGCCAGCCACTCGCGGCACCGCGGGGTGACCTCCAGGGTCACCTTCTTTTCCGCCAGCTCGTCCTGGAACTCGCGAATGACCTTGCCCACCACCTCCAGGATCACCGCGTGGTCCAGGGAGTTGAACTTCACCACCGCGTCCAGCCGGTTCCTGAACTCCGGAGAGAAGATGCGCTGCACCGCGTCGAGGACCGCCCCTTCGTTGACCGAGCGGTCCCCGAAGCCCACCAGCGGCTTGCCCAGCTCCCGCGCTCCCGCGTTGGAGGTCATGATGAGGATCACGTTGCGGAAGTCCGCCTTCTTGCCGTTGTTGTCCGTGAGGGTGGCATAGTCCATGATCTGCAGGAGCATGTTGTATATGTCCTGGTGGGCCTTCTCGATCTCGTCGAGGAGGAGCACCGCGTGGGGAGTCTTTCGCACGGCGTCGGTGAGCAGGCCGCCGTCGTCGTAGCCGACATACCCCGGAGGCGCGCCGATCAGGCGCGACACCGTGTGCTTCTCCTGGTATTCGCTCATGTCGAAGCGCAGGAGGCCCACCCCGAGGGTCTGCGCAAGCTGGCGGGCAAGCTCCGTCTTGCCGACGCCGGTGGGGCCGGCGAACAGAAGCGACGCCACCGGCTTGTCCCTTTCTCCGAAACCGGCGCGGGACTTGCGGATGGCGCGGACCACCAGGTCCACCGCGTGGTCCTGGCCGAACACCTTCCTCTTGAGCTCGACCTCGAGGCTCTTCAGCTTTTCCCGCTCGTCGGAAGAAACGCTCGCCTGGGGGATCTTGGCGATGCGGGCCACCACCTGTTCCACCGTCTTCACGTCGACCGTGCGGGGACCCGGGTTTTCCCCCTCGTCCTCGGGACCATACACGCGAACCCACGCGCCGGCCTCGTCCAGCACGTCGATGGCCTTGTCCGGGAGGTGACGGTCGTTGATGAACTTCGCGGAAAGCTCCGCCGCGGCCTTCAGCGCCTGGTCGGTGAACCGCACGTTGTGGTAGCTCTCGTACTTCTCGCGCAGGCCGAGCAGGATCTTGTGGGCTTCCTCCACCGTGGGCTCGGGCACTTCGATCTTCTGGAACCTGCGGGAGAGGGCGCGGTCCTTGTCGAAGAACTTGCGGTAGTCCTCGTAGGTGGTGGAACCGATGCAGCGCACCTTTCCCGAGGTGAGGACCGGTTTCAGGATGTTGGAGGCATCCATGGAGCCCCCGGACACGGAGCCGGCGCCGACCACGGTGTGGATCTCATCGATGAAAAGGATGGCACGGTCCTGCTTTTCCAGCTCGCGGATCACCTTCTTCATCCGCTCCTCGAAGTCGCCGCGGAACTTGGTGCCGGCCAGGAGCGCGCCCATGTCGAGCGCGAAGATGCGGTAGTCGCGCAGCGCCTTGGGCACCTTGCCTTCCACGATCATCTGGGCGAGACCTTCCGTGATGGCCGTCTTGCCGACGCCCGGCTCCCCGACGTGGATGGGATTGTTCTTCAGTCGGCGGCAGAGGACCTGGATGGTGCGCTGGAGGATCTCCTCCCTTCCAATCAGCGGGTCGATCCCGCCGGCGCGCGCCTTCTCCGTCAGGTCGACGGCGAAGGCCTGCAAGGGCCGCGCGGCCCGGGACTTTCCCCTCTGCTCCTTCGGCTCCGCACCGCTCTCCTCGTCCCCCGGCTCACCTGCTTCCGGCTCGCCGGCGTCCTGCTCCTCGTCGGTGGAGGGGAACACCGTCACTCCGTGGGAGATGTAGGAGAGAAGCTCGAGCCGGTCGATCCCCTGCTTGGCCAGGAAATGGGCGGCGAACGACTCCTTCTCCTCGAGGATCGACGCCAGGATGTCGTCGATCTCCACCGAGTCTTTCTCCGAGGAGGCAGTGTGGAGGATGGCGTTTTCCATAACCGACTGGAACCCGGTGGACTGGATGGGCTTGGAGTTCTCGACAACGGGCACGCGCGCGCGGAAGAACTCGTCAAGCTCCCTGGTGAGCTCCTCCACGTTCCCTCCGCAGGCCAGGACGATCTCCCGTCCACGGTCGAAGAACAGGGAGGCATACAGCACGTGCTCCGGTGTCAGGTATTCGTGGCCGCGGGATTCGGCCTCGCGGTAGGCGGCCACAATGATCTGGTTGAGCTCGGTGGAAATGTCCATTCAGACCTCTTCGCAGCTTGCGCGCAGGGGAAATTCGCTCTGCCGGGCCATCTCGTGGACCTGGGAGACCTTGGTGGCGGCAATATCGTACGTGTAGACTCCGACCACGCCCCGGCCCTTCTTGTGCACGTCGAGCATGATCCGGGTAGCATCCGCGGCAGGCTTGTGGAAAACCGTCACGATGACCTTCACCACGAAGTCCATTGTCGTGTAATGGTCGTTGTGCAGGATGACCCGGTAGAGCTTCGGTTCCTGGATACGTGGCTTCTGCTGGACACCGGCATCCTCCTGGAAAACACCGGTCGGATCGCGCGAAACGGGCATGTGACGAATCTCCTTCTTCTATAATATCGCATATTGATTTCCGTGGCGACCCCGCCGGTTTCCCACTATACTTTGACCGGGAACCGAAAAATGGCGCTGCTGGACCACTACCTGTCTCCGAATCGGATCGTGACGCTCCGCAGCCGCTCCAAGGAGGGAGCCATCCGCGAGCTGGCAAGCCTCCTCTCGCTCGCCGACAAGACCCGCAGTGCCGAAGGGGTGATCGGCGCCATCCAGGAGCGGGAAAGGCTCGTGAGCTCGTGGATTGCGCCCGGGATCGCCATTCCCCACGCGCGGCTGCCGGCGTGGAACGGCATCGAGGTGGCGGTCGGGCGGAGCCGCCGCGGGGTGGGGTGGGACTCAAGCGACGGCAATCCCGTGAACCTCGTCTTCCTGATCGTGAGCGGGGAAGCGGACCCGGACCAGCACGTGCTCCTCCTTGCCGAGATCGCGCGCACGCTGCGCGACCGCGCCCTGGTGCGGCTCATTCTCACCGCGCGGACCGCGGCGGAGACCTGGCGCCTGCTGGTCACGCGTGGGTACGGCGAGGAGAACCGCACCACCGCGTCCACCGCCAAGGTCAGGCTTTCCCGGCTTCTCTTCGCCCACGCGCTGTCGGTTGCGGAGGAGGTCAAGGCGCGGGCCGTCGTCCTTCACGGGGACGCCGTCGGCAGCCTGCACTTCATCGAGGACATCCCGGCGCAGGTGGAGCTCATCCTGGTCACCTCGGCAAAGACGGAGTTCGACGTGGACCGGTCGGCGGTCTCCCACCTCCTGCAGGTGCCGTTCCCCACGCTCAACCGGGCGGACCAGGTGGGCCTGGCTCTCTTGTTCGCCGTCTCGCGAGGCCTCCTGGCCCGCGGGGACACGGTGGTGAGCCTGTCAGGGGTGCCCGGATCCGGGTTTCTCGACACGCTCCTGGTGATCGACGTGGGCCGGGAGTTTCCCACCGTGTTCACGCGGCCCGGCGCCGGCGCCGCTCCCCTGGGGGACGTGGAGCCGCAGGTGCTGGAAAAAATCCTGCAGCTCGCCTCCGACATCTCGCGCGAAGGGCGCGAAGGGCGCCCTGTCGGCACGACGTTCATGGTGGGCGACTACGACAAGGTGATGCAGTATTGCAGGCAGATGGTGATCAACCCGTTCCGCGGCTACCAGGAGGAGGAGAAAAACATCCTCGATCCGAGCCTGGAGGAGACCGTCAAGGAGTTTTCCACCATCGATGGAGCGTTCATTGTCCGGGGCGACGGTGTGATCATGTCCGCGGGCACCTTCCTGCGGCCGGAAAGGGCCGCGGTGAACCTGCCTTCCGGGCTGGGCTCGCGGCACGCAGCCGCGGCGGCGCTGTCACAGATCACCTCGAGCCTCGCCGTGGTCGTCTCCCAGTCCACCGGCAGCGTCTCCCTGTTCAAGGGAGGAGGCCTGGTGATGAAGCTGGGCAGGTCCGGCGCGCAAGGCGTTGACACGCCGCCCGGGCGCGTGTAGTACTCTCCCGAGGAGAATCCCCCAATGCTCAGTTTGAAACAGGCGGTGGATGCCCTGAACGCCAAGCATCCACGGAGCGCCATCGGTGCCTTCAATTTCAATGACATGACCGACATGCAGGGAGTGATGTTCGCCGCGATGAAGACGCACCAGCCGTGCATCATGATGGCGAGCAGCGGGGCGGTGACCTACATGGGCATCCACTTCGTCCGGGAAATGTACCAGGCGGCCCGGATGACCTCCGCCGTGCCCCTGTACCTCATGCTCGACCACAGCGAGAACGTGGAGACCTGCGCCACCTGCATTGACAATGGGTTCTCCCTGGTCATGTATGACGGCTCCGCCCTCCCCTTCGACGAGAACGTGCGCTGCACGAGGGAGGTGGTGCGCATCGCGCACGCGCGCGGGGTGCTCGTGGAGGCGGAGATCGGCCGGCTGCCGGGGCGGGAGGAGCACCTCGATGTCTCCCAGATGGACGCACTGGTCACGGACCCGCAGGAGGCCAAGGCCTTCTGGGACCAGACCGGGGCGGACCTCCTTGCCATCTCCTTCGGGACGGCGCACGGGTTCTACAAGTCCCAGCCCCATCTCAACTTCGATGTCATCCAGAAAACGCGCGAGCTCACCGACGCGCCGCTGGTCATGCACGGCGGCACGGGCGTGCCGGACGACGACGTGCGCAGGGCCATTGCCTGCGGCGTCAGGAAGGTGAACATCGGCACCGAGGTGAAGTACGCCTACTGCACCGCGATGCGGGAAGCACTGGCGCAGATGCCCAAGGAGATCGATCCGAGAAAGATCCTCGTCCGAGCGAAAGAGGCGGTGCAGAAGGCAGTCGAGGGCCGGCTCGCCGTGCTCGCCACCCCGCGCACGGAGGACCTGGCATAAGGACGGTGCCTCATGATGCTCGTCGTCTTCAGGGGCCTTCCGGGAACCGGGAAATCGTACATTGCGCGGCAGGTTCTCCAACGCAGGCCGGAGTTCCTCGTGCTGAGCAGGGACGACCTGCGGCGCGCCATCGTGCCCCGCCCCGACTTCGGGGCGCAGGAAAAGGGCCTCATCGACGATATGATCGTCTCGATGGCGGACCTCCTCCTCTCGCGCGGCCGGAGCGTGCTGATCGACGGGATGGCCCTCTCCTCCGCGGCTCGTGTCGGCCAGTTCGCACGCGCCGCGAAGGAACACGGCGCATCTTGCCGGATCATCGAATGCACGTGCTCCCAGGAGACGGCGCTGGCCCGGCTCCGGCAGGACGCGGGCGCGCATCCGGCGGGAGACCGCGGGGAAAAGCTGTACTTCGCGGTCAAGGCCTCCTTTCAGCCAATCGAAGAGCCGTTCCTCCTGGTCGACACCGACCGTGATCCCGAGGACAACCTCCGTATCGTCCTCTCCCGCATCGAATCCAGAACATGACTGACCAGCCGCGGCGCGCTGCGGAACCGCGCCGGCGCATGCTATAGTTCCCGCGTGGACAGGGGCTATATCCTCCATGCGACGGAACGCACGCGCGCGGGCCGCACCGAGCTGAATCTCGTGGGCCGGCTGGAGTCCGGCGAGACATTCGCAGTGGTGGATTCGCGGGTGAGGCCGTTCTTTTATATGCGGACCGCCGACCTCGCCCAGGCGGAAGCGGCGGCGGCGGGAAGCGGTCAGGACGTGACCTTCGTTCCCTCGGACCGCACTACCATGGACGGCGCGGAGATCGTGCGGCTGGAGACTCCTGCCACCGCCGCCGGACAGCGGGTGCGCGATGCGCTGCACCGAGTGGGAGTCCGGACCTACGAAGCCGACATGAAGCTCTCCTCCCAGGTCCTGATGGACCTCCGCATTCACGGCGCGGCGAAAATCGAGGGCGAGTGGAGAAAGGGACGCAGGGTCGGCAGGATCTACGAGAACCCGCGTCTTGCCCCGGCGGAGCTCGACCCGAAGCTCAGCGTGTTGTCCATCGACATCGAAACCGATGCGCGCGCCTCGGTGGTCTACGCGGTGGCGCTCGTCTTCTCGGATCCCGCGTCAGGCACGCAGACGGAGGAGGTCATCCTCAACGGCCCGGGCCCCGCCGACGCGCCCCAAATGCCACGGACTACCGTGGCGCGCTGCCTCCCGTCGGAGGAGGCGATGCTCGCCGCCCTTCGCGCGCGGATCGTCGAATTGGATCCCGACATCATCACGGGATGGAACGTGATCGACTTCGACTTCCGCGTTCTCTCCCGCCGGTTCGGGGCGCTGGGCGTCCCTTTCGACATCGGGCGATCCGACACCGCCGCCAGCTTCCTTGACCGCGTGGACAGCGACGGCGTGACGCGCTGGAACCGGGCCAAGGCCATCGTGCCGGGGCGGCAGGTGCTGGACGGCCTGTGGCTCGCGCGGATGGCGGGGATGGGTTTGGAGGATTATCGCCTGGAGACGGTGGCGCAGAGCGTCCTGGGGCGGGGCAAGAGGATCGACGAGCTGCCGGGAGAAACGCGCACGGCGTCGGTGGAGCGGCTGTACCGCACGGACCCGCGGAGCCTGTGCGTCTACTGCCTGGAGGACACGCGGCTCGCGCTGGAGATACTGCAAAAAGAGGGGCTGCTGGATCTCGCGCTTGCCAAGTCCTTGCTCATCGGGACCTCGCTGGAGCAGACGTCAATGAGCGTTGCCTCCTTCGAGTTTCTCTACACCGAGCACCTGCACCAGAGGGGCATGGTTGCCCCCACCCTGGGAATCGACCAGGACACGCTGGAACGCGCCCCCGGCGGCGGCATCATCACCCCGCGGGCCGGGCTTTTCACGAACGTTCTCGCGTTCGACTTCAAGAGCCTCTACCCCTCCATCATGAGAACGTTCAACATCGACCCGGTGACGAGGCTCCGCCCGGGACAGGGACTCGATGGGCAGGGCGCCATCACCGCGCCCAACGGCGCGCAGTTCCGGCGGGAGCCGGGCATCCTCCCGGAGATCCTCGACAGGTTCTTCGAGAGCCGGGAAGCGGCGAAACAGCGCGGCGACAGGCGGGCGGTCTACGCGTACAAGATCGTCATGAACTCGTTTTACGGAGTATTGGGCACGCCAGGGTGCCGGTTCGCCGCCTCCGAGCTCGCGGGCGCCATCACGACCTTCGGCCAGCACATCCTCTACTGGGCGCGGGACAAGGTGGCCGGCCGCGGTCTGGAGGTGATCTACGGAGACACGGATTCCCTCTTCGTGATCTCAGGCACGGCGGGCGACGCAGGCGCCGAAGAGCTCTCCGGGATCGGAAGGGAGCTGGCCCGCTTTGTCAACGTCGAGCTTGCCGCTTATGCGCGCTTGGCGTACGGGGTGGAGTCCCGGCTGGAGCTCGAGTTCGAGACCGTGTACCGCCGATTCTTCCTGCCGCCGATGCGCACGGCCGGTTCCTCCTCTGATGATTCGGAGGAGGAACCGGAGAGCCGGGGGAGAGCAAAAGGATACGCGGGGCTGCGCGTGACGCGCGGGCCGGACGGCCGGCCGGATGCCGAGGCGCTGGAGATCGTCGGATTGGAGGCGATCCGCCACGACTGGACCCCGCTCGCCCAGGAGCTCCAGCGGGAGCTGCTGATGCAGGTCTTCCACGGCGCCGCGTCGACGGAGATCGACGACCACGTGCGCGCGCTGCTGAAAGAGTTGCGCGCCGGGAGGAAAGACGGCAAGCTGGCTTACCGCAAGTCGCTTCGAAAACCCGTGGAAGCATACACGAGGTCATCCCCGCCGCACGTGCGCGCCGCGGCCCTGCTGCCACCCGAGGAGAGATCGGGCCTGATCCGTTACGTGTGGACCACCGAGGGGCCGCAGCCGGAGGGCAGGCTCACCGCGCCTCCGGACTACGATCACTACGTGCAGAAACAAGTGAAGCCGATCGTCGAGTCCCTGGCTCCGTACATCGGGCTCTCCACGGACAGCATGTTCGCAGCAGGCGGTCAGCTCGCTTTGTTTTGAGCCTCCGGGCGGCCGCGCCGGCATGACATTCCGTCTCTGACAAACCCCCCGCCATGTGCGCTTCCGCACAGTAGCGTTCTGGTTTTATTGCCACACTCATAACTGGTATGAGGAGGCTCAGATGAAAAAGATGAAGACCGCACACGCGTTTCTTTTCCTTGTGGGACTTGCCGGGATTCTTTCTGTCATTGGCTGTTCGACGCCAGGAGGCGCGTCCGGGTATGGGCCGGTCAATCTTGGAACCGCCGGCAACTTCGTGATCCTGGGAAAGACGACGGTCACCAACACGGGGGCTTCGGCGATCACCGGGGACATCGGCTTGAGCCCGGCAGCGAAGTCGTTTCTTACCGGATTTGCACTGTCCATGGACGTCTCGAACACGTTCGGGAACTCGGCGTACGTAACTGGCAAACTGTACGCAGCCGACATGGCGCCGCCCACGCCTGCAAACATGACAGCGGCAATATCCGACATGCAGAACGCGTATACCGACGCGGCGACACGGACTGATCCGGGGTACACCGAGCTCGGGGCGGGGAATATAGGCGGAATGACGCTCGTTCCCGGCCTGTACAAGTGGGGAACCGGCGTTACCATCCCGACGAATGTCACGCTCTCTGGAAATGGCGTCTTCATTTTCCAGATCGCGCAGAACCTGACTGTCGCCAACTCGGTGAGCGTGATTCTCGCCGGCGGTGCACAGGCAAAGAACGTGATCTGGGCGGTTGCCGGCCTGACAACCCTGGGAACATCCAGCCAGTTCAAGGGAAACATACTCTGCAAGACCCAGATCAACGTGGGCACCAGCGCGGTGTTGAACGGAACGGCGTTCGCGCAGTCCCAGGTCACCCTTAATGCGAGCACGGTGACAAAACCGTAGGGACTCGAACGGAAGGACGCGGCGGACCGTGGTGAGGTTGGAGTTCCCTCATCGCGGCCCGCCGCATTGTTTTCTGCTGCCCGGAGAAAGGGCGGCGTGATTTCGACGCCCGCAGAACCTCCGATCCCATCTCGACAATCATCTTTCAAAAGGTGTGCCAACGAACAGAACCTTTTCCGATTTGTGACAATCCTTGTCTCAAGAGAGACGCAATGCATCTCTCATGCAAGTCCGACGAGGAAGAATGGAGAGGTTCTGAGATGAAGAAAATGATTGGTTCAAGAATGTACCTGGTGCTTGTTGCAATTATCGGTGTTCTCGCGATTGCCGGTTGCTCCGTGCCGGGTGGGGGCACGACCCCCGCTCCTGACACGCTCACCGTGGTCTCGACGTCCCCCGCTGCTTCCGCCCTGGGTGTTGCAATTGTCGGCACTACCATCACGGCGACTTTCAGCAAGGACGTGGACCCTGCAACGATGGTGGCGGCAAACTTCTCGGTGACCCAGGCGCCAGGCGCGGTTGTCGTGCCGGGAGCAGTCACCTATGACGTACCCTCAAAGGTAGCGACCTTCACGCCGACGCACAACTTGGCCGGCGGAAGCACCGTGTACACCGCAACAATCACCACCGCGGTGAAAGACACGGCCGGGACCAGTCTGGCCGCACCCAAAGTGTGGTCTTTCACTACAACCTCGGTGGGACTCGGGCCGTTGCCCGTGAATCTTGGAACTGCCGGCACCTTCGTGCTTCTGGCAAAGACGGCGATCAATAACATCCCCACCTCCGTGATCACCGGAGATGTCGGGCTGAGCCCGGCTGCCGAAACGTACATGACAGGGTTTTCAGAAACGCTTGCGCTATCGGGCGATTATGCGACCGCGCCGCAGGTGACCGGATTCCTGTATGCGGCCGACATGATGGCTCCTACCCCCGTAAAGATGGTCACGGCGGTTGCGGATATGCTCACCGCGTATACGGACGCGGCGGGACGAACGACGCCTGATCACCTCAACATCTACGCCGGGAGTCTCGGTGGACAGACCCTCAGCCCCGGCCTCTACAAGTGGGGGACCGCAGTTTCCATGGCGACGGACGTCACGATCTCAGGCGGCGCGTCCGACGTCTGGATCTTCCAGGTTACGGGAGCCGTCACCATGGCTGCCTCGACAAAGGTAATCCTGGTCGGAGGCGCACAGGCCAAGAATATCTTCTGGCAGGTCACCGGAGCAACGACCATCGGAGCCGCCTCCCACATGGCGGGAATCATCCTGGGTCAGACCACGGTCACACTGGGTGCCGGCGCGTCCCTTACGGGAAGGGCGCTTGCACAGACCCAGATCGTGCTTTCCGGGAATACCGTCACGCAGCCATAAAGTCAGAAAACGGGCGCCTGCGCCGCGGAGGGCCTTTCCTCCAAGGCGCCGGAACCCGGTTCGATGATCGAGGAGCGCTGAAAATGCGCTCCTCGTACATTTCGGATAGAGGAGGACTTTTCAAATGAAAAAAACGAAACGGATAGAAAGATACCTGGTTCTTGCCGCGGTTCTCTGCGTCCTTGTCATTGCCGGCTGCTCGGTGCCCGGCGGGGACACGACCGCGCCGACAGTGGCCTCGACGAACTATTTCACGGCAACCTTCAGCGAGCCGATGGACTCCGCAACGATCGTCGCGGCGAACTTCACGGTTGTGCAGGGCGTGACTCCCGTGACGGGAGCAGTCACCTATGACGCGGGCAGCACGATGGCGTTCTTCACGCCGACCTTGAAGATTCCCGGCGTCCCGTATACCGCAACGATCACGACCGGGGTGAAGGACGTGGCGGGCAACGCGCTGGCGGCGAACAAAGTGTGGACGTTCACGTCCACGGGAGCGCCCCAGGCGCCGGTGCTTCTCGGTGCCGCGGGCAATTATGTGATCCTGGCGGAATCGGCCATCACGAGCGTTCCGGCCTCCGTGATCACGGGAGATCTCGGACTGAGCCCAGCCGCCGAGACGTATTACACCGGATTCTCGCAGACGGATGTGACACCGTCAGGATATGCGACGTCCTCGCAAGTGACCGGGAAGATGTACGCGGCGGACATGACGCCTCCTACGCCGTCGAACCTGACGACAGCTACTACCAACATGACGACCGCGTACACGGACGCGGCTGGACGGCCGACCCCTGATTTCCTCAACCTGGGCAGCGGGAATATCGGCGGGCGCACCCTCGTTTCCGGCCTCTACAAGTGGGGGACCGGCGTGACCATTCCATCGAATGTCACGATCGCCGGCGGCGCAA
>Ga0265316_10005546_pt1 | contig 12242 bp, 10 predicted proteins | sample 4522metaG_FD_202092 | JGI IMG/M metagenome (GOLD analysis project Ga0265316, IMG submission 202092) | Rhizosphere microbial communities from Carex aquatilis grown in University of Washington, Seatle, WA, United States - 4-5-22 metaG | ecosystem: Host-associated > Plants > Roots > Rhizosphere >... | reverse complement strand
ATGGCCACGGCGCGCTGGAGGTTTCGCGCGTCCTCCTGGCGGAGGGCGCCCGCTGGCTGGCGGTCAGTTCGGTGGAGGAAGGCATCACGCTGCGGCGCGGCGGGATCGATGTCGCCCGCATCCTGGTCATGGGCGGGCTTCTGCCCAGCGAGATGGAAGCGCTGGTGGAGTTCGATCTCACGCCGGCGGTCCACTCGCTCGACGAGATCGCACAACTGGACAAGCTGTCCCGGACATCGGGCAAGCCGCTTCGCTACCACCTCAAGATCGATTCCGGAATGGGCCGGTTGGGAACCCGCGCGTCGGCGGAGGAGATCCTGGCAGCCCTGGCGCAGGCGCCGCACGCCCAACTGGAAGGCCTGATGACGCACTTCGCGTCGGCCGCCGACTACACCAAGACGCAGACCGCCGGGCAGTTGGCGTGCTTCCACGCGGTCTGCGGGCGCCTCGACCAGGCCGGCGTCAACCCCGCGTACCTGCACACTTCGAGCACCATCGCCGTGGGCTACGGCCGCAAAGAAGGTTGGCACCAAATGGTGCGGGCGGGCCACGCGCTGTACGGCTATGTCTCGCCGGCGCGCGGCGACGCTCCGCCGCAGCTTCTGGACGTGAAGCCGGCGCTCACCTGGAAAGCCAAGCTGATGGCGGTGAAAGATCTGCCGGAGGGCGCGCTGGTGGGCTACGGCGGCACGTTCCGCACCCCGCGGCCCATGCGCGTGGGCGTACTGGGCGCGGGCTACGCCGACGGCATGTTCCACCGCCTCTCCAACCGCGGCAAGGTGATCGCGGACGGGCACATCACGTCGATTCTGGGAACCATTTCGATGGACCTGACCACCATCGATCTCAGCCACACCACGGCGCTCCGGCCGGGCGACGATGTGACGTTGCTGGGCACCGAAGGCGATGCGAGCCTGGAGGCGCCGGAGATCGCGCGCGTGGCGGGGACGATCTCTTACAACATCCTGTGCAGCATCAGCGCCAGGGTGAAGAGAGTGTACGTGTAGGGTTGTGCGGTGCCCCGGTCGGGTAATTCCCGCGTGTCCCACCGGCACACGCAACGGGACCCCGTTTGCCCGATGCGCCTGGATGGCGCGGGCGGCGCGCCGCCACCGTCCGCAATTTGACACCCGTCTACCGCCGGTGATAAATGTAGTGTTCTTTCTCAGGAGACTGAATGGCCGACGAGCAAAAGCCGGAAGGCTCCGGAACGCCCCCGCCTGCCGCGGGCGAAAGTGCGGCGCCACCCGCGAAGCCGCCTGCCGCGGCCGACGCTGCGGCGCCACCCGCGAAGCCGCCTGCCGCGGCCGACGCTGCGGCGCCACCCGCGAAACCGCCTGCCGCGGCCGCCAAACCAGCGCCGCCCAAGCCCGCGGCTGCGGCGCCGCCCAAACCAGCCGCGCCCCCCAAACCGCCCGCCACCATGGCGGCAATTCCCTGGGTTAGCGACCTCTCGCGCGAGATCAAGGAGCGGTTCGGCGGCCGCATCCTCGAGACGTCCACCTACCTGGGCCAGAATTTCATCGTGGTCAAGCCGGATGCCGCCATCCCCGTCATGGAATACCTGAAGCTGGAAGCCGACTTCGACTACCTGGTGGACGTGACCGCGGTCGACTGGCCCAAACGGGCCGAACGCTTCGACATCGTCTACATCCTTTATAGCTTCGCCCGGAACGAACGCGTGCGGATCAAGACATACGTTCCGGATGGCTTCAAGCCCGAAACGGCCGTGGGGGTGCATTTGACGGCCAATTGGCTGGAGCGCGAGGTGTTCGACATGTTCGGCATCGAGTTCGACGGCCACCCGGACATGCGGCGCATCCTCCTGCCCGAGGAGTGGCAAGGCTACCCGTTGCGCAAGGACTACGGTATCCTGCAACAAGACGACCGCTGGGTACGGGAAAACCTGAATATCGAAAGCGGTCAATGACATCAGTATGCCGGATGCTACATTCTTAGACTCCACCGAATTGGTGCTCAATATGGGTCCGCAGCACCCTTCCACGCACGGGGTGTTGCGCGTCATCCTCAAGCTGGATGGCGAAAAGGTCCTGGGAACGGATTGCGTCATCGGCTACCTGCACCGCGGGGTGGAGAAGATCGCCGAGAACCGCACCTACGCGCAGTTCAACCCCTACGTGGACCGCATGGACTATGTGGCCTCCGTCTCCAACGGCCTGGGTTACTGCCTGGCGGTGGAGAAGCTGCTGAACGTGGAAGCGCCGCCGCGCGCGCAGGCGGTGCGCGTGATCCTCACCGAGTTAAACCGCATCGCCAGCCACCTGGTGTGGCTGGGCACGCACGCGCTCGATATCGGGGCCATCACGCCTGTCTTCTACTGTTTTCGCGAGCGCGAAGAAACCCTCAAGATCTTCGAAAAGTACTGCGGCGCGCGGCTCACCACGCACGCGTTCCGCATCGGCGGGCTGCTCTACGAAACCTACGACGGTTTCGAGAAGGACGTGCGCGATTTCTGTACCATGTTCCTGCCCAAAGTGGACGAGTACGAAGCGCTGCTCACCAACAATCGCATCTGGGTTTCGCGCCTCAAAGGCGTGGGCATCCTGAGCGCCGAGGAGTGCAAGGAGTACGGCGTCACGGGGCCGGTGCTGCGCGCCGCCGGGGTGAAGTGGGACCTGCGGAAAGCGCAGCCGTATTCGGGCTACGAGAAATACGATTTCGAGATTCCTACGGCGCAAAACGGCGACACGTACGACCGGTATATCGTCCGCATGCAGGAGATGCGGCAAGCGGTGCGCATTATCGAGCAGGCGGTAGAAGCCATTCCCGAAGGCCCCATCATGGGGAAGGTGGGGAAGGTGATCAAGCCGGCCGTGGGCGAGGCCTATGTGTCCATTGAAGCACCCAAGGGGGAGCTGGGCTATTACGTGGTGAGCGACGGCTCAACGCAGCCTTACCGCTGCCGGGTGCGGCCGCCCTCATTCGTGAATTTGCAGGCGCTCGACCGCATGGTTCGCGGAGGCCTGGTTGCCGACGTGGTGGCCATCATCGGGACCATAGATATTGTGCTGGGTGAGGTAGACAGGTGAGGAAAGAAAGAAGAAGGAAGCCAGAAGTAGGAAGCCAGAATGCACGGGCTGCTGCGAGTGTTCGGACTTCTGTCTTCTCTTTTTTCGGTGAGGCCGACAGGTGAGGAGAATGGAAAGCGGAAGAAAGAAGTCAGAAGTAGGAAGTCGGAATGCGCGCACCGGTGCGCATGTTCGGGCTTCTGTCTTCTCCCTTCTGTCTTCTGTCTTCTTTTAGGCAATTTATGGGAAAGCTGCTGAAGAAAATATTTTTGGTCGATCTGTTTCAGGGACTCTCGGTCACGTTCCGGTATCAGCAACCTAAGTACATTTACACCGAGCGGTATCCGGAGGAACGGCCCAAGGTGGCGGAGCGGTATCGCGGGGCGCCGCGCCTCAACATCAATCCGGACAACGGCGAGACTCTCTGTATCTCCTGTAACTTGTGCGCGCTGGCATGCCCGGAAGCGCTGATCGTGGTCACCAGCGAGCGCAATGAAACCACCAAACGCAAGGAACTCACTACCTTTACTTATGACACGTCGCGCTGCATGTTTTGCGGGCTCTGCGAAGACGCCTGCCCGGTGGACGCGCTGGAGCTGACGCAGGATTTCGAGATGGCCACCTACACCCGCGAGGGCCAGATCTGGGACCGGCAGATGCTCGAAGAGGGGCCCAGGCCCACTCAATACAAATGCTGATCGACACCGTATTCTTCTACGCTTTCGCCCTGCTGACGCTGGGCGGCGGCATCCTCACCATCACGCGGCGGAACGCCGTGCACAGCGCCATCTGGCTGATCGTCTCGCTGCTGGGCGTAGCCGGGCTGTACCTCCAATTGCACGCGGAGTTCCTCTTCGCCGTGCAGATTGTGCTCTACGTGGGCGGCATCATGGTGCTGTTCCTGTTCGTGATCATGCTGGTGAATCTGGACCAGGCAGCCAAGGAGCGCCAGTTCAACCGCCAGTGGACCATTGCGCTGGCCGCGGTGGCGGCGGTGGGCGTCGAGATCGGCTACTTCTTTTATCGCGGCCAGGACAGCTTCCGCCTGGGCGCCGCCGCCGTGCCCGCGCCTGCCGTGGGCAACGTCGAGATGCTGGCCGACTCGTTGTTTCGCGACTACCTGCTGCCCTTCGAAATCGCTTCCATTCTGTTGCTGGTGGCGATTGTCGGCTCCGTCGTGATGGCCAAGAAGAGGATCTGACGATGCATCCCATAACCACAGTGCATTATCTGGCTTTGAGCGCGGCGCTATTGCTCATTGGCACCATCGGCGTCCTGACGCGCCGCAACATCGTGATCATTCTGATGTCCATTGAGCTGATTCTCAATGCGGTGAATATCAACCTGGTAGCCTTCTCGCATGCCGCCGGCCAGGTCTACGGGCAAATTTTCGCGATCTTCGTGATTGTCGACGCGGTGGCTGAGGCCGCCGTGGGGCTGGGCATCCTGATCGCTCTGTTCCGCAACAAGGAAACCGTGCTGGCGGATGAAATCGACTTACTGAAATGGTAGGCGCGTAAGTGAACTTCCTCGACGTTATCTGGCTCATCCCGCTGTTCCCGCTCTTCGGAGCGGCGCTGATGCTCGCGCTGGGCAAGCGGCTCGACCCGCAGCCGGCGTCCGAGGTCGCCATCGCTCCCGGCGTGGAACCGATCTACGACGAGCATCGTCACGAGCATCATCATGACCACTCCCACGGGCACGCGCACGGCCACGATCACGGCCACGATCACGATCATGACCACAGTCACGGGCATGACCACGCGCACGGCGGCCACACGCACTCGCCGCTGAAGGCCCTCATCAACTTCCTCTGTCCGGGGATGGTGCTGCTCTCATTCATCTTCTCCGCGGGCGCGGTCTGGCAGCTTTCGCAGCGGGCCGAGCGGGTTTACCAGGTGGTGCAGTTCACGTGGATCGCCGGGTTGCCCTTCCACATGGCCAACGGGCATCTGGCCACGTTCCAGGCGGACTGGGGCTTTCTGCTCGATCCGCTGAGCTCGGTCATGATCCTGGTGGTCACCGGAATCGGCTTCCTGATCCACGTCTACTCCGTCGGCTACATGGCCCACGACAACGGCTACTACCGCTTCTTCGGCTACCTCAACCTGTTCGTCTTCTTCATGCTGATGCTGGTGCTGGCGAACAACTACGCGCTGCTGTTCGTCGGCTGGGAAGGCGTGGGGCTGTGCAGCTACCTGCTGATCGGTTTCTACTTCCACAAGAAGTCGGCGGGCGATGCCGGCAAGAAGGCCTTCGTAGTGAACCGCGTGGGCGACGCCGGCTTTGTTCTGGGCATGCTGCTCATGCTGTCGGTGCTGGGCACGGTGCGCTTCACCGATGTGAACGCGATTCTGCACAGCGGACGCTTCCCCATGGAGACCGCCGGATTCGGCGTGCTCAGCGCCATGTCGCTGCTGATGTTCTTCGGCGCCACGGGAAAATCGGCGCAGATTCCGCTCTATGTCTGGCTGCCGGATGCCATGGAGGGCCCCACGCCGGTTTCGGCTTTGATCCACGCGGCGACCATGGTGACGGCGGGCGTGTACATGGTGGCGCGCTCGGCGGCGCTCTTCCAGTTGACCCCGAAGACGTCGATGATCGTGGCCATTGTCGGCGCCCTCACGGCCATTTTTGCAGCCAGCATCGCGCTGGTGCAGAACGATATTAAACGCGTGCTGGCGTATTCCACCGTGAGCCAACTCGGCTACATGTTCCTGGCGCTGGGCGTGGGCGCTTACTGGGTGGCCATTTTCCATCTGTTCACGCACGCGTTCTTCAAGGCCCTGCTCTTCCTTTGCTCCGGCTCGGTGATCCACGCCATGGGCGGCGAGCAGGACATGCGATACATGGGCGGGCTGAAGGACAAGATCCCGGTGACGCACTGGACCATGTGGGTGGGGTCGATCGCCATCGCCGGCATTCCCGGCTTCGCGGGCTTTTTCTCCAAGGACGAAATCCTGTGGCAGGCGTATAGTTCGCCGCTGGGATCGGTGGCGCTCTACGCGGTGGGCCTGACCACGGCCGCCATGACGGCGTTCTACATGTGGCGGATGATGAACATGACGTTCTACGGGAAGTCGCGGGTGAAGCCGGAGGTGGCCGCGCACATTCACGAATCGCCGGCCGCGATGACAGTGCCGCTGAGCGTTCTGGCGCTGGGCAGCGTGCTGGTGGGCTGGCTGGGCACGCCGCAACTGTGGAACCTGCCGGAGGCGTTTCGCAGCTTCGAGAGCTGGCTGGCTCCGGCCTTCGAAAATCCGCTGCTGAAGTTGAGCGAGGCCGCGCACGACGCGTCGATGGAATGGACGCTGATGCTGCTTTCGGTGGGAGTGGCCGTTATCGGCATCTGGGTGGCGCGCGTTCTCTACCACCAGAAGCCGGAGATTCCGGACCGCATCGAGGCTTCCGCGAAGCCGCTATATACGGTGCTTTACAACAAGTGGTACATCGACGAGATCTACGATTTTCTCTTCGTCAACGGTTTATCGAAGGGCGGAGGACTGGCGCTGGGCGCGTTCGACCGCAACGTGGTGGACGGCGGCGTGAACGGCGCCGGCTGGCTGACCCGCTTCAGCGCCAGCGTCTCCATGTGGTGGGATACCTGGATTGTGGATGGCACGGTGCGTTTCACGGCCTTCTTCGTGAAGATGCTCTCCTACCCGGTGTGCATCCTGCAGAGCGGACGCGTGCAGGCCTACGCATTCTTCGTGGTGGCCGGTGTTCTGGTGATGTTCGGATATTACGTGGTGCGCTAAAACTATGGACCAGCATTTACTGAGCATCGTTCTGTTCACCCCCCTGGCCGGTTTGCTGGTGCTGCTCTTCATCCCTTCGAAGAGCAAAGACCTGATCCGGATCTGGGCCAACCTGGCGGCATTCGCCGGGTTCCTGATTTCCCTTCCGCTGGTCAAACGGTTCCAGACGGGTGTCCCCGGCTTCCAGTTCGAGGAGAGCGCCAACTGGATCCCCTCGCTCGGCGCCCACTACCACATCGGCATGGACGGCATCAGCCTGCTGCTGGTGATGCTCACCACCCTGATGGGCTTCGTGGCCATACTTTGTTCCTGGAATGGCATCCAGGAGCGCACCAAAGAGTATTACGCCATGTTCCTGCTGCTGCAGACGGGCATGATCGGCGTATTCATTTCGCTGGATTTCTTCCTGTTCTACATCTTCTGGGAACTGGTGCTGGTTCCCATGTACTTCATCATCGGGGTGTGGGGCGGACCGCGCAAACTGTACGCCGCCATTAAGTTCTTCCTGTATACGCTGGCCGGCTCGGTGCTGATGCTGTTGGGAATCCTGACGCTCTACTTCCAGCACTTCAAACAGTTCGGCTTCTACACCTTTGAAATCTCGGACCTCATGAAGACCGGCATGGACCTGCACCTGCAGCAGTGGGTCTTCTGGGCTTTCTTCATAGGCTTCGCCATCAAGGTTCCCATGTTCCCATTCCACACCTGGCTGCCGGATGCGCACGTGGAGGCGCCCACCGCGGGCTCCGTGATCCTGGCTGCCGTACTGCTGAAGATGGGAACGTACGGCTTCCTGCGCTTCTCGCTGCCCTTGCTGCCCAGGGCGTCCATGGATCAGACCATCGTCGAGATTCTGGCGGTGCTCTCCATCGTGGGAATCATTTATGGCGCGCTGGTTTGCCTGATGCAGAAGGATTGGAAGAAGCTGGTGGCCTACTCCTCGGTGAGCCACCTGGGTTTCTGCACCCTGGGCATTTTTTCCATGAACCCCAACGGGATCGCCGGCAGCGTGCTGCAGCAGGTGAACCACGGCATCTCGACGGGCATGTTGTTCATGGTGATCGGCGTAATCTACGAGCGCCGGCACACGCGCGAGATATCGGAATACGGCGGGTTGGCGCATGTGATGCCGAAGTTCGCCACCGTCTTCGCGATTGCCATGCTCAGTTCCGTGGGGCTGCCTCTGCTCAACGGCTTTGTGGGCGAGTTCACGATTTTGCAGGGCGCCTTCGAGGCCAACCGGATTTGGGCGGCCTTCGCCGTGACCGGCGTGATCCTGGGCGCGGCGTACCTGCTATGGCTGTACCAGCGCACCATGCTGGGGCAGGTGACCAACGGCAAGAATCTGACCATCCCCGACATGAGTTTCCGCGAGGTGGCGACGTTCGTGCCGCTCATCGCCTGGGCCGTATGGATCGGCGTCTATCCCAAACCTTACTTTGACATTCTGCGCCAGCCGGTATCGGAGATCGTGGAGCGCGTGCGGCCGGGATACTACACCGCCGGCCAGGGCGTTCTGGCGCAGAGCACGGCGCCCGGGTCAGCCTCCACGGCCCTCGCCCTGGGTTCCGTCGTGCCGGGGGCGGCGTCCACGCCACCGGGGTCAGGCTCCGCTGCGCGGCCCGCGGCTTCCACGGCGCCGGGGTCAGGCTCCGCTGCGCGGCCCGCGGCTTCCACGGCGCCGGGGTCAGGCTCCGCATCTCTCGCCCCAGCTTCCGTTGTGCCCGGCTCAGCGTCCACGCCGGCGGGCTCAGCCTCGGCGGCTCTCGCGCCCGCCTCCGCTGCGCGGCCCGCGGCTTCCGCGGCGCCGGGGTCAGGCTCCGCTGCGCGGCCCGCGGCTTCCGCGGCGCCGGGGTCAGGCTCCGCTGCGCGGCCCGCGGCTTCCGCGGCGCCGGGGTCAGGCTCCGCATCTCTCGCCCCAGCTTCCGTTGTGCCCGGCTCGGCGTCCACGCCGGCGGGCTCAGCCTCGGCGGCTCTCGCGCCCGCCTCCGTCGTGCCCGGCACGGCTCCCACCGCGCTGGGGTCCGCTTCCACGGCGCCGGGCTCAACCTCCATGGCGCCAAGTTGGGCTTTCCCGCCGCCGGGCTCAGGTTCCACCACCGTACCGGCCCAGCCAGGGGGCGTGCAATGATCGACTCTTTCTACACCTCGAACGACCACTTCACCATCATCCCGGCGTTGATGCTGGCGCTGTTCGGTTGCGCCATCCTGCTGTTCGATTTCCTCATCTTCCCGGATCCCCGCCAGCGCAAGTATCTGCTGATATTCGTGGTCCTGGCGGAAGGGTTCACGGGCTTCGGGCTGTACCGCCAGCAGACCTGGATGGCGGCCTACGGGCAACAGCCGCTGCAGGGCTTCGGGGGCTCGGTGACGGTGGATGGCTTCAGCATCTTCTTCAACTGGATCTTCGTGGTGGCGGCGCTGATCGTGGCCCTGGTGTCGTACAAATACCTGGAGAACGCGGGCGAGCACCACGGCGAGTACTATGGCCTGATTCTGTTCGCGCAGTGCGGCATGTACTTCCTGGCCACCGGCACGGACCTGGTGACGCTGTTTGTCGGCCTGGAATTGATGGCCCTCAGCTTCTACGTTATGGTGGGCTTCCTGCGCACCGACAAGCGTTCCAACGAGGCCGCCATGAAATACCTTCTGCTGGGGGCGTTTTCGAGCGGCTTCCTGGTTTACGGCTTTTCGGTGCTTTACGGCATCGCCGGATCCACCAAGCTGTACGACATTGCCCAAGCGGTGGCCGCCCGGCCGCCCTGGGACCCGGTGGTCTTCCTGGCGCTCTCTACCACCGCCGTGGGACTGCTTTTCAAGATATCGGCCGCGCCCTTCCACATGTGGGCGCCGGACGCTTACGAGGGTGCGCCCACCACCGTCACGGCCTATCTTTCCGTGGCCTCGAAGGCGGCTTCCATCGCATTCCTGCTGCGGCTCTTTCACGGTCCCCTGGCGCCGTTCGCCTCTTTGCGCGAGGTGTGGTCGCCTATGCTGGCCGTGGTGGCCGTCCTCACCATGACGGTGGGGAACCTGGCGGCCATCAACCAGAGCAACATCAAGCGGCTGCTGGCCTACAGCTCAATCTCGCACGCCGGCTACATGCTGTTGGGCCTGGTGGCGGGCAACGATCTCGGGATCACCGGTATCGCGGTCTACATCATGGTGTACACTTTCATGAACCTGGGCGCCTTCCTGGTGCTGGTGGCGCTGCGCCGCCAGAAGATCATCGGGGACGAGATGGACGACATCTCCGGCCTGATGCACAAGAGCCCCGGCTACGCCATTCTGATGCTGATTTTCCTGCTCTCCCTGGCGGGCATTCCGCCGACCGCCGGCTTCCTGGGCAAGTACTACATTTTCCTGTCGCTGATCGAGACGGGGCATTACACGCTGGCGGTGATAGCCACTCTCTACGTGGCCGTGGCGATCTATTACTACTTCCGGGTGGTGAAGAGCATGTTCGTTGGCGAATCCACCGAAAAGGCCCCGCTGGCCTCCAGTTTCGGGCTCCGGGTGGCGCTGGGCGCGGCCGGCGTGATGACTCTGGCCATCGGCATCTATCCCGAGCCGTTCCTGAGACTGGCACAGACTTCGCTATTGCGGTAAAGCCGCGGCAAGGAAGATATGTTGCAATCGGTTCTTTCAAATCCGCTGTTCGTGCCCATCGTGGTGACGCTGGTGGTAATCGGCGTCTTCCCGCTGGTGGCCGGCTACATCGTACTGGTGGAGCGCAAGGTTCTGGCCGATTTCCAGGTACGCCTGGGCCCCATGCGTGTGGGGCCGCACGGGCTGCTCCAGCCGCTGGCCGACGCGCTGAAGCTGATGATCAAGGAAGACATCATTCCGGCCCAGTCCGACAAGGCCATCTTCTGGTTTGCGCCCTGCCTTTCCACCATCACGGCGCTGACCGGCTTTGCGGTCCTGCCGTTTGCCAAAACCATTTTCGTGGCCGACGTGAACGTGGGTCTGCTGGTGATTTCCGCGGTCTCCGCGGTGGGCGTGCTGGGGATCATCCTCGGCGGCTGGGCTTCCAACAGCCATTATTCGCTGATGGGTGCGCTGCGCAGCGCGGCGCAACTGGTGAGCTACGAAGTAGCCCTGTCCTTCGCCCTGCTTTCCGGCGTGATGGCCGCCGGCACGCTCAGCATGCAAGGGATCATCCAGGCGCAGATCCACCGCGGCATCTGGTTCGTCTTCGACAATTACGGCTTCATGATCGTACCCTTCGCGGTCTACCTGATCGCAGCTACCGCCGAGACCAACCGCGCGCCCTTCGACCTGCCGGAAGCCGAATCTGAGCTGGTGGGCGGCTTCCATACCGAATACAGCGGATTCCGCTGGTGCCTCTACTTCCTGGCTGAGTACACCAACATTTTCGTGGTTTCGTCGGTGGCCGTGACGCTCTTCTGGGGCGGCTGGCTGCGCCCGTTCCCCAGTGTCCAATGGCTCGAACTGCCGCTCGATGTCGTGTTTCCCGTGGTGCTGTTCGCCGGCTCCGGTCTGTTGAGTCTGACGCTGGTGAAGAAGTTGAAGGACGCCATGCAGCAGAAGGTGCTGGTGGTGTGCGCGCTGGGGCTGGTGCTGTGCGCCGGGGTGTTCCTGATTCCGGCCATCAACGCGCCCGTGGCGCAGATGTTCTGGTTCCTGTTCAAGGTGTCGATCATTATCTACACGCTGATCTGGTTTCGCGGTACTTTCCCGCGCTTCCGTTACGACCAGTTGATGAACGTCGGCTGGAAGATCGCCATCCCCATCGGCATGGCGGCCGTGATGATCAACGCCCTGTTGGGAATGAACTGGCGGGGGTAGAAGCTCACGCCGTTTCGGGCGTGTCCTTTTCCAGCGTGTCGATCATCGTGACCCAGACCGCGCCGCCCGGGGTATCGAAGCCCGCCTGGCAAACGATGTGGCCTCGGCAGACGCGCAGCGAATAGCCGACGCCATCCACCACCGAAGGGATCGAAACACGAATTCCGGGACAGAACGTGCATTTCAGGTTGCCGGCGATCATGTTGGCCAGTTCGCCCATGACGTCGCACACATCGTCGTCGACCGCTTCGGACGGCGGCATCCCCATAAACCGCCCGGCAAAGTCGCACGCCTGTTGCGGACGGCAATGAACGAACACGGCCCCCTCCCACGGACCGGTGAGGTAGACGGCCGCAGTGAGGAGGCCAGCAGGCCCGGGACACGGAGCATCCGAGGGCCCCACATCCACCTCCATCATGGTCGAGAAAACCGAACCGACGACCGCCTCCAGGTCTTGTTTGTGCATGCGGACCGCGGTATCCAACAACATAGAGAGACTCCTTCCAACAAAACGTCATCCCGGCTCGCTTCCGAGGCGTGCGCAGGGCACAACTTCCCCAGCCGTCTCGCTCCCGAGGCGTGCGCAGGCCACAACCCTTCCAACCACGGCTCGCTGCCGAGCCGTGCGTAGGGCACAACTTCC
>Ga0265316_10005545_pt1 | contig 12243 bp, 9 predicted proteins | sample 4522metaG_FD_202092 | JGI IMG/M metagenome (GOLD analysis project Ga0265316, IMG submission 202092) | Rhizosphere microbial communities from Carex aquatilis grown in University of Washington, Seatle, WA, United States - 4-5-22 metaG | ecosystem: Host-associated > Plants > Roots > Rhizosphere >... | reverse complement strand
GGCCCCCCATGGCGATGCCGATGTGAGCGGCCTTGAGTGCCGGGGCGTCGTTGACCCCGTCGCCTGTCATGGCGACGATTTCTCCATTGGCCTTGAAAGCGTTGACGATGCGCAGTTTCTGCTCGGGTAGCACGCGCGCGAATACCCCGACGTCCTTTGCCCGCGTCGCGAGATCCTCGTCTGACATGGTCGCGAGCTCGGGTCCGGTGATGACAGCTTCGTGGTTGGCGAGACCGGCTTGACGGGCAATGCTCTGGGCTGTGGCCGCGTAGTCACCTGTGATCATGACGACGCGGACGCCGGCCGCCCGGCATTCGGCAACCGCCGCCGGCACGGTGGGCCTGAGCGGATCTTCAAAGCCGAGGAGCCCGACAAGTTCGAGAGCGAGGTCACCGTGTTTCTCGGGAAGCTTGTCGGCGTTGGAAATTCCCCGCGCTACGCCCAGCACCCGGAGTCCCTCGGAAGCCAGCGTCGCGACTTGCCGAAGCATCTTCTCGCGTTGTGCGTGAGACATATGACACAAATCAGCGATCGCTTCAGGGGCCCCCTTTGAAGCGATGATGAGACCGCCCCCCTCACCGCGCTGCCAGGCCTGACTGACCGCTGCGAGGCCGGGGCTGAGCGAGTACGCGTGCACGAGCGTCCAGTCTGGGTGAAGGTGGTCGGTCTGTCCCAGCACCCGATCGCCAACCTGATGAAGCGCGCGTTCCATCGGGTCGAAGGGATCGCGCGCGCTTGCCAGGACAGCATGCTCCAGCAAGGCGTGGAGATCCTCGGGCAGTTGCGTGGCCTCGGGGGTGACGACCATAGAGTGATCGCCCGCGACGATACATTTGAGGGTCATCTGGTTCAGGGTGAGCGTCCCGGTCTTGTCGACGCACAAAACGGTAGTCTTGCCCAAGGTCTCGACGGCCGGCATCCGACGGGTCAATACGCGGCTACGTGAAATGCGCCACGCCCCGAGCGCGAGAAAGATGGTCAGCACGACCGGAATTTCCTCGGGGAGAATCGACATGGCCATGGTGATGCCGGCCAGAAGCCCTTGCTTCCAGACCACGGCCGCGCCGCCACGGATGAGGGCGTAGGCAACCACGACCAGGATGCTCGCGGCCAGCCCGACCAGCGCAAACATTCGGACCATTCGGCCGGTGTCCTTCTGAAGCAAGGTTGTCTCCGGCTTGACCTGCTGCAAGGCCTTGCCGATACGCCCGAGCTCGGAGTGCACTCCGATGCGGGCCACTTCCGCAATCCCTTGGCCCGCCGTCACCAGGGTGCCTGAGAAGAGCGAAGGGAGGTCGTCGCCGCCCGGACGCTCAAGATCGCTCGCGCTGAGTGAGGCAGCTTTGCGCACCGGCGCTGATTCCCCGGTCAGCAGCGACTCGTCCACCGAAAGGTTGATTCCACGCCTGAGAATGGCATCGGCGGGAACGCGATCGCCCTCGGCAAGCACGAGAATGTCGCCTGCAACCACATCCCGACCTGGGATGCGGCGGTGAACTCCCGCCCGGATCACCAGTGCCCGCGGGCTTGACAGATCTCGTAAGGCGTCCAGTGCGCCCTCGGTCCGCCGCTCCTGAATTATCGTCGTGGCCATGACCACGAAAACGAAGCCGAGGAGCATAAGAGCGTCGCTGGTCTCGCCAAGGGTCAGATAGACGCTGCCGGCGACGACCAGCATGATGAACATAGGCTCGCGGGCGACTTCGAGCACGATCGTCAACAGGCCACGCTTCTTCTGCGTGGGGATCTCGTTCGGCCCCTGCTGTTCGAACTTCACGCGGGCCTCGTCCTCACCGAGACCAGCGAACCCGCCGAGGTCGAGGGACGGCCTGAGCATGGGCGTTACACCGTGTTCATCATCAAATCCGTCGGTGGCAGGCGGCGAGCGAGTTCTGCAAGCGGCTCCCCTTTCAGCGCCTGCGCGGTGAGCGGCCACGCGCCGAACTTGGCGAAGTAGGCCATCAGCACCACGGCCTCCGCGCGCTCCCCGGAATAGGTGGCTGTGTTGACCACGACGTCGTAGTGGGCCGGGTCAGCCGCATTCTGTCCCAGGGCGTGAAGAATCAAAGCCTCGCGTTCCTTTTCGCCGGCCACAATCGTTCGTCTCGCGGCCTCTGGCGAGACTTTCGATCGCGCTTCGAGCTGCCGCATGCTGAAGTCCACGGGAGCCACCAGCCGCACACGAAGGGCGCGACGAGAGTCGACCAGGAATTGGGCCTCCCGGCCCACGATCACGGCGCTTCCTTGGCGCGCAACGGCGGCGACGATCCGCCGCAACTCTGCCTCGTATTCTGCTGACGCGACCTCCGGATTGAGTGTGAATGCACCAAGCAAGTCCTCGAACGCGCTGCGCGTCCGTGCATCCAAAACCGTGACCGTGCCTTCGCCCATGTGCAGGAGATGGGCAAGCTCGCCCACGATTTCGCGATCCCAGTAGCTGAACCCGAGGCGTTCCGCCACCCCCCGCCCGAAAGCAACGCCTTGAGCAGCAAACTCACATGAAATGGTCACAACTGGCCATCTCTCTGTCAACGCATCCCGAGGCTTCTTCTGCCTGAGCACCCAGTTTTTGGCCTGGGTTTCCACCATTGCGGCCACCTCACTCGGGTGCCGCAAGTGCGTCCATTTCGGCCCTGCCATGACTGTCCCCCTTCTTGAGTTGACCGCCATCCAGCACATTCAGAGCACCCGGCGTCCTTGGATGATCCGAACCAGGACCACAATCACGGCGACCACGAGAAGGATGTGAATGAACCCACCCATGGTGTACGAAGTCACCAGTCCCAGCCCCCACAAAACGATCAGGAGTACAGCAATTGTCCACAACATGTCTTCACCCCTTTGCGGCTAGTTGCCCAGCTTCCTAAAGGCGATCTCAAGCTCGCCCCACGCGCTCTCCACGCCGGTCTTGAACGTCTCCCACTTCTCGCTGCCCGCGGTCCTGACTTCATCAAGCTTCGATTGCGCTGCCTGGCACTTTGCCGTCAGATCATCGATTCGCTTGCGATTGTCGATCCTGGCCGTGGTGCCGGCCCTGTCGGCCTTGGCGACGAACTCGTCGAGCTTTGTGCCCCATTGCTTGAGCTGAGTTTCAAACTTGCCCAGATTCTCTTGCGTTTTTTCCATGCGTCACATCTCCGCAGATGGATGTTGCAGCTTTCAAGCCACCAATTAGATGCGCATAGATTCAAGCACTTGCAGCAGACGCGGCTAAAATCGTTGGTCAGACCAATCTAAATGAAGTACAAGGTCATCCAATGTGAAGGGGAGGATGGCGGATGCGAGTGGACGATTTGGATCATAAGGAGCTACTGGAACTGGACGCGGAGGGCGGGGTTATTCGCTTTGCCGGCCAGCGTGCAATCCTACTTGACGCGGTCGCAATGGGGCTCTTGCGCAAGTATTTGGTCGAGAACTTCGGCCTTAATGCTGCCCGCACAGTTCTGACTCAGTTCGGATTTGCGCACGGTTGGCGCATGGCCGAGGCCATGCAGGCGGAATTCAAGTGGTCCAGTGACGAGGAGTGGAGCCTAGCGGGCACCCGCATCCACGCGTTGGAAGGGCTGTTCCGCGTCGAGCCCGAAAGCAAGGGCCCGCTCTCCAAGGAGGGCGTGATGCTGGTATCCAGCTACGAGGCGGAGCAACATCTCCTGCATTTCGGTCGCGCCGATGCGCCCATGTGTTGGACCATCTGCGGCCTCACCAGCGGCTATCTCAGCCGAATTGCCGGCAAAGAAATCTTCGTCTTGGAAGATCGCTGCATGGGCAAAGGCGATGCGGCTTGCCATCTTTTCGGGCGCGCGCGCGACGGATGGGGTGACGATCGCGCCGATGAGCTGCGCTTCTTCAAGCCGAATCGCCTGAAGGAGTGCCTCGATGTTTCGCTCGAACGAGTGACCGAGACGTTGAAGGCGGCCGAGCGGAAGCTCCGCGAGCACCGCCAGGCGCTGGTGCGTGTGGCTCGCGACGTCGAGGAGCCGTTGGGGACCATCGCGCAGAGCCCGGCGATGCGGCAGTTGGTGGACCTCGCTCGCCGGGTGGCCAAGGTCGATTCCACCGTGCTCATCACCGGCGAGAGCGGCTCGGGCAAGGAGCGCATCGCGCGGCTGGTACACGAGGAGTCAACCCGCGCGGCGGGACCGTTCATTGCGGTCAACTGCGGCGCCATCACGGAGACACTGCTGGAAAGCGAACTCTTCGGACACGCGCGGGGCGCCTTCACCGGCGCGACCTCGGACCGCCCCGGCTTGTTCGAGGCGGCCAACAGCGGAACCTTGCTGCTAGACGAAGTCGGCGAGGTTTCGCCCGGGATGCAGGTCAAGCTCTTGCGCGCCCTGCAAGAGCGGGAAGTTCGGCGCGTGGGTGAGAACAAGAGCCGACGGGTCGACGTGCGCGTGGTGGCCGCCACTAACCGCGATCTGGCCCACGGGGTTGCCGGCGGCTCTTTTCGCCAGGATCTGTACTACCGGCTAAAAGTGGTCGAGCTGCACGTGCCGCCGCTGCGCGAGCGCCGGGACGACGTGCTGCCGCTGGCCCGGGTGCTGCTTGGGGAATCGGCATTGCGGATGAAGCGCAAGATCGCCAGCCTGGCCCCCGCTGCCGCCGATCAGCTCCTGCGCTACGAGTGGCCGGGCAACGTGCGCGAACTCGAGAACACCATGGAACGCGCCGTGGCGCTCGCCCGCGGAAGTCGCGTGGAACTCGAGGACTTGCCCGAGGAGATCCGGCAGGCATTTGCCAAACCGGTGGCCAGCAAGGGGACAGTGCGGCCTCTCGACGAAGTCGAGAAGGACTACATCCTCGCCGCCCTGAAACTGAACGACGGAAACCAGACCCACACTGCCGAACAGCTGCGTATCGGCTCGGCAACCCTGTACCGCAAACTGAGACGCTACCGATTGACCGGTGAGGCTGGCGCGCTCAGCAAGGGCGTCGAATCAGGATCGGACTCTGTCCCAGCGTAATCATTGGAAGGGTGACAAGGGTCACTCAATCAGCGGAGTTCTCGCGGGAGAGCTAGCCAGTAAGGCTGCCGGATGCCGAGCTGTATGTGTTCCAGAACAAGGCGGTCTTGCCGGCGAGTCTTCCGGCTCGCGCATCGGCGATCAGGGCGGCCAGCGCTTTGCCCGTGTAGGTCGTCTCAAGGTGCATCTTGTTGGCCTCGGCGAGCGCGACGGCCTCCAGGCTCTCCGGCGTAGCCGCCGCGTATCCGTCGCCGAGAAAGCCATCGCGCACTTCAAGCGCCACGCTCTCCGGCCTCAGCGACGGAAAGCCGGCATCAAGTTCGCGCAGCAAGGTGATCGCTTCCTCCATGACACGCATGGCGCGCACAGGGTTGGTGGATTCTGCTGGCACCACGCGCACGCCGATCACGGAAGTTCGCAGGCCGACAGCCGCCAGTCCGATGGCAAGGCCGCTGGCGGTACCGGTCGAACCATATGGGAGGTAGATCAGGTCGGGCGCGGGCAAAGCGCCGGCCTCGACCTGCGCGGCCAGCTCGCAGGCCGCGTTCACGAATCCGATGATTCCTCGGGAGTTGGTTCCGCCAAAAGGAATAGCCAACGGCGCAACGCCGTCGCGCAGCGCGATCTCGTCGCGCAACTCAGCACCGCGAGCAAGGGCCTGGGCATACGACTCGGCGAAGTGCAACGTGGCGCCGGCGGCCCGATCGGCGAGAAGGTTTGCCTCGAGATAGGGCGTGGACGGCTGTGGCGCGAGCACGGCGTGGACCTGCAGCCCCACTTGCGCGCCGTAGACTGCCGTTGCTCGCACGTGATTGGAGCCGACCGCGCCGAATGTGATCACGGCGCGCCGGTTCTCGGCCAGTGCCTGGCCCAGGAGAAACTCCAGTTTGCGGACCTTGTTGCCGCCGTAGGCGCGGCCTGAGATATCGTCCCGCTTGACCAAGCAGGACCGGATGCCAAGCATCCGAGCCAGTCCCGGTACCGGCTCGACCGGCGTGGGAAAGCACCCAAGCGTCACATGGGAGAGATTCTTGGTTCCCGGAAACCGGTCAAACAGCGGCAGAGTCACGGAATCCTCCATTCAGGGCCACTATCGTGGAGATGGGAGCGTCGGGAGACAGGCGATCGACGGAGCGCGTTTGTTGCTCGGGCCATCGGTCAGCGCGACGCTATCTGATCGGGTGCGGAGTCGCACCAGTAATCGGTGACCGCGATCACATCGCGCCTGGCCAGGACGCGGGTTGGCGCCGGGCGAGTCCAGCGAGGGTTTCACCTGCGTGCGCAGAACCAGTTGGCGCTTTGGAAGGCACGTGGCATGGGCCTATGTGTATTCTATCCGTTGACGGCGCTGGCAATGTGCATCAGACTGCAATTGTGGGTGGAGAGGGGCTCGCGTTTCTGCGGAAACTCAGCCAGGGAGGCACAATTAGGAGCACCATGCGTGGCAAGATTCTACTCGGGCTCGCGGCCTGGCTGTTCGTGGGCGCATCGCTGATAGACTGCGTGTCGGACCTGCCAGTTAGTCCTGCAGTGGGAAGCGGCGGCAATGGCGGTGCAGCGGGAGTCGGCGGCAATGGCGGTGGAGTGGCTGGCGGCGGCAATGGAGCTGCAGCGGGAAACGGCGGTAGCGCCGAAGGTGGCCAGATAGTGTCGACGATACCGTCTGGCGGAGCCAACGGGAACGTGGACGCCAATCCCTATGATGCCACCCCTGTAGCCGCCTCGGCCGATGCCAACTGCGGCAGCCAGACCAGGAACCCGACCCCACAGGCGGTGGACCTTCTCCTGCTCCTAGACCGCTCGGCATCGATGAGCTACGACATCGCTTCCGACACCAATTGCGCCGCTGGTTCCGCCACCTGCTCGGGGCGGTGGGCGACCGTCACGACGTCCCTCAATCAGGTCCTATCGGCCACGCCAGCCACTGTCCAGTGGGGGTTGAAGTTCTTCCCATCGGCAGATGGGGGAAAGTGCGGGGTGGACGCAGGAGCAGATGTTGGGGTGGGGCCAGACACCGCTGCCAAGATTCAGCCTGCTATTACCGGTACCGGCCCAGGGGCCACAGGAACACAGACTCCGACGGCCGCTGCCATCACTGCGGCTGTCGCCTATTTCAATGCGCTAAATGACGGGCTGGACCACTTCATTCTCCTGGCCACCGATGGCTTGCCCAACTGCGATCCCGGGACATCCGCGGCCGTTACGTCGACCTCTCTCGGCAATACCGTCACAGCCATTTCCACCGCGGCGGCACCCGGCAGCGACATCAAGACGTACGTCATCGGCATCGGATCGTCGACTGGCAACAATAACCTGACTAGCTTTGCCAATGCCGGCGGAACAGTGGACTACTTTCCCGCAACCTCTCCGGACGCGCTCACCAAGGCGCTCAGCACAATCGTTGGTACGGTGGCAAGTTGCCAGTTCACCATGGCCGAGGCTCCGCCCGACCGCGGTAACCTCGGCGTCTATTTGGACAAGACGACCAAGGTGCCGTCCGACCCGTCGGAAGGCTACTCATTGGCGGCGGACAGTCTGACCGTCACATTCAATGGCAGCTACTGCGACGGGATCAAGAACGGGACGTACAAGTTAATGGATGTCTTTTTTGGATGCCCCGGCGTGCCGCCGCCTGATCAGTTCTGAGCCTGCGCCCTGATAGAGCGGAATACGCGCAATTTTCGCGTTTAGCCGATCTCAGCCGATCCTGGCCCGGATTCTGCTACGGCAATGAGTTGTGGTGGCTGCGGTATCGATTCCCATCGTCGAGCGACGCGAGGAACGACTTTTTCCCGAAGGGGTGGTTCTAGTGAGTCGCCGTGCCCCGTCGAACGAATCCGAAGCATTTCCCGAGGAGTTACGGGCCATGGCGCGCGCGACCCCGGTGCGGCGGCAGGAATTTGCGCTGGGACGGAGCTGTGCGCGCGAGGCATTGGGCATCTTGGGCGAACCCCGTGTGGCAATCCCGGTGGGCCGTTTTCGTGATCCCGTGTGGCCCTTCGGTTACGTCGGTTCGATTACGCACTGTCAGGATTTCTGTGCCGTTGCGGTTGCACGGACATTGCCCGCCAGCGGTTGCCCAGCCATCCGTGGACTTGGCCTCGATGCCGAGCCGGCTGGGTCGCTGCCCGAGGAGCTGACAGGGGTGGTCTGCTCCGCGAAGGAGTGCACGTGGCTGGCCAGCCGTCAGGGTGATGGCATGCCCTGGGATCGCCTCCTGTTCTGCGCCAAAGAGAGCGCCTACAAATGCATCTTCCCGACCACGCACCGGTTTCTCGAATTCCGCGACATGGGAGTGGAGTTCGACCCGGAGCATAGTTCGTTCGACGTGACGCTACCCAGCCTGTTCGGTTTGCCCTCGCACTTGTTCGGGCGCTACCTGATTCGGGATGCTCTGGTGCTGACTGCGACGACCTGGAGGGACGAATTCGCCTGTCCTTCGCGCACTATTTGCCAATGCCCTTAGAGGTGAGCCAGCCGAACATGGCTGCCTCGGCGTCTGGCCAGGCAGTGGCAGGGGTGGTGAATCCGTGACCAGCGCCGGCCACTTCGTGCATGCTGGCATCGGCGCCAGCCGCCACTAGGTTGGCAACCAGCTTTCGGCTGTCGGCAATCGGTGCGGTGTTGTCGTTCGCCCCTTGCACGACGATGAGTGGCGGAATGTCCCCTCGAACGTAGGTCATTGGGCTGACTTCTTTGGCTATCGCCGCGCGATTGGGCAAGCTTGCGGGAATCCAACCTGCGGCGACGCCGTTGATCTCGGCCTCGATATCGGCAGGCCCATATCCGTCCACGATGCCAGCGATCTTGAAATCGGTCGGGGACGTTGGCCCGAGCCCCGCGGCGGGTGTGGTCATGCCGACCATCAACGCCAAATGCCCGCCAGCGGAGGCGCCGGTCACCACGTAGCGGGTCCGGTCGCCGTGGAAGTAATCCATGTAGTCCCAACACCACTTGGCGGCTAGGAGGGCGTCCTGGACCGCGGCAGGGGCCGGCGCGCCGTCGACGGTTCCGTCGTTGACCCGGTACTCGACGTTGCACACCATGAATCCGTGCGCCAGGAAGCGGTCGAAGAACGTCGACATGTGGTCCTTCCCGGAACCGTAATTGTTGGTGTACGAGTGAATCCAGGCGCCGCCGTGGAACATGATCACCATGGGTAGGACCTGCGTGCCCTTGGGGCCGGCACCGCTCGGGTAGATGATGTCGAGTCGCTGAGCGGTCAGCTGGCCGTATGGGTAGTTGCCCTCAACTGTGTAGCCTGGGGCACTCGAGATGGGCACTTTGGACGCGGTATCGCGGACCGGAGGCGCAAGCGTTCCGGTCGTGGTCGTGCTGCCTCCGCCGCTGCCACCCTGGCCGCCACCGGACGCACCGCCGCCGGCAGGTGATGAGCCACCTTTGGGTCCTCCGGTCCCGGCGAGACTGCCCGCGGAGCCGCCGGTGCCCCCTGACGCCGAACTCGACCCGCCCGTCTTGGTCGATGTCGAGATCGAACCGCCGATGGCTGAGATCGAACCGCCGGTGTTGCCAGTCGCACCTCCGGTCGATGTGGAGATTGAGCCACCCATACTACTAGACAGCAGGCTCGAACCGCCGCCGCCAGGTGAGCCGCCAGTGTTGCTGGACAATGAGGCTGTGCCGCCTGTGCTGCCGGGCGATCCGCCGGTGTTGCTGGACGCTGGGAGCGAGCCACCTGCGTTGCCGGATGCCGAGCTTGCGCCGCCGGTATCGCTGGATCGTGAAATGGAACCGCCACCGGCGCCGGTCGCTGAGTTCGAGCCACCCAAGGCGCGCGGACTGGATGCGCCTTCGCCGCCGGTCCCTGCGGTCTGAGTGGGTCCGGGTTGGCCGCTGGGCGAACTCGTGCAGCTAGCCATCAAGGCAACGGCGCCGATCAGGGCGCGGAAAAAGTTCCGCCGATTGCGCGATGCACATGCCACGACGTGCGTTGGGCGATCGTTCACTTTCATAGTAATTCGCATGGATGGCTCCTTGGGCGCTTCCGACCACCCGCGACGCGTTGCCCACCGTGACCGATGAACACTAGAGTAGTCGACTCCGTCCACAGTCTCCAGCACATTGCCGGACTGTCTCCATGACTCGGGCCTTGTCCACCAGCCCCCTGGGGCGAGGCGTGGCGCAGTGGTGGCCACCCAGCGGCGAAAGTTTACAATCCTGCGCAGGCCGACGAATCTTCCGCGTTGAGGGCCAGGCTCTTGAGGTCATCGGCCAAGCGCTGGATGCCCGCTGGAATGGGCTGACACGAATTCATGTTGGGTAAGGGACAGGGACTTCCGACCAGGATGCCTCCCGCGCTGGCCGGCGTCGTGATCGACCACACGGCCCCGTCACTCGGCCGCTGGTCAACGCCATAGACATGCGAAGTGCTGAGCCCAAAGGCGAATTGAACATCGGAGTCGGTCAGATCCTGGGCAATCGTGGAAACAGATACAACTCCCGATGCGCCGCAAGTCGGGAGGGTTGGCGAACATGTGTGGAGGGTCCCCATGCTGTTGTTGTATAGGCGAGTCACGGTCAGCTGGCCTGCGGTGTCCAGAGTGAAGCTGTCTCGATAGGAAACCATGCCGCCGTTGGAGCCGAAGGCCAGCATGGAAGTGAGCGAGCAAACCAGCGTGGGAGCGTCGGGAGGAAAGCAAACGCGCGCCGTGCAAGCAATTCCGGCAACCGTGCATTCGCAGATGTTGCACCCATCGCCAGCGTCTACTTGCTGCCCGACGGAGATTGTCTTGCCTTGCCAGGTGCAGCCGGGGCTGCCGGCGTCCGGAATACCCGTGCAAGGGCCGACCTTTCCTGAGGACGGAGCTGAGGCGTAGACGACGGTGGTGGAATTGGGTGAGAGTTCTTGGCTCTGCACAGGGAGGATCGTCTGACCATCGCATCCGCACATTCCTGCCGGCGTCAGACAGGCGCCCTTCTGGCAATTGCCTTGCACGCACACTCCCTTGGCCGCGCATCCATCGGCAACAGGATAGCCGCAACTCAGGCCCGGAAGACAATCGGTGTCCTTGTTGCAGGCTGCTGCGCCTGCGTCTGGCGGCTGGACAAAATACGGGGAATAGGGATAGATTTCGGATTCGGGTATGCCGAGATCGTTCGCGAGCTCGCTCCAATAGGTATAGTCCGGGGACCGCACGCACGTCCCTGGGACGGACACAGACTGGCAGCCGCTCGGGTCGGCTACAACCGTCAGTGTGCCTCCGCTGGCCAGGCTGAAGGTGAGCTGGTAGGTGACGCCCCAGTCGACAGGACAGAAGTACGTCCCTGGTTGAGCCACGGGCAACGCAAGTGTCGTCTGGTACGCGTCCTGAGCTTTGGTCGCATCGGTCACCGTGACCTGGACCGGAAACGGGAGATTCAACGGGATGGTACTGGACGTACTGAAACTAAGCCCGGTCACTTCGTCGACGGCTGGAGGTGAATCTCCGGGTTGAACCGTGCAGTTCCCTGAGCCAGTCGTACCACCGTTTCCGCCGGTGCCGAAGGCGCCGCCCGTGGCTGCACCTGCTGAGCCGCCCGTGCCAGCGTCGGGTTCACAGTCGCGGATAGGGCAACCACAGAGATTGGGCCTTGGCTGCCCAGCTGGCACACAGGGCCCCGCGGGGCATTCCGTGACAAGACACGTACTCGTTCCACTCGCGCCGGCGCCACTCACTCCGCCACTCACGATTCCACCAGCACCGGTGGCTCCGCTGAAGCCGCCGCCTGCGTGGCCTCCATTTGCCGTGCCGCCAGCGCCTGCGAGTCCTCCACCAGGCTTCAGCCCCGACTGGCCGCCACACGCAAGTCCCAGCACGACAGCTACGCAAAGGGGCGCGACACTCGTAGACATTTTGCACATAGGATTTTCCTCGTGCTCAATGAAACAGCAATCTTCATGCCGAATCCAGCGCCGCAACCATTGGACTCGTTTTCTCGCACCGACGCTGATTTCGGCACCGTGCAAGCTCAGAATCCTGAGGCAGCGAAAGGAATCAACGCAGCGCGGATTCAGAATCCTGAGATCACCAAGACTGCGGGATCAGGGATCGTCGTGGCGTCGTCTACAGCTTGCCAACCACGAACTCGTGCACCATCGCCAGATCGTCGAAGGCGAGCTTGCGTTCAAGGTCGTGATCGCGGTGCACACGGTGAACATGTTCGGGCGGCAGCGGCCTGTGCACGAAGATGCCGCGTGAGCAGAGCCGCGCATCGGTTCGCGCGGTTCGCATGATTTCGTCCATGAGAGTGCCGAAATCCCCCTCGGAGAGGTACGAGG
>Ga0265316_10005542_pt1 | contig 12245 bp, 6 predicted proteins | sample 4522metaG_FD_202092 | JGI IMG/M metagenome (GOLD analysis project Ga0265316, IMG submission 202092) | Rhizosphere microbial communities from Carex aquatilis grown in University of Washington, Seatle, WA, United States - 4-5-22 metaG | ecosystem: Host-associated > Plants > Roots > Rhizosphere >... | reverse complement strand
CCCGAGGCGGTCTTCTCGGCGTCGGCAGGCGCGGCAGCGACGTCGGCGGGTGCCGGCAAGGCGTTGGGCGCTTCCGGCGGCTTGACCGCGGGCGCGGGAGGCGGCGGTGGCGGAACCGGCTTGGGCGATTCCTTCTTGCAGGACGAACACGCGAGCAGTGCCATGAGCATGGCGGTAGAGATGTGTTGCATAGGCGCAATCTCGGCTGGTTTCCGGCTCGCTGTCAACGGCTATCGAGTACCCTTGCGCCATGGCTTTGTCGGCATTCGACGACATCGCCCCGACAACGGCGTCATAGCCGTCGCAAGCATCTGAGACTTGCGCACGTGGCCGATTGCCCGCGGGAACGTATTCGACTTGGCTTGGACCTTGCTGGATGATGGCACGGAGTTCATGCCGTCCAATCCAAACACAAAGGCATCCCACAGTGCGACCCTGGCGGGCGCGGCTTGGCTCGGCGCCGCGCACCTGATCGTCGATGCGGTGTGCGTGACCTCGGTGCTGCGGGCTTCGCCGCCGAGCGATGCGCTTGTTTCTAGCGCCCTGGCCTTCGTGCTTGGCTACGACTTGCTCGCCTTCGCGGGCCAGGCGCTTCTCGGGTGGATGGCCGACCGGCTGGGTTTGCGGCGCGGTGCCGCCCTGGCTGGCCTCGTCTGCACGGCGGCCGCACTCCTTGTTGGACGCGGCTCAGCGGTTGTGCTCATTGCAGGCGTGGGAAATGCGCTCTTTCACGTCGGGGCCGGGGCCATGGTGCTGGCGGGCTCACGCGGCCGCGCCGCGCCTGCGGGCGTCTTCGTGGCGCCCGGCGCGCTGGGGCTGGGCCTGGGATTGCTGCTCGGGCGCAAGTTCTTATCCGTACCGCTGTGGCCGTGGCTGTTCGCCATCGCCGTCGCCTGTGCCATGGTCTTGCTCGTCGCCAGAAAGACTCCTGCAAAGCCGCCGGCAACCAACAGTGCCGCGCGCCCCGGATTTCGCCGCGGCGAGATCGCCGGCATCGTCGCACTTCTGGCGGTGTCCGTGGCCGTGCGCTCCTTGGCAGGCACCGTGGGCTGCGATGCCTGCCCGCGCGGTTTCTTTCTGATGGTGGCGCTGCCCATCGCCGCCTGCACCGGCAAGTTCACGGGTGGTTTTCTCGCCGATCGCTTGGGTTGGATCGAACTGTCCACGATGGCGCTCTTGGCCTCGGCACCGCTGCTCGCTTTCAGCAGTGGCGATCTGTGGCTGGCCCTGCCCGGCCAAATGATTTTCCAGATGACCATGCCCGTGACCTTGGCCGCGATGATGCGCCTCATGCCGGCGCGGCCCGCATTCGGCTTCGGCCTACTGTGCATGGCCCTGGTGTCGGGCACGCTGCCCGCGTTCCTTCCGGGCGGCTGGCGCCCGCAAGGCCTTTCGTTGTTCTTCCTCGTGCTTGGCTCTGCCGCGGCTCTCTACCTTGCTCTTCGACTACTGCGCAATCCTCGACCGCTACCAAGTGTTCCCTCCCTAGCATCTGACCCATCCACCCTTTGCGGAGACAATTCATGAAAAGCTTCCTTGTTTGCGCCCCCGTCCTATTCGCAACATTGCTGCTCGGTACCCCCGCGCGCGCCGACGTGGTTGCACCGTGGTACGCCTCTTGTCAGGGTAGGCAAGCTGGCGCTGCCTGCTTCTACAATGATATCAATGCGGACCAAGGCGTAGGCACATGTCAAAACAGCGTGTGCGTTGTGGGAACTGCCACGACGACCAATACCAGCACGACGACCAGCTCGACGACCAATACGGCCACGAACACCAACACCGACGGTGGAGCGCCGCCATCCAAGGACGACGGCTCGTGCTCAATCGGAAAGCAAGTGACAGCCAATCGTGTAGCGCCCTGGCTCTTGGCTGGTACTTTTTCCCTGCTCTTCCTGTTCGGTCGCCGCCGCCGGCAAAGCTAGACCGGAATGGCGTACTTCCACGCCTGGGCGATTGCGTTTCTCTTCACCCAAATGGTGGAAGTGCCCATCTATGCCGTCGGACTGCGCGTCGGCCTCTTCCCCGCCTTCGGTGCCAGCGCCATCACCCACCCGGTGCTGTGGTTCGCGATCTTTCCCTATCTGCACCTTTCCTATTTCTGGCTCATCGTCGTGGGCGAGAGCTTCGCCTTTCTGGTCGAGGCGGCCTACTTCGCTTTCGTCTTCCGTCGCCGCCGCGCCTTGCTGTGGTCCGCGCTCGCCAACGCCGCTAGTTTCAGTGCCGGAATGCTCAGTCGACGACTGTTCGGAGTGCCGTAGTCGCCTCCGCCTCAGCCCTCCAGCACTTTGCGCACCGTCGCCGCCAGATCTTGCGCTGAAAAGGGTTTCTGGATGAAGAACACGCCTTTGTCCAGGACGCCCTGGTGGGCGATGACGTCCGCCGTGTAGCCGGACATGAACAATCGCTTCGTCTGCGGATAAAGGGACAGGATGTTCTTCGCCAGGTCGCGGCCGTTCATCTCGGGCATGACCACGTCTGTGATAAGCAGATCGATGGTCCCCGCGTGCTCGCGCGCGAGTTGGATGGCCTGCCCTGGGCTACTTGCCGTCAGCACTTTGTAGCCGCGCCTTTCCAGCATCCTTTGCGTGATTTCCAAGAGGGGCGCCTCGTCTTCCACCAGTAAGATGGTTTCCCGGCCAGGCGCCACCGTCCCCGTCGCTCCATCCAGACGCACCGGGACTGCTTTGCCCACATGCCGGGGCAAATAGATCGTGAATGCCGTGCCCTTGCCAAGCTCGCTGTGCGCATCGACGAACCCTTTGTTCTGCTTGACGATGCCGTACACCGTGGCCAAGCCTAGGCCAGTGCCCTTGCCGACTTCTTTGGTGGTGAAGAAGGGTTCAAAGGCGTGCGACAGCGTGGCCGGATCCATGCCACAGCCGTCGTCGCCAACCGCAAACCACACGTATTCGCCAGGGATCGCGCCCACGGTAGCGGCAAGTTCGGCATCCATGACCTTGTTGCCAGTCTCGATGGTGATCTTGCCGACGTTGGCAATAGCATCCCGGGCGTTGACACACAGATTGGCCAGGATCTGGTCAATCTGCGTAGGGTCGACATGGACTGGCCACAGATTCTCCCCGGGCCGCCACTCGAGTCTGATGTCTTCACCTATCAGCCTTCTTGCCATCTTCAACATGCCCGCGACGGTATCGTTCAAATTCAACGCCTTGGGCGCGACCGTTTGTTTGCGAGCAAAGGCGAGCAGCTGCCGGGTCAAATCGGCGGATCGCTGCGCAGCCGCCTGGATGTTGATCACGTCATTGTGAAGCGGTCCGGTCGAGTCGACTTTCTCCAGAGCAAGTTCGGCGTGCCCGAGAATCACCCCCAGCATGTTGTTGAAATCGTGGGCCACACCGCCCGCCAGGCGGCCCACCGATTCCATCTTCTGCGCCTGCTGAAGCTCGTCCGCGAGTTTGGCCCTCTCCGCGTCGGCGACCTTGCGCGATGTAATATCGCGAAGCTCCCACAATAGATAGCGTCTGTGGCGCAAATCCACGAAGTCCGCATTAAGAACCAAGTACCGCTGCCCGCCTCGAATGGTAAGCGTCGCCTCGAAGTCGCGCAACCGGCCGTCGCGTCCGAGTGTGGCGAGACACGCCTCACGTTCGTGATTGTGCGTCCACATGTCCAATTCCAATGGGGTCTTCCTGATGGCATCGCTTCGGGAAATGCCGGTAATCCGAACCCATGTATCGTTGACCTTCAGGATCTTGCCGCTCGCCGCCTCGGTGAATGAGAGTCCGTTGGTGGAGCTATTGAACATGCTTTCTAGCTGTTCCTCGCTTTCGCGCAGGGCAGACTCGGCCCGCTTACGTTCGGTGATGTCGCGCACTACGCTCATCAACATGCGAACGCCGCCAATCGTCGCCCCACCAGAGCTGACCTCGACAGGAAACGTGCTGCCATCCTTACGCCGATGGACCGTCTCGAATTGGAGCCCGCGAGCGTCGGCGATCACCATTTGCTCCTCGGTCAAGTTCCTCGTGTCCGCAGCGCGAAGTTCGCGAATCGAGAGCGACAGCAACTCATCGCGGCTGTAACCATACGTGCGAAGGGCCGCGGCGTTGGCATCCAGGACGCGACTATCCTCCCGTCGCACGAAGAGCACGATGTCGCGACTGTGGCGTGCGAGCAGTTCGTAGCGGCTCAGGGTTTCCTCGGCTCGCTTGCGTTCGGTGATATCCATGATGATGCCGGCTGCCTTGGCAATGCGACGCATCCCTGCCGCACCCTCGAATTCCGTCCGCCCATGCGCCATCAGCCAGCGAATAGAGCCATCGGGTCTACGGATGCGGTAGTCCGCCTTCATGATCCCATCACCATTGGGATCGTTGCCAGCCGCCATGGCCGCCAGGAAGGCGGGGCGATCCTCGTCGAGAACCGCGAGAGGCGCGAGGTCCGGTCCCAATGGCAGAGCCCCATCCGGAGGCAAGCCATAAAGAGCCAAGAACTCCGGCGAATAGTCGGCCTTGCCGGTTGTGTGGTCCCAACAGTACGTGCCGATGCCGGTGGCCTCGACAGCGAGGCGCAATCGCATTTCGCTGTCGCGCAGGGCGGACAGGGCACGCTCGGTCGGGCTCAAGTCGCGCACAGTCGCCTGCAGCAGGCTTTGCCCGGCGAATTCCAAGCGGGTAAGCTGAACCGAGGCGGGGATCTCGCGTCCGTCGAGCCGCTGGTGCCGCCATTCGAAGGCATGCGCCCCCTCGACCATGGCGATCTTGATCATCTCCAGCGCCTCGTTGGCGGATGGTCTGCCGTCGGGCTGGGTGGCGGGGGACACATCCCAGGGGCGGAGCGACAGAAAGGCGGCCTCGTCCTTCACGCCATATAGTTCCAGCGTGGCGGCGTTGGCCGAGACGAAGTTCCATGCGGGCGGCGCAAGGACCATCATGGCATCTCGAGAGTTCTCGAAAAGAACGCGGTAGCGACTCTCGCCTTCGCGCCGAACCGCCTCGGCCCGCTTGCGCTCGCTGATGTCGATGAAGGTCTCGATCAACTTCTCCTTGCCGTCGATGGAGATGCGCTTCACCGATTTCATAACGGGCAGCTCGCATCCGTCGTGGCGAAGGAGCACGCGTTCAGCATTGTCCGCCTCATTGCCCTGGTCCAGGATTGGGCACTTGCCCTCCTCGGCCGGACAGAGAAAGCGATGGCAGAGCTGCCCTACGATGGCAGCCACCGGTGCGCCAAACAGCGCGGCTGCCGTGGGATTGGCCCACTCGACAAGACGCGTGCACGGGTCCACGATCACGACCCCAGCGCCGATCCTGTCGAGCACATCGCGCCGAAAGGGAGCCTGGTCGATCACGGCTCTACCCGGCGATCCCTGGCCAGCTCCAAGATCGCACGACCTCCCCATGCCCTGGATGAATGCACTGTAAGATCAACGGCATATGAACTCACAACCTTGAGCGACTGGACTGCCTCGACGCGACAGGGGCAGCCGCTACGTCGTGTTCAGTTTGAGCACGCTCTTGCCCTTGATGCTGCACGTGTCCTCGGCCTCGATGGTCACCGTCTTGCTCTTCATGGTGACCGCCTTCTCGCCCATCTCCATCGAGCTTGCGCCCCCGGCCGCCGCCGTCACCGCCGCGGCAGTGACGGCGATGGCGCCGGGCAGGAGGGACAGCCCGCTGCCGCCGCACAAAAGGTTGATTCCGGTCGGCGACGTGACCGTCACCATGCCGGCCTTATCGACCAGTACCGTCGCACCACCGGCCATCATCGTGATCTTGCCGGCCGAATCGAGGGTCACGTCGGTGCCCTGGAAAGTCATGCTGGTCGCGTCCTGGTTGAGTTGAAACATCTCGTCCGTGGTCAGCGTGTAGGCCAGCTTCACGTGTTCGGTCTTGTTCTTCTCGGCGACGAGCAGTTGGTCGCCGTCGACCTTGCGCATGTGATCGTCGCCATAGATCTGAGTGACCACGCCAGTCACAGTCTTGTCGTGCGTGCCGCCGATGACGACATCGTCGTTCACGTCCACCGTGGTCTGGCGATTGTGCTTGATGTGCGTGTCCTCGTCGTTGCCCACCACGATGCTGCGATCCACGCCCACGCTCAGCGTCTGGTTGTGCTTGACCAGGGTGGACATGTCCTTCTCGGCCTGCAGGTGCAGCTCTTCTTGGCCTTTCTTGTCCTCGAAGCGGATCTCGTTGAAGTTGCTGGCCGAGCCGCCCTTGCTGCTGCGGCTTTTGATGCCGCTTTGGGTTTGATTGGCTGGCAGATCGTAGGGCGGCATGTTGTCGGCGTTGTAGGCACGCCCCGTGATGAGGGGCCGATCCGGATCTCCGTCGAGGAAATCAACAATCACCTCCTGCCCGATGCGCGGAATGTGGATCGCCCCCCACTTCGCCCCCGCCCACATCTGCGACACGCGCACCCAGCACGACGACTTCTCGTCGTGCTCGCCGAGGCGGTCCCAATCGAACTGCACGCGCACGCGGCCGAACTCGTCGGTCCAAATCTCCTCGCCGGCGGGGCCGACCACGAGCGCGGTTTGCGAACCGCCCAGGATGGGTTTGCGTGTCTTGCGCTGGGGACGGAACTGGGTCTGACTGGCGAGCAACTGGTAGGTCGCTTTGAAGGGCTCGTCGTTCTTCGCAACGTCGCCGCCTTCATGCTGGTCGATGCTCAGGCTGTAACTCGCGCCCACAATCAAGAATTGCTGGTCGAAGTCCTCTGCGTCCCAGAACGGGGAAGTATCGTCGAAGCCCTCGCGGCTCTTGCGCAGCGAAACCAGGTTGCCAACTCCCAGACCCATGGTGTTGGCGTCGACCTCAATGAGGGTGCGGTCCACGTCGGCGGCTTGTGTGCGTACGATTGCCTCCTGCTGCGCCTCTTCGGGGTCGAAAAGGCCACCTGGGGAGTCGTAGTGTTCGAACTTCGATCCGGGCGCGTCCTCGTGCGAGGGCGCCTCGCCAAAGCGTGGCTGTTTGGGCCGGATCTCGGTTGGGTCGTATCCGCTCAAAACCGTGTGGCGGCCGGGATAGAGCGCTTTGCTGACTTTCATCCCCCAGAAATGCTCCTCGGAGCCGGCGACTCGCCGCTCTTTGGGCGTGTAAAGAATCGATTCGTAGCCAAGGGCCGTTTCGTGCGCGGCGAGGGAATCGGCCAGGATCAAGGTGTGCTTGGTCTCATCGTGTTCGAAGAAATAATAGATGCCCTCTTCTTCCAGCAAACGCTGTACGAAGTGCAGGTCGCTCTCGCGGAACTGCACGCAGTATTCGCGCTCGCGGAAGGGATGATCCGCAATCGACCCCGATTCCACGTCGGTCAGCCCGCGTTGGGCCAGCACCGCCTTGATGATGGTAAGGGCGTCCTGCGACGGATCGTTGAACACACGGCAATCGAGCGTCTCGTCGAAAACGCTGAGCAGCGGCTTGAGCTCGGCCGCGTAGCGCGTGTGCAACTGCGTGGTGCCCGTCTTGGAAAAATTGGTCACGATGCCGTGAAAAAGGCGATCGGCACCCGTATTGAGCTTGATACACACTGCGAGCGGCTGGCCGAGCAGGTCGTTAGGATCGATGTCGGGCTCCTTCGAGAGCAAGCCGAGCTCGAACTTGTACGGCCAGCCGAGCGCCTCCTTCCCCTTGAGAGTCTCAAGAAGCAACACGCCCTCCGGAAAGGGCCCGGTCACCGTCGTATCACGTCCTAAGAGTGCCATGGCTATGTGGGTACTCTAGTCTCTGACCAGGCTGCGTCAAGGGCTGGATGACTGACCTGAGTACGCCGGCAACCAACGCTTGACGCGGCGATGCCAAGGGCTAGAGTGCTGGTGCCCCCCGCGAGCGAAACAGAGCAAGAAGGACGGTTCGCAGCATGAGTCCAGATACGTCTTTGCACAACGTCTACCTGATTTCTGGTGGGTACGACCATGAGACGAAGTGCGTGGTCGAAAAGAGCGCCGTGCCCGTCAGATATGGCTTCTTCTCACGCCTGAACCACAAGGAGCACACGCTCATCGCCACAGATGAATTTGGGATGCTCTGTTCGCTTGGGAGCACGGGAAAGAAACTTCAACGAATCAACGACCAGAATCTCGGAACGCTGGCGCTCAATCCCATTCCTCCTGGCATCGCACGCCAAAGCTACTTCGCCTTCGATAAGGAGTGGCAGAACAAGCTGATCGAGAACATCCGTCAGCTCAACATGACGACGTCCCTGGAACCGATTCCAGTGACCTTCACGGACAAACACCTGCGGCCCGCGCAGGATGCAGACGAAGAGAAGCTCCTTGAACATTTCCAAGGCCGCACTTGCCGCGGCCAGCTCATTCCTAGGTTTCATGTGTTGGCCGTGCTGGTCGACCATGCCGTGCTTCCGTCGGCACCGAGCACCTTGTCCGCTCACAGAGACAAGGACGCCGTCACGCTCCACCGTGCCACTGCCCCCATCGCGCTGGCCATGGGCTCCACCGCCAAGACGAAAGCGGAATTTTGGGTGTACTCGGCTTCGGGGCCCGACATCAAGGAAGGCACCTACGTGGTCAAGGTGCCTGGCAAGGTCGTGCCGCACGCGTGGAAACGCCCCGATCAACCGGAGGCCGTGTTGGAGCGAACCTTCCAGGTGGCTTTCGGCGTGCACACCCTGTTCGGCGACTACGATTTTCAGGTCCTCGATCTCCCCAGCGTCGAGGACGCCATTCTCACCCACTTTGCGGAGCGGTACAGCCATTTGCTGGTGGATGATTCGTCGCCGGACAAGACGGAGGATTCGCCCTATGCCGAAGCATCGGGCAGTCTTGAGCGCTATCGAAACGTGGCCATGGTTCTAAACGAAAAGAGAAAGATGGCTGTGGGTTTTGTCAACGCGGATTCGTCGGACAAAGCCAAGCAAATCATCGGTGCCTCGCTGGGTGCCCTACGCGACTCGAACACCAAGGATGTGTCTGATGCCGCCGACATCGCGGCCAAGATTTTCGCCCAGGCGTTCCACTCCAAGGAAACTATCGAATCCTGGAAGAAGCTAGCCAAGAAGATGAACATGATCGCCGACCACGCGGCCGCGCTGGGATTGGTCGAGCAGGCGATGGATGGCGGGGCCATTTCGCGCTTCTTCAACAAGAACAAGTGGCGGGATGTGGCCCTCGATGCCATCAGCGACAAGCGGACCAAGTTGGGGCGCCGCCTCTTCTTCCACAAAACAGGCGCCGACCCGGAGCTGATCAAGACGCTGATGAACAACGCCGTATCGCCCAAGCTGTCCGCGCTTGAGAATCCCAAAATCGCCAACTTGAAGGCGCACGGCCTTTGGGCAGTCGACACATTTCTGACCATGAAGCAGATTGTCGAGACGGCGCACGCGCTTTCCGAACTGCACGCCTCCGAAGACGTGAATGCCTCCCGGCTGCACAAGAACATGGAGGAATACGGCAAGCGCTTTCGGTCTGCTCCGTGCACGGAGGCCATTGCTCGCCTGGAGGTACTGCGCAAAGCCGCGGATGCCGCCACCCTGGCCACGGACGAGAAAAGCTTCGAGGCAGTGGAACAAGCGGCCCGCTTGACGCTCAATGCGCTCGGTGCCGTACCCGTCGTTGGAGAATTCGCAGCGCTGGCGACGCTGGTCATTGAGACGCTGGAAACCCTGGGCAGCGTCGTCGACCTGGCCAGCGACACAGTCGATCGCTTTCTATGGCGGCACAGGTCCACGATTGGGCGTTTTCGAGAACTGGCACGGATGCACGCACTTCAGTGTCGGGCTATCGCGAAGTCCGAAACCAACAAGCATGAAGATCCACACACGCAATTTCGCCTGCGGCTTATCGTACTGATTGGCCTTTTGCGCCTCATTGAACGATGTGGCAGCCCGCAAGGCGGACCGGCCGCGCTTGAAAGATTCCAAAACAAGGTCAATCAGTACCAGATCGAGGGCTACCTTAACCACTACGTCTTCCCGACAAAACCGTTTACGATCGCGCTCTCCAGCGGAACACCGCTCGACGAGATCTGGACCTACGCGTGCGGCAACAAGGAGACAACCTGGAACGACTTGGCGGCCAAAATGTTTTCTGTTCAGGACTCGATTGTCGAGCTGGTACGCGGCACCCAAACCGTCTTTGCCCCGCTCGCCTTCCACAAGTACTTCCCCATCCACGGTAGGAGTTCAAATGACGCCCAAGAGCTGGCACATTCGTTCTCGCTGAATTTCGCGGGCGTCATCGACAGTGTCGCCTATTCGCGCGTCTACGTGCGAAACGACAAGAAGGAAAAGTGGGTCGCGGTCGAGGATGCCAAATTCACCATCGAGCCTGGAACCGCGGTTCGAGTCGTGGGCATCTTCAAGAGTAACCAAGACCTGACCGGCGTTCCAATGTCCTTGCAGATCAAACGCGTCGATCCGGTTTTCAATATCAACGGTCCCGTCTACAAATCGAGCCTGGGCCGCGTCGTGAAGAGCCTTGGCGACGACACCGACGACAAGGGCCTGCTCGACTACACCGACGAGAAGCAGTACATCGACGACAAGAACGCCTTTGCTTGCGTCTTCTATCCTTTCTATTTCTTCAAACACCACATGATCCAAGGCGCCAAGCCCTTTGGTCACATCGGCTTGTCGGGCGACATCACCTTGGATTTCTCTTTCGACCTGATGGCGGGTGACGACGGCAATTATGTCAGCACGGGCAACCATGGGCGCACCCTGCGCATGCACCTGTCGACGAGCAATCCACTACACGTGGACATGATCCTCAACCGCGAGTTCCTCAACCACAAGGCACCCGAACCCCACTACGAAAACATGTTCAACTTCCCCTGGCAGAAGTTCCAGGTCGGGGGAGTGTTCTTGAGGTGCGGCTGGACGCCCACGAATCCCGCGAACTGGACTCCGGCCACTCGAAACGGGGACACCTACGAAATCGATCGGCCAGGAGCATTCCGTTGGGAGAAACCAGTCGATCTTCTAGTAGTTTTCGGCGCGCCGTTTACGAGCCAGCACCAGTGGCCCGGCGACCCAATTCGTATTCCCGCCCGCATCTACATGAAACAGCCCAAATGGTGGGGCATCTTGGAGAATTCTGGTCCCTCGTTCCCCATCGAGATCTTTTCACTGAAGCGCGATCAGAGGTTCAAGACCATCGGTCAAGCAGACTTCTTGCCGGCTCTGCGCGAGGCACATCTTTGGACGAATTCAGACGTCTGGCTGCCTAGTGCACGAATGACATTCAATGAGGAGTGCACGGTGTGGGCCGCGCGCATATCGTTCAAATTCCACATTGAAGGCAAGGACGGCACGATGGTGGAGAAGTCTGGGTTGCGGCCGTTTGGTGATGAATACGAGGGGGAAAAGGGACGCTATACTTACTCCTTCGACCTGCGCTCACCGGAGGTCATCGGCCTCGACATTCGCGACGTCCTCAAGCTCACGGTTATTGGTCTGCCAGACAACTTCCTCTCCGATACAGCTTTTGCTGGAGACACGAGCTGGGTTACTGACAAAACACTGTGGCCGCTCACGGATCTCGAGAAGCTCAAGTCTGGGAAGGGAAAATGACAAACATCGAACGCGAGACGGGAAACGACGCCCAACAGCCGCAATGGGCGCGAAAAGCGTGGACGGCAGCCGTGATTGGGATGCTGGGCGTCCTAACAATCTGCTGGTTCACAGTAGCGGGCGAGCGAACGCTGTTCTACGCGATACGCTCCGACAAGGTAGCACTTGCGCGGCTCTCTCTTGCGCTCTTCGTCAACCCGAATGCGGACGATGGCGGCGACTCGGCGCTCGCCCTGGCCTCATTCTGTTCTCCCGATTTGGTACGCCTCTTAATTAGCAAGGGGGCAAACCCCAGGCGCGGGGGACGTCTAGTGCCACTTCGGGCAATCGCAAAATGCTCCAGGTGTCCTTCAGGTGTACAGATTGTGGACATGTTGGCGAGCGCTGGCGCGGATTTCAAGGCCTGCGATGAAGTCGGAGCGCCGTTGGAGGAGGTCCAGTCCATCGAGGTTGCAGCGGCGATGATCAAACACGGCGCTGATCCGAATCAGACCTGCTCACCCGACAGTCCCGCTCCGCTCTTCTCCGCCGTAGAAAGACCGAAGATTTTGGCTTTGTTGCTAGACAGCGGTGCAAAGATAGGGCTGGATCCTCGCAACAAAGTAACGCCACTTCACCTGGCTGCCTACCTCGGAGCCAAGGACTACCAAACGCAAGTGCCACAGCGTCTGGAATCAGCGGAGATCCTTCTGGCCCACGGTGCTGACGTCAATGCCGTCGATCAAGACGGCATGACTCCGATGGACTGT
>Ga0265316_10005541_pt1 | contig 12245 bp, 10 predicted proteins | sample 4522metaG_FD_202092 | JGI IMG/M metagenome (GOLD analysis project Ga0265316, IMG submission 202092) | Rhizosphere microbial communities from Carex aquatilis grown in University of Washington, Seatle, WA, United States - 4-5-22 metaG | ecosystem: Host-associated > Plants > Roots > Rhizosphere >... | reverse complement strand
TCATCAAATCGAGCTGCGGCAGTCCGTGGGTCTGCATCGCGGCCTGGAAGCGTTCTTCGTCGATGTCCTCGGAATTGAGGGCACCCGCTTTCACCATGTCGCACAGCGAGCGTGTGGTCGCTACGATCGACTCACGGCCGCCATACGACAGCGCCAGGCACAGGGTCATTCTTCGATTGTTTGCCGAATCTCGCTTGAGAGCCTCCAAAGGCTCGCTCACGTAGCTCGGCAGCCGATCGACATTGCCAATCGTGATGAGGCGAATGTCGTTGTCCATGATCTCGGGTCGCTCGTCGATGACGTAGTCGCGCAGGAGCTGCATCAGCATGGCCACTTCATCGGGCGGCCGCAGCCAGTTCTGCGCGGAGAAAGCGTAGAGGGTCAGCGCTCGCACGCCGATTTCGCGAGCCGCGCGCACGACCTCGCGTACCGCCACCGCACCCCGGCGGTGGCCTTCGATGCGAGGCAATCCGCGCAGCTGCGCCCAGCGACCATTCCCGTCCATGATGATTGCGACGTGGCGCGGCAGACTGCTTGGATCAGAAGACATATGGCGTTCTCGGGTACCACATGAACAGACTTCCTTCAACTGGCGCAAGCACATCCTGCGAAGAACCAGTCTGTCCAGGCGAACCCAGGTCGAGAAGTCATATTCACGATAGGGACGTAGGTTACAACGAAATCCTCCTCCAACGTGAGTCGCAACGTAATTTTCAGTCGCCGAGCGCACAGATCCACACCAGCGCCCCCTGTTGCGCTGCGGGTCACAAGGATCTCGGCAAACGAGTTTGTGGACCGCCCAGGAATCGTCTACGCTCGAAGGCCACCGCCCGACGCAGGCTGTGGTCGGAGCCCAAAGGAAAGGCGATTCTTCGCATGAAAACGCGTGAGGACATCGAGTCGTATTTGCTGAAGATGGGCGTCGGTCACGACGACCTTGGGGGGGACATCTGGCGTCTCCATTTCAACGGCATCGAAAACCTGATGGTTTCGTTGGCTGGGCCCATCGTCGTGTTCCGTCTCAAGATGATGGAAGTGCCGGCCGCGCGGCGCGAAGCCCTCTTCGAAACCCTGCTGCGGCTCAATACCACCGAGCTCTTCCACTGCGCTTTTGGCATCGAGGGCAACGCCATCGTGATGGGCAGCGCGCTCGTGCTCGAAAATATGGATCTCAACGAATTCCAGGCTGTCATCGACGACATGGGCATGGCCGTCAGCAAGCTATATCCCGTGCTGTCGAAGTTCCGGACCACAGCCTAGTTTCAGACCCGCAGCAGAGGAAAAACATGGGACTCTTTTCGCGTATCGGCACTTTGTTCAAGTCCAACATCAACGACGTCATCTCCAAGGCAGAAGACCCGGAGAAGATGCTCAATCAAGTCGTTCTCGACATGCAGAACCAGCTGGTCGAGGCGAAGAAACAGGTCGCGGTCTCGATTGCGGACCAAAAGCGTCTGGAAAAGCAGCGCGACGAGCAGGGCGACCTCGCCCAGGAATGGGAACGCAAGGCCATGCTGGCGGTGCGCTCGAACGACGAGCCCCTGGCGCGCGAGGCGCTCAAGCGCAAGGCCGAGCACGACAGCCAGTTCGCCGAATTCGGCAAGCAGGCCCAGCTGCAGAAGGACGCGGTCGACAAGCTCAAGGATCAGCTGCGCGCGCTCAACGACAAGATCGAAGAAGCCAAGCGCAAGAAGAACATCCTCATCGCCCGCCAGAAGCGCGCCGAGGCCCAGAAGACCATCCAAGGCACCATGAGCGGGCTTTCCGACACGGGCGCCTTCGACACCTTCGAGCGCATGTCGCAAAAGGTGGATCAGATCGAGGCCGAAGCCGACGCGACCACGGAGCTTGGCAACGAGCTGACGGGAGACACCCTGGCGCAGAAGTTCAAGGCCCTGGAATCGGGCCCAGTCAGCCAGGACAACGCCCTGGCCGAGCTGAAGGCCAAGATGGGTCTCGGCCCCATGCCCGAGGCCAAGGCGGCGTTGCCAGCGGCCTCGACGGAGCCGCTGGCAGAGCGCGAAGGCGCGAAGGCGAGTGCGGCGCCTGTCCCAACCCGCAGATAGGATGCGCATGATGGATCTCAACCGCCGTCGGTGCGGGTCACGGGCGATCGGGAGGACGCCAGCGGCGTAATGGGAAAGACGATCCTTCTCGTTGAAGACGACCCCATCGCACGCAAGGCGATGGAGCGGCTGATCTTGAGCGATCCCAGGCTGGCCGCCATCGAGCCACGGGTGGTCCAGGCCGCGAGCGGGCAGCAGGGATTGGCGGTTTACGTCTCCGAGCGCCCCGATCTCATCATCACCGACCTGTACATGCCGGCGATGGACGGCTTCTCACTTTGCCGATCGATTCGCGAAGCGCCGTTCGGCAAAGACGTCCCCATCATCGTGACCTCGGGGATCTACAAAGATCCGGCCCTGGCCAGCAGTCTGGGCGAGGAGGTCCAGGCGTGCTTCTTGCCGAAGCCCTTGCAGCCCGACGACCTGATGCGAACGATTCTCGATTGCCTCGGGCAGCCGGCAGAGCAGGATGCTGGCGAAGCGAAGCCGCAGCCGCACCACCGCTCCGCGGACGAGGCGCCCGACCCGTTGGCAGAACTTAGACCCACGGTGCCTCGCGAAATCGCTCTCGATCTCGCGGGACTCGAACCGCCCCCGGCTCCGCCGGAGCCACAGTCGCGAAAGACAAGTCCAGTCGTGGGCGTGGCGTCCAGCCCATCCGCGAACAATCCCATCGGTGCGGGCTCGCTCGGCGACAAGCATGTGGCGCGCCTGATCTTCGATCTGGCCGAAACGACAGCCATCGGCACGCTGTCTCTCGCACACAGCAAAGTTCGCAAGGATCTCTACGTGCGCGGCGGCCAAGTGGTGGCGGCCGATTCCAACCTGCGCCAAGAGGCGCTGGGCACGCTCCTGTGCGCCAAAGGGATCCTCGACGAGGGGCAGCTGACATTCTTGCTCGCCGAAACCAAGAAACGCGGCCACAAGATGGGCGCGGTGCTGATCGAGCTCGGTTGGCTCACGCCGGAGGAGGTGCTGAATTGTCTCGCCGCCCAGGCGCGCAAGCGCATCGTGGATTGCTTGCGCTGGGACGAAGGCAGCTACGTCTTCACCCCGGGCGATACCTTCGGTGACCGCGTGATCGAACACGATCTCGATGTGGCGAAATCGGTTTTTCTCGGCCTTTACCGCAGCGCCACGCCAGAAACCCTGGTCGGACGCTTCGACCAAAGCGGCGCCTGCCCGGTGCAGCTCACCCTGCGCTTCGACCGCTACAGGATCCAATTCGAGGAAACCTTCGGTGGCGACGTCTCGGAGATCATCGGCGACGCCCCAACCATCGGTGCCCTGTCCCTGCGCGAGGACGCGCACGTCATCATGGCGGAAATCGAGGCACTTCTCGAAACCGGCTGTGCCGACCTCGGCGACTCTATGGAGGAGACGGATCCCTCGCCCAGCACGCTCGAATCCTCGTACTCGCTGGAAAAGCTGGGCGCCGAGCTGAACAAACGATTCGAGGCCATCGTCGAGAACCCTGCCAGCATGAGTTTCTCGGAGATCCGCAAGACCGATGGCCTGCCGCTGTCCGCGCCCGGCTACGCGCGAGCGGCCGAGGAGTCGAACTCGGGCGCGCTCGACATCGGGTACTCGACCAAATCCGAGCGGCGTACGGGCACGCACGCGGTCGCCACACCTTCGTCGGATCTGCGCCAGCGGCTGCTGCACGAATACCTGATGATCCACGGCAAGTCGCACTACGAGATCCTGGGGGTCACGCCGCACACCCCGATCAACCAGATCGAAGAAGCGGTCCTGGCGAGACTGGCGAGTTTTTCCGATGAATCGGTGGTCGGTTCCGATCTTGCGCCAGCCGATCGTGCCAGGCTGGATGCCGTGCGCGCCGCCATCGTGCAAGCGGGCCGCATCCTGTGCGTCCCGGCCGAACGCACGGACTATGACCAGAAACTGGTGACCACCCAATCCGCGACCATCGATCCGCTTGGGGCCGAGCTGGCTTTTGGCGAGGCGATGCAGCTCTTTCAAGCCGAACGATTCGACGAAGCCCTGGTCAAGTTCGAAGCCGCGGTCAGCGCGCGGCCCGACCAGGCGCTGTACCACGCCTATCTCGGTTGGGCTGGTTTCGTGGCCCAAGGTCCGGTCAAGGCCAGCGAGGCCCGCGATCGCCTGCACCACGCCCTCGCGCTCGATCCCGATCTGGCCGAGGCCCACGCCCTGCTCGGGCGCCTGGCCGCCACCGAGGACGACGCGCGCACGGCGCGCCAGCACCTCGAACAAAGCCTAACCATCGAACCCGAACAGGTGGACGCCGTCACTCTGCTCCTCGAAGCCTACAGCCGTTTGCCCGAACCCGATCCGCGCGGCGCCGAGCGCTTCTTGCGCAAATTGGTTTCCGCCCTCGGCGAGCGCGCCGAATCTTTGCGCCAGCGCATTTGGCTTGCGCTCGGCGCGCTCTACGAAATCGAACTCGCCGATCGAAATTCGGCCCGCATCGCCTACGACACAGCCGCGCGCTTGGCGCCCAAGGATCTCGAAAGCGTGCGCAAGTCGGTCGAGCTGAACGCGGAGGATCCGGGACGCTGGCGAGAAACCGCCCATGCCCTGGCCGCGGAATGGCACCTCCATCCCCACGACAGTGGTCCGGCCAACAAGCTTCTGACTTTGTTTCAGCAGCAAGGGCAAAGGGACGCCGTGGCGGCCACCGCGGCGGCCATGGTTTTGCGCGGCCTCGCCGACGCTTCTTTGCACGCGCTGACGGACGATACCCGCCCGCGATACCTGCGCAAAATCACGAGCCCATTGCCAGCCAACCTGCTTGCCCGCGCCGGCTATCGGCCCGAAGAGAGCGACCTCGAAGAGCTCACCGCTTTGCTGGTCGAATTCTCGGTGCTCAAACCCTTCGCGCGCGATGAACTGGGCCTGATGGAAAGCGACCTGCCCTTGCCAACCGCCGCGCTACCCGCCGCATTTCGGGACGTCCTTGCCTACGTGTGTGGCCTCTTTCAGACCTCTTTGCCCGAAGCCGTGATCAGCTTGTCTGTCCTAGGAGGCGACGCGCGCATGGCCGACCTTCGGCCGCCGGCGCTGTTGTGCGGCCAGCTCCTGCTCGCCTCCGAGGACACGGTCGAGCTGGGATTCCGGCTTGGCCGCGCCATGGCGCTTGCCGCCCCTGGCCGCCGGGCGGGCTCTGCGCGATCGGGCGGCCAGATGAGACCCTATTTCATCGCTGCGTTGGCCCTGGCCAATGCCGCCGGCCCGGTCAAGGGCGTGGCCGCGCAAGAGGCGTCGAGGGCCATCGCCGCGCTCGATGCCGCCGCGCAAGCCCGCGTCCTAGAGGTCGCTTACGCCATCAAGCAGAAGTACGACAACCTGAATCTCACGGTTTGGGGACGCGGGCTGGCGCGCATTGCAACGCGACTGGCACTTCTGATCACGGGCGACGTGTTGCGGGTTGGCCGCGCAGTGGTCGAGGAAGATGGTCCCGCCGCGCTCGACGACCTGTTGGCCTTTGCCCTGTCGCTGGACTATCTCGACCTGCGCCAGGAGCTAGGCCTCGCCGCAACTTGACAGGCCACACGCCGCGGTGTTGCCGTGAACCTTTTCGAGTGGTAGGGATTGTTAAAAGGGTGATAGGGCTGCTATACGGCATGAGACGACTGGTTGGTTAGGGCGAACGCGGGGCGCTCCGGCACCGCGGTAGCAAGGTGGAGGGTCGGGCTTTCATCCCGATTAGTAGTTGTAGGAAGTCCGGAGAGGAAGAATCAAACCGATGGCCCAAAGTCAGACGCACACAACGGCACGCTTCAATGGAGTGAAGATCTTCTCCGCCACCATGGCCCAGGAACGCGAGAACCTGGGTGAGAAGGTGACGACGTGGATCCGCGAGCATCCCCAGTGCCAGGTGGTGGACACCATCGTGACCCAGTCCTCGGACGAGGCCTTTCACTGCCTCGCAATCACCGTCTTCTACTTGGAAGACCGCACTCCGGCCGCGAAGTAGTAGGGGCGCGATTCATCGCGCCCTCCCCCATCGGGGGCGCAATGAATTGCGCCCCTACAATGTTGATGGGGCGGACCGTGTCGCCGTTAGCTCCCCACGAACACGAAGGGGTAGCTGACCTGGCCGCCGCCCTTTTGCGACTTCGGGAATTCCCAGTGGGAAACCTGGGCCGTCACGCAACCGGGTAGCGGCGTGTCCGCGAACGATGGCGCATCCACGTGCAGGCCGGCGGCGCGTCCGTCGGCCCCGATGGTGAAACTCACGATGGCCTTGCCTGAACGTGCTTGCCCAGTGCGCGCCATGCTCATGAAGCAGCCGCGTACGGCCATCAGGTTGCCGCGGATGATTTTCTGCACTTGCTCACCCGGCGGTTGATCGGGTAGCCCGCCTGGATTCGCCACGTTCGCCTCCGCTGGAGCCACCGCGGGCGGCTCGGCCTTGACTCGGGACGCGCGGCGGACATTGCCCATCAGACCTTCGCCGCGGTCGTCCTCGATGTAGGAAACCTCGATGCCGGCCTGAGCGAGCTCGGACCATTTCTTGTCGAATTCAGGACTGCCAGGAACGGCGGATTTTTTTGCGCAAGCAGCGCAGCCAAGAGCAAGCGCAACGATCAACCCCGGACCAACCATAGACTGCACATGTCGCCGCAACATGCCGCCCATTTTACTCCTATTTCCCGCGCCTGAGAGACTGGAAGTCCGTGGGCATCATGGTCTTGGGCCGGTAGGGCGAAGCCCGCTCGGCGCGCTTCACCCTGCGAAGCACGAAGACCCAAAACGCGAGTGAAAGCAGAGTCACCGCGGTCCAAACCTTCCAGCCGAGACCGTGCAAGAGCGCGAAGTCGTAGGCCCCGTGAAAGCCGACCGGCACGAGGAACGACGAGGTCAGCGAGAGCCAGAAGCGGCGAGGGCCACCTGCGGGCCCGAATTTCGCGCGGCCGACGTAGAAACCCATGCAGCCGCCGAAGAGCGCGTGGGCAGGCACGGCGAAGAGAGCGCGCTGCCAGGCGATGGTCAGGCCGCGGCTCGATAGGAAAAGAAAGTTTTCCAAGGTGGCGAACCCCAGCGCGATGGCCACGCCGTAGATGAGTCCGTCCAGCGGTTCGTCGAACTCGCGCCAGGCATAGACCGCGGCGACCAGCACGACCCACTTGGCCAGCTCCTCGACAACGCCGGCGAGCACGAAGGCATCGAAGAGGCGCGCCGGCTCGCCGCCGGTGTGAAGCCAGTCGGACGAAACCCAGTCCGCGACCATCAAGGTCGCGCCTTGCGCCGCGGCCAGGGCGAACATGCCAAGCAGATAGGCTGCGACGAGGTGGCCGAAGGGTTCGCGTTCGTAGCGGTCGCGCAGGTAGAAATAGGTCAGAAGCACAAGTGACGGCGCCGCGGCCACGATGGCAATGAACATGGCGGACGAGCGTAACACCGAATCCCCAACGGCGGCTCTTGTTGGCCGACGATGGGCAGACGATGGGCTAGACTGCTTCCTACCATCGAGACAATCATGAGCGACCAGCACATCCCCTACGTCCCCAGCGTGAATCCAACCGAGATCGCGGGTCCAAGCCGCGAGATCTACGCCCGCATGGGCCGCGAGAATCTGTACCGGATGATCGAGGCGTTCTATCGCGAACTGGGAGCGTCCGCGATTCGCTCGATGTTTCCCGAGGATCTCGTTGCCAGCGCGCACAAGTCCGCGGCGTTTTTCGCCCAGCTCACGGGCGGGCCCCAGGAGTACACCGAACAGCACGGACCGCCGCGCATGCGGGCACGCCACCTGGCCTTCCGGATCACGTCACAAGCGCGCACGGAGTGGCTGGTGTGCTTCGAGCGGATCCTCGGGCGCGCCGTGAGCGACTTCAATTTTCCCGCCGAGCATCTCGAAGGATTTCGCCAGTTCCTACAGAAATTTTCGCTGTGGATGGTGAACACTGCCGACGACGGGTGAGCCCCACATCGGGGGATGTCGAACCTGGCAAGGATCGCCTTTGCCCGCATTCAAGCAATAAGGACTCCCTTTGCGCTTTTCCCAAGCCTGGGCGAGAATAAGACGCCCCCAAGGCTCGTCAATTCCGCAGAAGGAGAGGTTCGACCCATGAGTAAAGATTCGAAGATTGGATTTTCGTGCGTGCTCGCGCTGGGCCTGGTTGCCTGCGGCAGCAACACGACCGACGTCCCCGACGGCGCCACCACCTATTACCCCCCGGCCGACGCATACGTGTCCACGCCCGATGGGCCTGCGACGGTCGCGCCGGATCCGTACGTCTGGGTCGTGATCCAAGATACCGAGCAGAAGGCTTGCTCGACCAACGGTCCGGGCTCGGACATTGATGCCGTCGAGCTGGCGGACGCGAATCGCGTCCCCCTTGGCTATGGCTTGAAGAATAGCGCCATATATACGGCCAACCCGCAAGGCAACGCCTGCGAAAATTCCGACTGCAAGGGCGGCAATTGCAAGTACGCCGCCAACGGAACGACTTTCACCGAGGCCGATCTGGTGTCCCGAACCGAGGGACCGCCGGACGCAGTGGTCAAAGCCGTGGGCGATGACGTTGGCTACTTCTCGCTTAACGCCGGAACCCTGCAAATCCAGATTGGCGATACCACGGGCGCTGGTCCAGCACAGCCGATCAAATCGGGCGACCTGCTCCAGGTCTACGAAGTGGATCAGACCTACATCACCTCGGACAACGCGCCGGCAACCTGTGTTTGTCAGCCCGAGCACTATACGGTCACGCTGCAAACCGCGGTGAACGCCGCGCAGCCCTCCACGTTGCAGCTCACGCCGATCGAGTTGGCAGACGACAACGCCACGACTTGTGCGGCCTTGGCACTCGACTCAACCGAGGGTTGCGGCACGACGTGGTTCGTGGTTCCCTAGGCGGGCATCTGGTCCCAAATCACCTAAGGAAAAGGACAAGGAAATGAAGAAACTGGCTCTCGCACTTCTTGCGCTCCCCATCGCGCTCGTACTCGGCTGTGGGCACAAGGAGGCTCCCAAGGTCGCCCCTGGACCTGAACCGGCTCCCGCAGTGGCACCGGCTTCGGCCACGACTCCGGCACCGGCACCGGCTGAAGAGCCCGCTCCGGCTGCGGCAGCGGAGGAAAAGCCAACTCCGCCGCCACCGCCGCCCGCGCCGCCGCCTCCTCCTTCCAAGGGGAAGAAAGCCAAGAAGGCGAAGCCGGCAGACTCTGAATAGTCTTCGCGTTCGCCTCCCAAGCCCGCGCGGTTCCTTGACTGGAATCTCGCGGGCTTTTTCGTTGGCTAGTTGACCGTCAGACCAAGAAAGCAGAAGTCGAAAGGCGTGGCGGTGGTGTTGAGGCCGGGTACGACCAAGTCCACCGACATGATAGCTGTCCCTGACTTGAAGGGACTGCCAAGACCGTTCCAGCACTGCGTGTTGAGGCTGGCAAACGGGATCGTCGTCGTTGTGGGCGCGCTTGACGGGGGAAGGATGTAGCACCAATAGTTGCTGCCATCGTAGAGTTGGAATTCGAGCTCCGACCCGCCCTTGTTCACGTAGCCGATAGAAATCGTACTGCCCGAGAGCACCAGGGAAGACGAAGAACCGCTTGCCCCCGATGCATCTTGGTTCACGCTGAAGCCCGCATTGGCCCAGGACTTGTACGTGCTGTTGGCTGCGACCGTGCCCGACGCACAGAAGTTCGACGTCCCGTAGGTCAAGGAAATCGACGAGCCAGATCCGGCCGTCGAGGAGACGATGAATCCCATCATGACGACCGTGCCAGCGGATACCTTCACATAGCCACTGTCGGCGACGGTGGGGGCAGACGCCATGGCTGTCCCACCTGTGCCCGAGTTGCCGCCCACGGCTACGCCCGCGTCTCCGCCCGGGCTCACCGCCGAGCTCCCGCCCATGTTGACGGGCGCGGTGCTCGTGCCGCTCGCGCCACCCACACTTGTCGCGCCACCCGTGCTCGTCTTGTTGCCCGCGACGATCATGCCGCCAGCGCTTGTCGCACCGCCTTTGGGAGTTGCGCCGCCGACACCGGTCGCCAGACCGACGCCGCCCGTGCCGGTCGCCGCCGGAGCGACGCTGCCACCCGCGCCCACGAAGACCGCGCCGTCGCGGCTGACCAAGAGCCCGGTGCGCGATCCTTCGCATCCGATCCCGGTCGCAACGCAGGGGACAAGCATCACCAGCCTGATCCATAGTCTTTCGAAGTGTTTTCCGGTCATGGGTGCCTCCTGGAAGAACTAGGAGTCGTATGTTCCTCGCCATAGGCCAACACGCCAGTGCATCGATTTGTGCACGATTTCGACGGACGCGTTGCGACCGCGGGGAGGTTGGTGGTCGGAGCCCTTGAAGCTTTTCCCGCTGCACTTACGTTATAAGCGAGCGGCGATTCGCGAGCGAAGACCGACTTTGGGCATTTCATGACAATAGGAGACATCGAAATGAAGGACAGGACGAAACACAGCCACTCCGTCGCCGGTATCGCTGCCGCCGGGTTGATTGCGTTCACCGCGTGTTCGTTGCAGCCGAAGCAAGACGCGAGTACGCAGGGCGGGAGCACCACTTCGGATGGCGGCCAGGGTGGGGCGTCGGTGGGAGCCCAAGGGGGCAACACGACAGGCAGCGGAGGAATCCCAGCGGGCGGGAGCCCGATGGGCGGCGGTCCGCAAGGTGGCATCACCAACGCGGGTGGTTCCCCAACTGCGGGCAATTCAGCAGGAGGCAATTCTCTCGCGGGCAATCTCGCTGGCGGAAACCCAGCGGGCGGCAACTCGACGGCGGGCAATCCCGCGGGCGGCGGCCCACAGTCTGCTGGCACCCTTGCCGGCGGGAGCCGCACGGGCGGCGTCGCCATGGGCGGCGGCCCGGCGGGCGGCAACTCCGTGGGCGGCGGTCCCGCCGGTGGCAGCTCCGTCGTCGGCGGCATTCGCTCCGGCGGCACGCTTGCTGGCGGAACTCCCTCAGGTGGCGGCCCCGCTGGAGGGAGCGTGGCTTCGGGTGGCAGCGTTGCCACCGATGATCCGACCTGTTCCTCGTTCACGCCCACCGTCGTTCAAACGATGACACCTGTGGATGCGCAGGCCACGTCGCTGGTCGGTCAGATGGCGATCACCGACAAGATCAACATCCTGTCCGGCGACCACACGACAACCCCGTACACGACGCCCGGCGTGGCCTTCCGCTCGCTCGGTGTCGCCAGCCTGAACATCCCCAACTACCCCATGCGTGACGGACCACGCGGCATGCGCAACATCTTAGCAGGCGATGTCTCCACCACCTGGGCGGTCGCCGAGGCGCGTGCGGCCTCGTTCGATCTCGATCTCGAATACCGCGTGGGCAATCTCCAGGGAAGGGAGATGCGCGCAGCCAAGAACGAGCTCGCGCTTGCGCCAGTGATCAATACCCTTCGGCACCCGCGCTGGGCTCGTGCGCAGGAAACCTACGGTGAAGATCCGGTGCTGCTCGGTGAGATGGGCGCTGCTTTCGTGCGTGGAATGCAGCAGCCAGGCGGGTGCGCCGCATGCCCCAAGCACTACGTCTTGAACGACACGGACAACAACCGCATGCAGGCCAATCCAACCGTGGACGAGCAAACCCTGCATGAGAACTACACACGGCCATTCGAGATCACAGTAAAGAAGGGGGATCCGGCGTGCATCATGGCTGCCTACAACATGGTCAACGGCACTCACTGCACGGAAAACGCGAGCGTCCTGAACGGTATCCTGCGCAGCGCCGATTGGAATTGGAACGGGTTCGTGCTCTCGGATTGGAGTGCAGCTCAGGCCGGCCATGGCGCCGCATCGATCAACGCGGGGCTCGACCTCGAGATGCCGGTTCCCTCGGCCTTCACCACCCTCAGCAGCGATTTGACAGCTGGGACACTCACCTCCGCGACGCTCACCCTGTCCGCTACCCGCATCATGAACGCGCGTACAAAGTTCAAGGACCTCGACGCCACCTACATGGCGAGCACCGCGAGTTTCAACCTGTGCACCACGTCTGAGTCCACGTCGCTCGCGGAGGAGACCGCGCTCAAGGGCGCAGTCCTTTTGAAGAACGATGGCATCTTGCCGCTTGGCGCGCTTGCGACCACAGTGGGAAGCGGTTTGCCTAACGCCAAGATCATCGCGATCGTCGGCCCAGACAACAACCTGCCGGTCGCACCGACACCCACCCAAAACAGTCAGAAGAACTTCGTCTCAGGCCTAGGCGACCGGGGCAGTAGCCAAACCGTTCC
>Ga0265316_10005540_pt1 | contig 12246 bp, 7 predicted proteins | sample 4522metaG_FD_202092 | JGI IMG/M metagenome (GOLD analysis project Ga0265316, IMG submission 202092) | Rhizosphere microbial communities from Carex aquatilis grown in University of Washington, Seatle, WA, United States - 4-5-22 metaG | ecosystem: Host-associated > Plants > Roots > Rhizosphere >... | reverse complement strand
CCTCTTGTTGGCCCGGCGGCGCGGCGGGTCTTCGGGGTCGCGGTGCGGCCTGCCCTTCTCCCCGGCGTTCTGGAACGCCTCGTCGGCCTCGGTCTCCGCGTCCGCCAGCGGCGTGGCGTCCCGGCGCGGCAGCGCCGCCGCCTGCATCTCGTGCCGGTAGTTCAACAGCGTGCCGTAGTCGCAGCCCGTCTCGTCGGCCAGTTGCAACGTCGGGACGCCCTGCGCGAAGCCGCGCAGGATCATCACGACCACGGAGCAGGCGTAGTGGGTTCCCGCCCAGACCGTGCCAGTGAACAGGTTGAACACCGCCCCGCACTCGCGGCAGCGGTAGTCCGCCACCGGGGCGCGGGCGCGGCCGTGCGGCGCCTGCGTGGCGGGAAGGCGAGCCCACGCGGGCAGCACAGGCCCCCTGCGGGTGCAGGATGTCCAGCAAATAACGATAGCAGGCCTGTTCGTCAAGCAGCCCGGCTAGGGGAAAGCGCATCATGGGAACCTCCGCATTTTTAGGCCATTTTGCCAGAACGCCGCTCGGACGGCTTCACGGATTTGCCGATATGAGCCAGGTGGACTGGCGCTTCACGACCGCCGACGCCCGGATCAAGCTCAAGCGGCTCTACCCATCAATTCAGCCCGGTTAGGGCACTACAGCCTTTGCGAAAAATCGGGGGAAAGCTTACAGTCTTTGGTCTACAAGGGGCTATCACAAAAGCCGGCCCGGCCATCCGCTGGTGCTTAAGCTGTTCAAGGCGTGGAGGGCCAGCCGCGCCATCCGCGGCAGAAAATCGAGCGGCTGAAAGTGCCGCGCGGCCCCGCAGGCCTGCTCACAGCAAGTCGCCCCGCCCGCCGCTTGATGCCATCATGTGGATCTGCCGTTGCCAGGCGTCAAGGTCGATTTCAGAGCGACTGTCGCCGACGTCCAGCCTATCCCCAGCGCTTCAAGGTCGAGGCTGTGCCCCGCAGGATCAATGCAATGATTGCCGACGACGATTTTTTTATCCAAATGCGCGATGCCGCTGACTCTCGTATAATCATGGATCAGGGATTGCCGGATAACCGCCCCGGTTTCTATCTTGCAATTCGACCCAATCATCGCAGGGCCAACGATTTCGACGCCCGGCTCGATGCGCGTGCTGCCGCCAATATAAACCGGCGGGGTGATTTTCACCGTTATATTTCTAATGCCAATACCGAAATGTCATCCTCGAATTCTTCGCTGCCATTCCATTCGCATATGTGCGCTCGCAGGCGCTTGAGTATTTCCACAATCGGCAAATCGACCGTTGCGGCAAAGAACGTTTGCAAACGCTCGCTACCGAATAATTCACCCGCTTTGTTTGAACATTCCGTGATGCCATCCGAGTATAGAAACAGGCGGTCGCCAACGGCGCAGTTTAAAGTAATTGAAGTATAATCAGCCATAGGCAACCTGCCTACAGGAAACCCACCTTGACCCAAGAACTGCGGCTGTTCGCCAAGCTTGACATAAAGCGGATTCGGATGCCCTGCCTGGCAGAACGATAGCGCTCTGGAGCGGGTGTCGATCACACCGTATAGCATGGTAAAATAGAGAAAATTATCGGCTTCGCTTTGAAACTGCTCGTTGAGCGCTTGGATCGCACGGGAAGGAGGCAGTATCAATTCGTAATAAGGGGTGGACTGGAGAGGCCGCTTCAAGGGACAGCCCTTCTTCATCAACGGGCTTAATAATTGATTAAGTGTAAAGGACATCATCGCCGCCGCGACGCCATGCCCCGCCACGTCAATGGAATAGAAACCAACATGATGCTCGTCGAGCCGGAAGACATTGAGCAGATCGCCTGAGACATACAAGGAAGGCAAATACATTCGTTCAAAATGAATTCCTTGGATTATCAGGTCGCGTGGCGGCAATAAATTCCTTTGCATCTTTCCTGCCATCGCCAGATCGCTGTTGAGACGCGTCTGGGCACTCTGCAACTCATCGCTTAATTGGGTCAAGCGCCAGTTTTGAACCTGGAGCGCTTGTTCGAGATTCAATACGCGCTTACCTGCTCGGATACGGGCATGGAGCTCGTCGAAGTTAATTGGCTTGCGGACAAAATCATCCGCCCCGGCATCAATGCCAGCCACCATCGATTGGGTATCTTCGAGGGCCGTTATTAAAATAATATAGACATAATTTCGCTTGCCGGTTTCGCGGATTTTTCGGCACAGTGTCGGCCCATCCATGCCCGGCAACATCCAATCGGTGATGACCAGCCTCGGGTCTTCGCGTAGGATGATCTCCCAGGCTTCTTCGCCGCTGGCCGCGCAGGTTACCTCATACCCCCATTTCGTCGCCTTCGCTTCGATGGTTCTGCGGTTGATTTTACTGTCTTCGACGATCAAAATGCGCATGCAAAAAACGGCCCAAGTTAAGAAGCATAATAATAAAATGGAATGCGCTTGCCGCGTCCTCAACAAAACGGCGCACACGAAGTGCCTTGTCCAGTGCTGGGCGCCCCGGCAAGGTCTGACCAGTCTTGCCATCACGTCATGATTGCCTGTGCAATCGGTGGAGTGGAACGCTGCATGCATCGCCCACGCGGCCGCGGACAATTCAATTCATTGGCGGTCTAAAGCCCTGCAAAGGTGGCCGAACCGCGAACGAAAAACCCCTTGGAAATTCTACAGGTGTTCTTGCCTGCGGACTTGGCCTCGTACAAGGCCGCGTCCGCGCTCATCATCAACGTGTCAGCGTCTTCGCCATGGACGGGATATAGGCTGACCCCCGCGCTGGCCGTTATGTTGACCGCATGGCCATCGATGCCATAGGGTTGCGACACCGCCGCGATCAGTTTCAACGCCACCTTGGCCGCGCAGTCGGCATCCTCGACCTCCGACAGCGCCATGATGAATTCGTCGCCGCCCAGGCGCGCCAACGTATCCTCTTTGCGCACCATGGCCGCCATGCGCCCTGCGACCATTTTCAGCAGAATGTCCCCGGTGCCGTGTCCCAAGGTGTCGTTGACTTGCTTGAATCCGTCCAGATCGAGATACACCATCGCCATGGCACCCTTCCTCCTTTGCGCGCGGGCGATGGCCATCGACATTCTCTCGGCGAAGAGCCGCCTGTTCGCAAGTCCCGTCAGCGGGTCATTCCACGCCAGGGATTCCAGCATCTTGCCGTGTTCGCAGGCCGCCTTGTGCAACAGCCGGACTTCCAACATGTTGTGGACCCGCATCAACACCTCGGCCAAATCGAATGGTTTGCTGATGAAATCCTTCGCGCCGCCCTGCAACGCGCGCAGCTTGTGGCCCGGTTGCGCGGTGATGGCCAGCACCGGGAGGTAGTCGTCCGGGTCAATCGCCTTGAGCCCCTCCATCACCTGGAACCCATTCATGACGGGCATTTGAAGATCAAGCAGGATCAAGTCGTAGCGATTCTTGCGGTGGAGTTCGCAGACCTCGCAGGGGTTCTGCGTAGACGAGATGGAATCATAGCCGGCGCCACGCAGCATGCGATCGAGAAGATGGACATTGGCTTCCAGGTCGTCAACGATAAGAATCTTGCCGTGAAGAATGTCAGACGGACTCATCATGGGAATCGCAATGCCTTATTCGCTGGTCTCAAACGGCTTTTCTGCAAATTCAAACGCCACACTCAGCACCTCCATGAACTCGTCGACTTTGATGGGTTTGGTGATATAGCGGAAGAATCCCGCGTGCATGCCTTTCTCAATATCGCTAGGCATCGCATTGGCGCTGATCGCAACGATGGGGATGCGCGCCGTGGCGGGGTCTGAGCGCAGGATTCTCAGGGCTTCGTAGCCGCTGATGTCAGGCAGGTTGATATCCATCAAGATCACATCCGGCAGGGTGCTGCCAGCCATTTCGATGCCGCTATTCCCGGTCACAGCGGCCAGCAGGCGCATGCCAGGGCAGCGCGCGATGATTTGCTCGACTAGCTTCATGTTCGCGGGGTTGTCCTCCACATAGAGCAGGGTGTGCGGCGGCACTGTGCTGTGCGCGCGGGGATGGGGCACTGCCGCCGCGCCGCCCGCCTCAGTCGCCAGGCAGGGATCGGCCACCGCGAGGAGTTCGAACCAGAACACGCTTCCCGCCCCGACAGTGCTTTCCACGCCGATCTCGCCCCCCATCAGTTCGACCAACCGCTTGGCCACCACCAGGCCAATGCCCGTGCCTTCCACACAGCCAGCCTCCTGCCCGAGGCGGTTGAATGCTTGGAATAGCTGCGATACCTGTTCCGGAGACAGTCCCGTGCCCGTGTCGCTGATGCTCACGCGAATGCGTCCCGGCGTGTCCTCGGCGTAGGCCACCTCGACCGACCCCTGCTGGTTGTTGTATTTGATCGCATTGGACAGCAGGTTGATAAGCACCTGTTTCAGCCGGGTCTGGTCGGCCCAAACAAAACAGGGGTTTTCGAACCGGGGAAAGATCAAGCGAATGCCCTGCTGCTGCGCTTGCGGTTCGACCATGCTCTGGCAATCGAGCATGACTTCGGCCAGCGGCACAGGTTCCTCCGACAGAGGCACCTGCCTGGACTCGATCTTCGCGAGATCCAGAATCTCGTTGATCAGCTTCAGCAGATGCCATCCTGCCTGGAGAATCTGGGCGATGCTCTCCTTCTGGGAGGGCGTTGGCGGCGGAGAGTCGGACTCCATCAACTGGGCAAACCCGAGGATGGCATTGAGCGGGCTGCGCAACTCGTGGCTCATGCTGGAAAGGAATTCCGATTTGGCGAGGTTGGCCTTTTCCGCCGCGGACCTGGAGCTTTCCAGTTCGACGTTCTTTTCCTGCAGCACCTGGTCCAGGCGCTTACGCTCCGTGACGTCGCGCGCGGCGGCGAACACGCCCTGCAGCGTCCGGTCCCGGTCATAGAAAGTGGTCGCGTTGTAGGACACCACCGTTTCCTTGCCGTCCCTGGCCCGCGCGGTGAGCTCGTAGTCGGTGACTTTTTTTTCAATCAACACCCGCTTGATGCCCGTCTCGGCCCGCTGCGGATCCGTGAAGTGGTTTTTGAATGGCGCGCCGATCAACTCGTCGCGCGTGCAGCCGGTGAGCACCTCCATCTGTTTGTTGACATCCGTGATGATGCCCAACGGGTCGGTGGTCATGATCGCGTCGATGTTCGATTCAAACAGGGAGCGGGTGTAGAACTGCTGGTCGCGCAGGCGTTGCGCGAGCAGCTTCTGCTCGGCCTCGATTTGCTTGCGCGCGGTGTTGTCGGTGCCGATCAGCAGGTAGCCGATGATCGCGTCCTGCTCGTCGCGCAATGCCGTGACCGACACCACCGCCGGAAAACGGCTGCCGTCCTTGCGGATGTAGGTCAATTCGTAAATATCCTCAATGCCGCGCGAGGCCTTGAAAACCAATGCTTCGAAGCCTGGCGTGATCGGGGTTCCGAGTTCGACGCTGAGGGCTTCGGCACGCACGATCACTTCCCGCGGATCGGAAATGTCGGCGGGCGTGATCTGGTCCACCACGTCGGCGGCGGCGTAGCCCAGCATGCGCTCGGCACCGACGTTGAATATCTGAATGACGCCCTTCTCGTCGGTGGCGATGCTCGAGAAATTGGCGCTGTTGAAAATCGCGCTCTGCAAGGCGCCGGTTTTAAGCAACACATCCTGGCGTCGTACCTCGATGACGTGCTCCGGCGTTTCAGTGCTTGAATTGAGAATGGCGGCGGAACCTGTTTTGGGGGGGTGGGAATGTGCATGGCGGCGGGCTGTCCGGGGCCTATCGGGCATGACGGCCGCGACAATAGTTTATAGGATCGGCCCGCCTTGTCTGTTTGATACCGTACCGACCGGCAATTTTCATTCCCAAAATAAGGGAAAAACCCTGTCCGGGCGCGCTGGCGGCCTGTTTCTCCTGCCGAAGCCGCCCATCCTTTGGCATAATGCCTATCTTCACCCACACCAGGAGCCGCCATGAGAACCAAAAACGAACTGATCGATGTGCTGTCCGAGCGCACCGGCCTGCCCAAAAAAGACACGGCAGCTTATCTCGACGCGCTGGGCGGACTGGCGCAGGAAGCGATGACCGCGGGCCAGGAGGTGGTCTTGCCCGGCATCGGCAAACTCACCGTCAAAGAAAAGGCGGCACGAACCGGGCGCAACCCGCAAACCGGCGCGGCCATCGAGATCGCCGCCCGCAAGGCCCCGGTGTTCACGGCGGCCAAAATCCTCAAAGACGCGGCGGCGGACGGCAACCCGGTCGCCTAGCGCGTTTTCATATCGAGTGTGGGGGCGGATTCATCCGCCCACGCGCTGCGGGAACCGAGAAGGCAGGGGGCGGAAACGCGCCCGGCTCAACGCGCGCGCGCCGCAGCGGGCCAGCCAGCCCGACGGCAGCCAAGCCCCCAGCCTGTCGCCCGATCCTCAAGCCGCCACGACGGCTGCCTGCCTGCGGGCAGCCTTTTGCGCCCCGCGCTGTTCCGCTGCAAGTGACCCGTTAACCTCAGTTATTGTGTCATACGGCGCACTATGGGCCATATGGCGCGCCCATTGCGTCATGTTCCGGTCAGCCAGCGTGAACTTCGTTCGGCCGCCCTTTGAATGGCATGATTAGTGTCTGTCAAGATGGCTGGTTTGCATTGGCCCGGTAGCGACACCCTCGGGCAAGCGCCTCATCGGCGATGCAAGCCCGCCCCGCCCCGCACTATACCCGGCACCATGAAAAAATCCGCCAGTGTTTCGACTTTCGCTGGCAAGCGATTCTATGTGCCGCCATTTGGGGCATTGGGGCTGTGTTTTATTAAGATTCAGGATTTTTGAGCGGAATCCCTGGTTAGCCCATCGACATGAACGCCTATCCAAGCCCAAAGGCCTCCCCGTTATTCAAACTATTGCTGGCCTGCGTCCTCGCCGGCGGCCAAGGATGCGCCCATGTGGCGCCTTGGGAACGAGGCAATCTGGCGAAAAAGGAAATGTCACCCTCGCCCACGCCCAATCTCAGCAAGCTGAGGGACCACATATTTTTCAGCCGGGAGGCCGCGCAGGGCGGGCACGGCGGCACCGGAGGCGGCTGTGGCTGCAATTAGTCCGCGCACAGCGCTGGCCGCCCTGACCACCGCCGCGCTGGGTCTGCCGGGACTTGCGCCCTTGGCGGCGACGCCCGTCGCCGAACCTGAAGGCAATGTCCAATACGGCCACTACGAAGAAAGCAGCAACCGGATGAAGGTCGATGTGGACCACGCCGATTTCGTCGCGCCTATCGGCGACAGAGTGGAGTTCACCTTCAGCATAGACCGCGACACCTATTCCGGCGCCTCCCCGGCCTACAGTATCCCGGCCACCATGACCAGCCAGATTCAATACTCGCAGCAAGGCGTGAAGCGCGTCGATGTCGTTTCCGCCGCCTCGGGGGGCGTCACCGCCGCCGGCTTGACCACGCTGGGGGGGCTGAACACGTTCAAGCGGTTTGTGGATGCCGCCGCCCCGGCGGAAGCCGCGTACCGGGCCAAAAACCCAGAGCCGCAAGCGTCAACGTCCCAGCCGGGCGGCACCGGGGCCGTCATCCTCGATTTCCAGACGATGAGCGCGGCGGCGTATTATGGCGCGGCCAACGTCCAGCCCGTCGCCAGCGGCGCATGCCCTGTCGTCATATCGCCGGGCTGTTACGAGCAGGGCGGCGCGGTGGTCGGCACCGTATCCTCGTCCGCGGGGGTCGGGTTGCCGCATCTCCACAAGGCGGATGACGCCGGCAATGTGTCAATGCAGTATCACGCCGATTCAGGCGGCATTTATATACGGGAGAAAAATAGTTCGGCGTTCGCTTTGTTGTCCATGGATTTCAACGCCAGCACCAACCCTATAAACCCTAATACCGGGGCTAACGCCTTCTGGCAGATCTTGGGGTTTAATACCGCGGTCAACCCTGGCTTGTCAACGGGCAACGGCACACAGAGCGCCTACCCTACCGCGGTCGCTTCCCAGCAGGTGCCCAACGGCTTCAATGGCCCTATCACACTGAACAATCAATTTCAAAACATCAATGCGTTTTGGATTCATTACAACGGCTATCCTTCAGTTCCCCAGGATGGCACCACCTTCAGCATGAAACTGGACAATGTCAAGCTGGCCGGTGTGAACACCAATAACGGGCCGTCCCCTGAGCAACTGGCTTGGCAGCAGGAAATGAACAAGCAAGTGACCATCGCCCAGTACCGCGCACTGCTTAACACGGTGGTGCCGCCGAACACCCAGACTGTGCAACGCATGCAGACCCAGCCGCTGGAAACCCGCACGATGCCGGTGTTTGGAGTGAAATATTATTTCAACGACGCTCTGCTGGCGCTTTCGGGCGGCTATTCCGACGAGCCTGATTTTAGATCAAATTTCGGCTCGGTGAATTACAGCCACGAACTCAACGACAAGCACACCACCTTGTCGGCGGGTTATAGCTTGACCAGCAATGCCATCTACCGCAACGGCGACGCACATAGCGGGCACCATGCCACCGACCCCAGCCACAATCCGACCGATTATGCGCCTTTGAATGAAAACAGCACTTTCCAGGGGTTCACCTTGGGCATCACCCAGGTGTTAGGGAAAAACACCTTGTTGCAGGCCACCGGCACTTACACCAACCAAGGCGGCTATCTGGCCAATCCGTACAAATCTGTGTATGTGCGCGGCGAAATAACCCCTGAGGAATATTATTATCTATATAGCGCGACGGGCGCGGGCCAGGTGAATTGGAAGTCCGTCACCAACCTTGAGGTGGTGGGGCCTGAGCTATTCCGGGAGACCCGTCCAAATCTGCGCAACCAAGGCTCCATCTCCGTGGGCTTGAACCAGCATGTCCCCAGCCTGCAAGGGACTTTGAACGCGGACTACCGGTTTTTCAGCGACGACTGGGGGATCGATTCGCACACGTTTGAACTCAGGTGGTTCCAGCCGATAGGCCAAGGTATCACCCTTTCGCCCAATATCCGCTACTATTCGCAATCCCATGCGTATTTTTATGCCCCGTATTTTCTGGAGCCTAGGGCCGACGGTTATTATTCCAGCGATTACCGCCTGTCGGCCTATGGCGCTTTGAGCGGCGGGCTCACCGTTAGCAAAAAATTTGCGAAAGGCATCACCCTGCAGGCGGGCATCGAGTATTACACCCACGCCGGCTCGTTGAAGCTGGGCGGCGGCGGCGAAGACTCGTTTGCCGACTTCAATTATTACGTGGCCCACGCGAGCTTGAATTTTAGCCTATCCTCGCCCGGCCCTTCCGCCGGCGGGCATAGCCACCATGGCCACCACGGCGCGCCGCCGCCGGCCGGGGTCATGTTCGGCCATATGGTGGACAAGGCCGACGACATCATGGTGGGCTACCGTTATATGTACAGCAACCAGTCCGGGGATATGTGGAACGGCCCCGACTCGGTCACGGATCAGACCCTTCTCGCCGGCCGGGGCTGCGGCGGCGCCGGCTGCGCGGCCAAGCCCACGAATATGACCATGAACATGCACATGTTCGATTTCATGTACGCGCCCACCGATTGGCTGAACCTGATGGTCATGCCGCAGGTGGTCGATATGAGCATGGACATGGTTCTCTTGCCGGGGGCTTCGACGGAGGACCACGTTGGGCAGCACACGAGCAACGGCATGGGCGACACGGTCTTGATGGCTTTGACCAAAGTATACGAGGACCACACGCACCACGCCCACATTGGCTTAGGGCTAAGCGCCCCGACGGGCGATGTCAACGCGACCATCGACGGCCAGCACACCAGCGCGAGCGTGTTGCAGGATTACGGCATGCAGCGCGGCAGCGGCACCTGGGATTTCAAGCCTAGCGTGACCTACACCGGCTATTCGGACAAGTTGTCCTGGGGCGCGCAGTTGAGCGGCGTCGTCCGGCTCGAAGGCCGGAACAGTGCCGGCTATGCCTTGGGCGACCTGTTCCAGTCCACCGCCTGGGGCGGCTACAGCCTGCTGGACTGGCTGTCCGCTTCGGTGCGGGGTGTTTACACGTTGCAAGGCGCCCTGCGCGGCAGCTACAACAGCACGGCTTCGACGTCCGCCCCGGTCGACTACACCGCCAACTACGGCGGAAACTTCTGGGATGTCGGCTTCGGCCTGAACCTGTCCGCGCCCGGCAGCGAATTCGCGGGCCACAACCTCAGCGTCGAATGGCTGCAACCGGTGGCGGACAATTTCAACGGCTACCAGCTAGAGCGCACTGGATCGTTGTCGGCCACTTGGACTTATATGTTTTAAGGCAGGCCACGGGATGCCGCCGCGCCAGCCCCCGCCACCAATCCCCGTCGATTCGGCCGGCCCACCCCCAAGACCTTGCCCCTCCCTTGCCGCATCGGCGGGCGGGCAAACGAGCAGCCGCCAACTTGCCAATTAAGGCACGACTATTGCTGCTTAAATTCCAGGAACGTTAGGATGGGCATTTTTGCGCGCAGGCCCGTTGCGGACAAGGACGCTCCGGCTACGCAAACCTTTGGACTATACTGCGACAGGACTCATTTTATTCATTAAGCATTGCAAGGAGAATACAGATGCAAATCCAACACTTCAGATTAACCGTGTGGGTTGCCGCGCTATTGCTGGCCGGCCCGAATATCGGCCACGCGGCGACGGCGGTGCCCGACTTCAACGTCGGCGGCATACCCCCGCCGGGCTTTCCGGATTTCAGCAACACGGCGAGTATAGCACTAGGCAAGACGGGCGTGGGCGCGGACGCCGGCTACCAACTTGTCTCCGGCGACATTCCCGGCAGTTTCTCATTTCAATACAGTCCGACGCTTTCTTACAACGTCAGCGGCAATTTCAGCCTGTCGGCGACGGCCAGTGCCGGGGGCGCGTTCAGCGGCAGCTTTGCCATCAACGGCACGGTGCCTGATTACAACGGGCCGGGGACGCCCCCGCTTCCATCGAAGCAAAACCTGTTTTCCGGAACCATCGCCGGCTTGAATGCCGATGTCGTCGGCGGCGACGGCACGCCGGCCGCCGTCGGCTTTGTCACCACCGGGTTTTCCGGCTGGGCGAGCCAGTTCTCGGACGGCAGCGCCGAAAGCATTTACCTGTACGATTTCAACGTCCCCTGGATGGCCGCCATGGCCGCCAACCCCAAGTTCAAAAACCTTAGCTTGCAAGGCTCGGCCTTGACCACCGTGCCCCTGCCCGCGGCGGTGTGGTTGTTCGGCTCGGCCTGCGGGCTGCTGGCCTGCGTCCGGCGCAACAAGGCCTCGGTGGCCTGACCGCCCCCGTTTTTTGAGCTTCGCGAAGCCATGCCACCCGCCGCCGACATTGTGGGGGCGGCATGGCGCAGTGGGCTGCCGCCCTTGATATTTTCGGATGACTACCATGACAACAAACCAATTATTTCCGTTCGCGTGGCTTTCCTTGTTAGCCACAAACCCAGCCAGCGCGGTTGACGTCTACGCTGTCACCGACCTCGGCAGCCTCGGGGGCGCCAACAGTTCCGCTTACGGCATCAATGCCCGGGGCCAGGTGGTCGGGGAGTCCGAATTGACGCCAGGCTCCAACAGCACCCACGCCTTTCTTTACGACACCGCCGGGCTGCACGACCTGAGCGCCTTCGGAGGCGCCGACAGCGCGGCGTTCGGCATCAACGCCGGCGGCCAGATCATCGGCTGCACCGACTGCCAGAGCGCGGCGGGAAGCAAAGCGTTCCTGTATGACGCCGCGAAAGGCACGCTGTCCGCGCTGGGCGATCCCGGCAGCCTGGCCTATGCCATCAACGACGCGGGCCAGGCCGCTGGAAAATTCTTGACTCAAAGCGCGGACACCCACGCCCTCTTCTACGACGCCGCCACCGGCGCGAAGGACTTGGGCACGCTCGGCGGCGCCTACAGCGCCGCCACCAGCATCAACGCCGGCGGCCAAGTGGTCGGCGAATCCTCCACCGGCGCGGGCGGCGCGTCCATCCACGCCTTCTCCTACACCGGCGCCGGCCTGGGCGACCTGGGCACGCTGGGCGGGTTCAATAGTTCCGCCTGGGGCGTCAACAACAACGGGCTGGTCGTCGGCACCTCCAACTACACGGCCAATTCCAACGACACGCATGCGTTCCTGGCCGACAGCGGCGGCATGCACGACCTGGGCACCCTCGGCGGCAATTCCAGTTGGGCCTATGCGATCAACTCGGGCGGGCAAATCGTCGGGCAGGCGGACATCGGCGGGAATCCCGTCTCCCACGCCTTCCTTTACGACAGCGGCGTCATGCGGGATCTGAATAACTTGCTGTTGTCGAATCCCGGCGGGTGGACGGTGACCTATGCCGGGGGCA
>Ga0265316_10005539_pt1 | contig 12246 bp, 6 predicted proteins | sample 4522metaG_FD_202092 | JGI IMG/M metagenome (GOLD analysis project Ga0265316, IMG submission 202092) | Rhizosphere microbial communities from Carex aquatilis grown in University of Washington, Seatle, WA, United States - 4-5-22 metaG | ecosystem: Host-associated > Plants > Roots > Rhizosphere >... | reverse complement strand
GGCGGACACGGCGAAGGCTTTTCTTGCAGGCAAGGATCGTCGAGTGCCGGCCAGAGATCAAGGCGAACGGGGACGGTAGTCGAAGAAGCCGCGCTGCTTGATGACCTCCGCGATTTCCGGGGGCACCATGTCCTCCCAGCTCGCGTCGCCAACCTGGATGCGGCGGAGCACCTCGGGCGTGAAGATATGGAGGATGTGGGGATTGTAGTTTTCCAGCTGCACGATTGAGCCCCGCTCCACCACATACCCGTAGAGCTTGCGCAGCTCGGGAGCTACGTCCAAATTCGACACGGTGTTGAGTTTCTGGCTGGCCGGATCGAGCCAGGGATACACATAGATGGTCAGGTTCTTCTGGAAGAGCTGTCCAAAGGCTTCCAGGATGCCGCCGCCCAGATTGGTGTAGTACTTCTCGTCGAGTAGCGGAATGAGACTGCCCGCGCCCAAGACGATGGCAATGGCCTCCGGCGTACAGCGACGCAAGTAGGTGGCCAGGCGGTAGTACTCGAAGTAGTCCGAGATGAGAACCGTCTTGCCCGCGGCCGCCAGCACATCGGCGCGTGCCAGAAAATCCCGCGGATCGATCTCACCCTCCGCAGTGAGCAGGTTGCGCATGGTGATCTCGGCCAGCTCGACGATGGTGTCCTCGGGCTCGCCCAGCGCCTTGGCAAAGCTCGTGCGAGCGGACTCCAGCATGTCGATGTTGACCTTGGTCACCGGCCGGAAAGTCCCGCGCTCGACCAGCACTGGCCTCTTGTGCAAGACCTCACTGGGCTGCAGCACCTCGCCTTTGGCGCTGAACATGGCCGCCTGGGACAGCCCGAGCTGCACCAGCTTCAGGCTCATGAGGCGATTGTCGACCTGGCGAAACTCGATGCCCGAGAATTCGATCATGTCGATCTCGATGCGCTGGGTGGACAGGTTGTCGAGTAACGACTCGACCAGCAGCTCGGGCTCGTGGTGCAGGAAGAACGCACCGTACAGCAGGTTCACACCCGCCACGCCCAGGGCCTCCTGCTGCAGCTGCGCTTCCCCGTCCAGCATGCGCACATGCAGCACGATCTGGCTCTCCTGCTCGCGAGGATGGCTCTGGAACTTGAGCCCCATCCAGCCGTGGCAGTCTTTGTCGTTGCGAAAACTCTTGGCCGCCACGGTGTCGGCGAACACGAAGAACGCGGTGGTGTCGCCGCGGGCCGCGTTCAGGCGGGTCAGGTTCTTCTCGTGCTCGTAGTCGAGCATGCGCTGCAGCCGCTCGCGCGAGACGTAGCGCTCGGTGTGGCCGTAGATCGCGTCGCTGACCGCCATGTCGTAAGCCGAGGTGCTCTTGGCGATGGTGCCGGCCGCGCCGCCCACCCGGAAGAACCAGCGCGCCACCTCCTGACCCGCGCCGATCTCGGCGAACGTTCCATAGCGGTGCTCGTCCAGGTTGATGTACAGCGCCTTGCGGTGGGTATCGAGGCGGTCGGCGCTGGGAAAATTGCGGGGAGTTGGGACCATGGCCTGTGCCAACCTCAGGCTACCATGTAATTCGCGCGTTCATCAGGACGGCGCTAGCATCCGAGGGGATGGAACCGCTGCTCGAGCTTTTTCGCCAGCACCTGGCCAGCGAAAAGCGCGCCTCGTCCCATACCCTGCGCGCCTACCTGAGCGATCTCGAGGAGCTGTTCGCCCACGCCCGCAGCATGCTGGGCCAGGGCGCGCCGTCGGCGCTAACCCCTGCACATCTCTCGACGCCGGTGTGTCGCTCGTATCTGGCCAGCTTGCACGGTCGCAACGATCCCGCCACCGTGGGCCGCAAGCTGTCGGCCATGAAGACCTTTTTTCGGCTGTTGGTGCGACGCAAGTTGCTGGCGGGCAGTTCGGTGGCGGGCTTGCGCGGGCCCAAACGCCGGCCCCACTTGCCCGCCTTCCTAGGCAAAGACGAGGCTTCGCGGCTGCTCGAATCGGCGGGCGACGACGCTGTGGCGGCCACAGAGAACGCTCGCGACCAAGCGCTCTTGGAAGTGCTGTACGGCGCCGGCCTGCGCATCTCGGAGGCCTGTCACCTGGACCTGGATGACGTGGTCCCGGATGGTGCTGGCGCGCGCATCACGGTCCGCCAGGGCAAGGGCCGCAAGGATCGCATCGTGCCGCTCGGATCCAAGGGCTGGGATGCGATCCAATCCTACCTGCCCCTGCGTGCCACCTTGCTGGCGGGCCACGCGACCGGGCTGGTTGACAGCGAAGCCCTGTTCTTGTCGCGGCGGGGCCGCCGTCTGGGCGATCGCGAGGCGCGCCGCAAGTTGGATCGGCGGGAGCTTGTCACTGGCGTCCGTCGCGTGTCACCCCATGCCTTGCGCCACAGCTTCGCCACGCACCTGCTGGGCGAAGGCGCTGATCTGCGCTCGATTCAGGAGCTGCTCGGCCATGCCAGCCTGCGCACCACCCAGCGCTACGCTCAAGTCGACATCGATCACCTGATGGCCGTCTACGATCGTTCCCATCCTCGCGCCCTGCTGAAAACGCGCTAGGCTGCGCCCCATGAGGCAGGAATTCCGCTCCACGACGGTCCTGGTCGTGCGCCGCAACGGCAAGGTCGTGATAGCCGGCGATGGACAAGTCACCCTGGGCCAGACCGTGGTCAAGGCGACGGCACGCAAGCTGCGCCGCCTGGACGAGGGGCGCATCCTGGCCGGGTTCGCCGGTTCGGCTGCCGACGGACTGACCCTGTTCGAGAAATTCGAGACCAAGCTCAAGGAGGCCAACGGAAACCTGCTGCGCGCCTCGGTCGAGCTGGCCAAGGACTGGCGCACCGACCGCATGTTGCGCCGCCTGGAGGCGCTGCTGCTGGTGGCCGATCGCGAGAAGATCCTGATGCTTTCGGGCACCGGCGACATCATCGAGCCAGACTGCGACGCCGCGGCGGTGGGCTCGGGCGGACCCTACGCCGTGGCCGCGGCGCGCGCCCTGTTGGCCGACACGCAGCTCTCGGCGCGCGAGATCGCCGAGCGCAGCCTGCGCATCGCCGCCGACATCTGCATCTACACCAACACCAACTTCGCCTTCGAGGAGCTCTAGCCGATGGCCAGTCCCAGCAAACGCCCCGAGGCGCTCACCCCGCGGGCCATCGTCGAGGAACTCGATCGCTACATCGTGGGCCAGCGCGAGGCCAAGCGCGCCGTGGCGGTGGCCCTGCGCAATCGCTGGCGCCGGCAGCAGGTGCCGCCGCCCATGCGCGACGAGATCTCGCCCAAGAACATCATGCTCATCGGCCCCACCGGCGTGGGCAAGACCGAGATCGCGCGCCGGCTGGCCAAGTTGGCGGGCGCGCCCTTCGTGAAGGTCGAGGCGTCCAAGTTCACCGAAGTGGGCTACGTGGGCCGCGACGTGGATTCCATGGTGCGCGACCTGGCGGAAACAGCGGTGTCCATGCTGCGTGAGGAAGAGCGCGAGCGGTTGCGGCCACGCGCCCGCGAGAACGCCGAGGAGCGCCTGCTCGACGTGCTTCTGCCACCGGCGCGCCCGCAGCGCGCGGGATCCCTGGCCAGCGCCCCGGCCGCGACCGAGGAGGTTCCGGTTGCGTCCGCCAGCGCCAGCAGCACGCGCGAGAACCTGCGCGTCTTGCTACACGAGGGCAAGTTGAACGACAGGTCGGTGGAGATCGACACCAGCGACACGCCCCAGTCCTTCATCGATGTGTTTTCCGGGACCGGCATGGAGGAGATGGTTCTCAACCTGCAGTCGATGTTCCCGCAGTCGAAGCGCACCAAGCGGCGACGGCTGACCATTCCTGAGGCGCTGGAGGCCCTGACCGAGGAGGAAGCCGCCAAGCTGATCGACATGGAACGCGTCACCAAGGAGGCCGTCCGGCGCGCCGAACAGGATGGCATCATCTTCATCGACGAGCTGGACAAGGTGGCAGGCCGCGAGGGCGGCGGTCATGGGCCCGATGTCTCGCGCGAGGGTGTGCAACGCGATCTCTTGCCCATCGTGGAGGGCTCCACGGTGTCGACCAAGTACGGCCCGCTCAAGACCGACCACGTGCTCTTCATCGCGGCCGGCGCCTTCCACGTGGCCAAGCCCAAGGATCTGATTCCCGAGCTGCAAGGCCGATTCCCCATCCGCGTGGAACTGGACTCGCTGACGGACGCCGACTTCGTGCGCATTCTGACCGAGCCCGAAAACGCCCTGACCAAGCAGTACACCGCGCTGCTGGCCACCGAGAAGATCCATCTCGACATTCAGGCCGACGCCATTGCCGAGATCGCGCGCACGGCCGCCGAGGTCAATGCCCGCATGGAGAACATCGGTGCGCGCCGCCTGCACACCGTGATGGAGCGCTTGCTCGACGAGTTGGCCTTCGAGGCGCCCGAGCTGGGCGAGCGCACCATCCCTATCTCCGCTGCCTACGTGCGTGAGCGGCTGCAAGGGATTCTCAAGGACGAGGATCTGTCGCAGTACGTGCTGTAGCCGTCTGCGTTCTGCTTTCCCTGCGGAGGCGTCAGCCCGACGCTGTCCGCGTCGGACAGGCGCGATGTGGGACGTTTCCCCACTGTGGCGCTGTCAACCCACTCCGCGTGGAGCGCGCAATTGCTGTGCGGAAGTTGCTACAATCAATGTGGACATAGACCATTAGGCATTGGTCCCAATGGCTTGCCCCGCAGTTGAGAGGCACCCTCCAATGACAAGAGAACGCATTGTTCATCCAGTGACCAGTGGTCTGTCCGCAGGCCGGCTTGTCGGTTGCGGATTCGCCGCGGTCTTCGCGCTTGCGGGAATCGGCTGCAACACTGCGACTGTCAGTGGTGCCGGTGGGGCTGGTCCTGATCCAAGTGCTGGTGCGCAGGCCGGAGCAGGCGGCAGCGCTTCCAGAATTATTTCGACCGGCGCCGACGGTGGCGCCGGCGGATCGGCCGCTGGGGGCGCGACCAATGTGTGCAACGCCCAGAGCACCCAAGGCTGCAAGGCCGAGATTCCCCCGGGCTGCGGCGACGGGATCAACCAGTCGCCCGAGGAATGCGACGACGGCAACATGCTGCCCGGCGATGGTTGCAATGGCGTGTGCAAGGTCGAGCCCCACTGGAAATGTCCCGCCGCGGGGCCCTGCCAACGAATGGTCATTTGTGGCGACGGCACCGTCGGCGCGGGCGAGGTTTGCGACGACGGCAACACTCTCAACAACGATGGCTGCAATTCCACCTGCACAGTTCAGGATCCCCGCTACCAATGTGTGTCCGGACAACCCTGCACCCTCATTTCCCAGTGTGGCAACAAGCGCATCGAATCGGGCGAAAAGTGCGACGACGGCAACTCCAACAGCGGCGATGGTTGTAACAGCACTTGTCAGCTTGAACCCGGCTGGGTCTGCCCGGTCCCGGGCACGTCCTGCAAGCAGGCTCCCCGCTGCGGCGACGGTGTTGTCAATTTTTCGCTCGGTGAAGTATGCGATGACGGCAACCAGAAAGACGGCGACGGCTGCTCCGCGGACTGCAAGACCAAGGGTCCGGGGTGCGTCTGCACACCTGGTCAACTGTGCAAGTGCCCGACCGTAAAATGCGGCAACGGCACCATCGAGGGCGGCGAAAAGTGCGACGACGGCAACACCAGCAGTGGTGATGGCTGCTCGTCGACGTGCACCATCGAGACCGGGTATGCCTGTCCTTTCACCAATGCCCCGTGCGTACCCGACTGTGGCGACGGCATCGTTCTCAAGCCCATGGAGCAATGCGACCCCGCGGTGCCCGGCCCCCATGTGGCCGACGCGTGTTCGAGCACCTGCAAGTTCAACCCAGGCTGGGCCTGCACCGGCGATCCGCCGAACAACTGCCACCAGACGGTGTGTGGCGATGGCAAGGTCGAGGGCTCCGAGGGCTGCGATGACGGCAACACTTTGCCCAATGACGGCTGCTCGCCCACCTGCCACGCCGAACCGAACTGCAGCTCGGCCACGGGCACTTGCACCTCGAAGTGCGGGGATGGGTTGGTCGTCAACGAAGGGTGCGACGATGGCAACACCAACAATGGCGACGGTTGCTCGTCGACTTGCAAGGTGGAGGCCGGCTACCAGTGCGCTCAGCCCGATTCCACGGCTGCCACGATGACGGTGCCGGTCACCTATCGCGACTTCCTCGTGGGTGGCGATTTTCACGCAGCCGACGTTTCGGGTAGCAACAATCCGGTTACCGGCATGGTCCAGGGCACGCTCGACAGCGATGGCAAGCCGGTCTATGCCGGCGTGGGCGGCGGCACCACGACCGCCGGGTGGGTCACGACTGCGGCCAGCTTCCACAATTGGTACCGGGACGTGGGGCTGCCGACCAACACGAGCTACGTGTCAAAGATTCTCCTGCACAACAACGGCAATGGCGCCTTTGTGAACTGGTGGAAAGACAACCAAGAGTGGATGTCCTATTCCAATGCTCGCTGGTGTGCGGACGCAACCTGCGCCAACTGCAACGCTCCGGCGTACGTCAACGACGGTACCATGCATTGTTTTGCCGCGTGTACGCCCTGGGGCGCGGGCAACACGAGTCCCTGCGTGGCCAACCAGACGTTGGTCCCTGGCAACCCGCTCTTCTTCCCGCTCGACAACGTGCCGGGCATGATCACGCCGACCTCCGCCTATGCGCCCGGCGAAACCCCGCCGATGTATAGCGGCACCTGGACCTTTGAAGCAGGGACGCCGGCGCCCCAGCACAACTTCAGCTTCACCAGCGAAGTCCGCTACTGGTTCAGTTATTCGACGAGCAAGCAATACACGCTCAATTTCACTGGTGACGATGATGTCTGGGTCTTCGTCAATCGCAAACTGGCCGTGGACATGGGGGGCATTCACACCCCGGTCGAGGGAGAGATCGTGCTCAACGCGACCGGCGGGGGGAACGTCACCGTGACCGCGAGCGCGGGCGCTGCCTGCAAGACCGAGGGCGTTCTTTCGACTTGCACGGGCGTGCAGAGCAAGGTCGATCTGGGCATGGTGAACAACGGGGTCTACGAGATCGTCGTGTTCCAGGCGGAGCGAGCGTGGAACGGCTCGACGTACAAACTCACCCTGAGCGGCTTCAACGATCTGCCGAGTGCCTGCGGGCCCATCTGCGGCGACGGTGTCGTGGCGCCCGGTGAACAATGCGACAATGGAACGGCGAACAATTTGGGCGGCTACAATCAGTGTGGCGCGAATTGTTTGCTCGGTCCCTATTGCGGCGACGGCACCGTGAACGGGCCCGAGGAGTGCGACAACGGCACGAACAACGATGACTACGGGGCCACTTCCGGTTGCGCTCCTGGTTGCAAGCTGCCAGCCCGCTGTGGCGACAGCATCGTGCAGGCTGATTTTGGCGAGGCATGCGACAGTGGTTCCGCCAATTTGACCACGACAGACCCTGTGGCCGGCTATGGCGGCTGCCTGGCAAACTGCCAACGTGGCGACTATTGTGGTGATGGCATCACGAATGGCACGGAGACTTGTGACGATGGCGTCAACGACGGGACCTACGGGACCTGCAATCCCGACTGCACCCTTGCGGCCAGGTGCGGAGACGGCACCATTCAATCGGACTACGGGGAAGAATGTGAGCCCACGATGTCGAACGATCCCAATTGCACGGACGCGTGCCGGCTGCCAGGTGGGTGCGGCGACGGAAAGATCGAGCCGCCCGAGCAATGCGACGACGGTGCGCTCAACAACAACGGCGACTACGGCGGCTGCGCGCCGAGCTGCATCTTCGCTCCCCACTGCGGCGACGGCATCAAGAACGGACCCGAGGAATGTGACGACGGGATCTTGGACAGCTCGTACGGCGGCTGCACCAAACAATGCAAGTTGGGCCCCCACTGCGGCGACGGCACGGTCAACGGTCCCGAGGAATGCGACGACGGCCCCAAGAACGACGTGGATGGCATCTGCTCGGCGTCGTGCAAGAAGATCATCTGGCAGAACCAGTGAGCCAGATTGTCGCGCATTGAGCGCAAGGTGAGCTAGTCTCCCGCATCGGGTACGGGCGATGTCGTTCGCGGGCACCGATCGGTTCAAAGTCATCCGTCCTCTCGGCAGCGGGAGCATGGGGACCGTGTATTTGGTCTTTGATCGGCAGCTGGGCGCGGAAGTGGCGCTCAAGCTGCTCGACCTGTGCGACGGCATGGACCTGTTCCGCTTCAAAGGCGAATTCCGGTCTTTGGCCGACATCAAGCACCCAAACCTGGCCACGCTGCACGAACTGATCTGCGAGGGGCCACTGTGGTTCTTCACCATGGACTATGTCGCGGGTGTGCCCTTCGACGTCCATCTGCTGGGTCCGGCGCGTGTGGGAAACACGCCAGTGCCGTACGACCTGGCAAACGAGGACACCCGACGCCTACGCAATCCCGCGCCGGCTCGGGTCCGCCCGCAACCAGATCGGCAACGCCTGCGCGTGGCTTTGCACCAGCTGTGCGCCGGGGTAGACGCCATGCACGGGTTCGGCCGCATCCACTGCGATCTCAAGCCGTCGAACGTGCTGGTGACCCAGCAGGGCCGGGTCGTGGTACTGGATTTCGGCTTGACCCGGCCGACGGGGACTCGTTCGCTCAAGGGCGACGGGCTGGTGGGAACCCCGGCTTACATGGCGCCCGAACAGGCCAAGGACGGTCCATCGCAGCCCGCGGCCGACTGGTATGCCGTGGGCGCCATGCTGTACGAGGTGCTCACCGGCCGCTTGCCCCACGAAGGAAGTCTGATCGAGATTCTGCTCAAGAAGCAGCGCGAGGATCCCCTAGCTCCCGTCGCGGTGAATCCCTTGGCCGATCCGGGCCTGAGCCAGCTGTGCATGCAGCTTCTGCAGCGCGATCCGGCCGACCGCCCCGGCGGCACGGAGATCCTGTCCCAGCTCGGCGTCGGCGTGACGCCCGCGCCGGTGTCCGAATTTGAAAGCGCTCCGGTTCAGGTTGGCGCTCCGGTTTTTATCGGACGCAAGGCAGAGATGCAGGCCCTGCGGCTTGGCTATAGCCGTGCGCGGGACGGCGTCCTGGGGCTGGTGCTGGTCGAAGGCGCCTCGGGCATTGGCAAGACCGCGCTGGTCGAGCGCTTCCTCGATCAGATTTCAGCCGGCGCCGAGCCGTCCTGCCAGCCTCTCATTTTGCGCGGCCGCTGCCATGAGCGCGAGACGCTGCCCTTCAAGGCCTTCGACAGCATCGTGGATGCACTCAGCGCCAGTCTGGCCAGCCTGGGCGCCGGCGATCTGGCGCAGGTGCTGCCGGCAGGGGCAGCCTACCTGTCGGAGATCTTTCCGGTGCTGTGCCGGCTGGATCGGCTGGCACACGCGCGCGACTGGCTGCCCAAGGTTGGCGATGCGACCGAACTGCGCAACCGGGCCTTTGCCGGCTTTCATGAACTGCTCAAGCGTTTGGCGCAGCGGCAGCCAGTGGTGGCCTTCATCGACGATCTACAGTGGGCCGACCGCGACAGCTTCGCGCTGTTGCTGGCCCTACTTCACCAGTCCAGCGCTCCGGGCCCCATGCTGGTGGCCACCTGCCGGCCGGTCTCGCCCGACGATCCGCTGACCAACTCTTTGCGCGAAATCGTGGCGCATCCAGCGGTAGAGCGTGTGGAGGTCGGCCCGCTCTCGCCCGAGGCGGCCTCGGCGCTGGTGGATCGCCTGGCCGACTCGGTTGAGATCGACCAGTCGGTCAAGCAGCGCTTGGCCGAGGCTGTGGTGCAAGAGGCGGGCGGCAGTCCGCTCTTCACGCTGGAGTTGATACGCTACCTGCGCGACGTGGTTCTGCCGCGGGACGGGCTGGATGACTTTACCGCGGGCAAAGCCGTCACCCTCGACGCGCTGATCTTGGAGCGTCTGCGCACCTTGCCAGCGGAAGGCCAGCGCCTGCTCGAGGTCATCGCAGTGGCAGGCGATCCGCTGCCACAGAAGGCGCTGGCCGACGCCGCCGGCGTGCCAGTGGGAAGCGAAAGCTGGGAGCGCGGCGTCTCGGCGCTGGCGCAGGCGCGCCTGATCCGGCGCAGCGGTGGACAGGGATCCGACGTGGTCGAGCCCTTTCACGACCGCATCGCCGAAGCGGTCATCGCCAGCCTGGACACGACGGCCCTGGCTCGGCTGCGTACCCGCATCGCGCACGCCATGGAGAAATGGGGCCGCGAACGGACCGACATGCTGGCCCGCTACTGGCTGGAGGCGGACGACCACGAGCGCGCCAAGTACTACACGCGTGAGGCCGCCATTCAGGCGCGCACCAAGCTGGCCTTCGATCGCGCCGCACAACTGTATCAGACCGCGGCGGCGCTGGAGTCGCAGCCAGAGGCGAAGCGGGAACTCCTGCGCGCGCTGGGTGACTGCCAGGCCTGCAACGGATTGCCTTCCCTGTCCGCGGAGGCGTACCAACAGGCCGCTGCGCTGAGCGGGCCCGATCTGGCGCCGCGTCTGCGCCACCTGGCCGCCGAGCAGCTTCTGCGTGGGGGCCACATCGTGCGTGGGCTGGAGATCCTGGGCGAGGTGCTGGCCCAGGCCGGGCTGCGCTTGGCGCGCGGTCCGCGGCGCGCGCTGATGGCGGTCACCCGACGTCTGTTGTGGCTGCGCCTGCGGGGAATCAAGTTCAAGGAACGGCCGCGTTCCAGCATCCCGGTCGAGCAGGCCCGCCTACTCGATTTGCTCTGGTCGGTGAACACCGGCCTGGGCGTGGTGGACACGTTGCGCGCCGACGATTTTCTGCTGCGCTTTCTCCTGCTCGCGCTCAAGGCTGGGGATATTCGGCGCGTGGCGCAGGGACTGGGCGTGCTGGCCGGGCAGCTGGCTGCACTGGGTGGTTCGTACCTAAGCTGGGCCACCCGCCTGGTGGCGCAGGCCGAGGTGCTAGCGCGCCGATCATCCGATGCGCCCACCATCGGGCTGGCGCTGATGTGCAAGGCTATGGTGCGCTACTTTGCGGGCGAGTTCGACGCCGTGGCCAACGAGCTGGCCGCGGTCGAGCAGTATTTGCTCACTCACTGTCTCAACGTGGGCTGGGAGCTGGCCACCACGCGCTCGTTCGCGTGTTTCTCGCTGCGGCTGTCGGGCCGGCTGCGCGAGCTGGGCGAGTGCTTCGATCGCTACACCGCGGACGCGGACCGCACCGGCGACCGGTACCTGGCCACCAACCTGCGCACCTACCAGTCCATCGTCTGGCTGATTCGCGGCGATCCCGGGCGGGCCGCACGCGACATCGAAGGCGTCCTGGATTCCTGGCCGCGCGACCTGTACCACGTGCAGCACTTCTTCCACCTGTACGCGCGCTGTGAACAGGCGCTGTACGGCGGACGTCCTGAGCAGGCCAGCGACGCGCTCGAGGCTGAACGTCAGCGGCTGGCGGACTCCGCGCTGTTGAAGATCAGCGGCATCCGCATCGAACACGCCTGGATCTCGGGCCGTGTGGCGCTGGCCATGGCCGAACGCCTGCCGGTTGGGCAGCGCGCTCCACACCTGCGACGAGCGCGCCGGCACGCGCGCACGCTGGAACGGGCCGAGCACCAGACCGGTGTCGCCATGGGCACCCTGCTGGAGGCCGGCATCAGCTGGCTCGAACCATCGCCCTCGCTGGCGGCGGCCGTGGTCGCGCTGGAGCGGGCGGTGGCCACCGCCGAGGCTGCGGGTGCGCTCCTGCTGGCCGAATCAGGCCGCCGCTGGCTGGGTGAACTGCGCGATGACCCCGAAGGCATCCAGCTGCGCGACAGCTCGCGCAGCTGGATGACCGGCCAGGGCGTTCAGGATCCCGATCGCATCGCTCACTTGATCGCGCCCGGTTTCAAAAGCCCGCGACCCGCAAGTGAGACACGACGGGCTGGCTTGGGCAGCCGCCGCTAGCGCTTCTTGCGAGTGGGCGGGGGCGGGGGTGCGGGCCGTGCGGCCTTCAGGTTGCCGGCGGGCGCGGCGTGTGTCGCGCTGGTCGGTGGGGGCGGGGCCGCCGTTGGCCCATGCGGAGGGGGTGCGGCCGGGCCCGGGCCGGCGTGCCCACTCCCAGCCTGATGCACAGGTGGTGGTGGCGGACTGCCATACCCACTCCCGGCCTGATGCACAGGCGGCGGTGGTGGACTGCCATAGACGGCCCCGGAATGATGGCCAGGCGCTGGCGGCGGGCTAGCATAGACGGCCCCAGCGCGATGACCAGGAGCCGGCGGCGGGGCGCCACGGTACGCAGCAGCCGGCCGCGCATAGTAGTAGTCGCGGCGACCCTCGCGATCGTTCCAGTACCCACGCTGATAGACGTAGCGCCCGTTGACCATCTCGTAGCGAGGCCCCACGTAGAAGT
>Ga0265316_10005538_pt1 | contig 12247 bp, 11 predicted proteins | sample 4522metaG_FD_202092 | JGI IMG/M metagenome (GOLD analysis project Ga0265316, IMG submission 202092) | Rhizosphere microbial communities from Carex aquatilis grown in University of Washington, Seatle, WA, United States - 4-5-22 metaG | ecosystem: Host-associated > Plants > Roots > Rhizosphere >... | reverse complement strand
CAGGAATTTATTATCCGGAAGTTGACGCCGAAAGCTCCGAACAACTAGCCTGTCCGCCTCACACCGCCCAAAGAGACGTTTGACGCTGCAAATGATTTGATATCCAATGGGGCGATCGCAATGCCCTTGGATCCCGCAATCGCCGCACGGTCCACATCGCCCGCGGAACCGCTTATCCGCCCTTTCATGCCGGAGCTCGACATGTTGCGGGGCATTGCGGTGCTCGGAGTGGTGCTGCTGCACGGCTTCCATTGGCAATACGCAGGAATGTCATTTGGGCCGTGGGCCCGCAGGTTCGTTGCCTTCACTCAGCCCGGAGGGCTGGGCGTGAATCTCTTCTTTGTTCTCTCCGGATTCCTGATCACAGGAATCTTGCTGGACTCGAAGGACAAGCCGTATTTCTATCGCCGCTTTTATACCCGGCGGGCATTGCGCATTCTACCCGCGTACTACCTGCTGCTGATCGTGCTGCTGCTCATGCGCTCGTCCTCGTTGGCGTTTCTGGGTCTGAGCTTCGTCTACCTGGCGAACATGACCGATTTCTTTGGCGTCGCGTGCGATTACGGGCCGCTGTGGTCTCTGGCTGTGGAAGAGCATTTCTACATCGTCTGGCCGACTGTGGTCCACAAGGTGACCGCCCGGCGACTCGCCATCATTTCAGCGGCAATCGTTATTCTCACGCCCGTGTTGCGTGCGACGTCGTTCGCTCTTGGTCATCGTTCAGGGCTGGACTGGTACACGTGGTTTGTGGCGGACGGTTTGGCGGCAGGAAGCTTGATTGCCATCGTGCTGCGCTCCGGGATCTTGCGGAAGCAAGTATGGACCCTGTGCTGGATGCTGGTGGCGTCGGCTTCAGTGCTGGTTGCGGCCGGGCGTCCGTTCGGCATCACCACGCGCAATCGACTGCTGGGCGCGGGTTTTCAGTACACCCTCATTACGGTGGTGTGCGCCGGCATTCTGCTGCTGTTCCTGCTGGTTGGCACCAGCCGCGCAAAATCGTTCGTGAACGTCTCTCCCCTTCGCTTTCTCGGATACATCAGCTACGGCCTTTATCTCAATCACTTTCTTGCGTTTCGCGTCTACGACCTGATGTGCCGGCGGTACTTCCCGAGCCTGCTGCCCTCCAGCGGACACTTCGTCCTGGTAGTGCTGAAGTTTGCGCTGGCCGGGGGCGGAGCAATTGCGGTCGCGTACCTTTCGCGGAGATATTACGAAGAACGGTTCTTGCGTTTGAAAGATTCGCTCGTCCCGAAGGCGTCGGGGTTCGACGCGAAGAGCGCCGATGCTACGAGCCCCCAGGCAGCGTAGGAACTGTTATTGCTTAGGTGTCTCCGCGGTTCCCGCCAGCACTTTCAGAATTTCCCAGGCTAGTTTGTCGGGGCCGGCATCTTCCATGTTGGTGAGCACGACGACTCCGGCGCGCAACGCGGGTGCGATGAGGAATTGCGTGCTGGTGCCCTGCTGGCCTCCGGAGTGGCCGACGACGGCGAGGCCGTTCGCGGTCCAGGATCCCCAGCCGAGAGCGTAGTTATCTTTCGAACCGTCGGACGGCTTCAGCGGTGTCCACATCAGGTCGCGCGTCGTCCGCTTGATCAGCTTGTCGTTCAGAATGGCCACCTCAAACCTTGCCATGTCCTCTGCGGAAGAGAGCCATCCGCCACCCGGAATCTTGTAGCTGGAGTCGAGGAAGTCGGTATTCTGCACCGTGCCCGAGTCGGTCTTCCGATAGAAGCGCGTGCGATAAGGGATGATGGCAAAGCGATTGTCGACTTGCGTATGCTCCATGCCGGCGGCCACGAAAACATTCTGCCGCACGAAGTCGACATACTTTGTGCCGGAAGCACCCTCGATGACGCAGCCGACCAGCGTGTAGCCCTGGGTTGAGTAGTGAAACTGCTTGCCGGGGTCGGAGACCAAGGCATCGTTCTTGAAAAAGTCGAGCCCGGCCTGAATGGGGTCGTCGAAGTGCTTCGTGTTGCCGACTTCGGGATCGTCCTGCGAACCCGATTTGTAGTGACGGATGCCGGCGAGATGTCCCATCACCAGGCGCGTGGTGATGGGCGACTGCTTCTGCGGAAATGCCGGGCAGTATTTCTGGACGGGCGCGTCGAGATCGAGTTGTCCGCGCTCGCCGAGTTGCATCGCAGCCGTGGCGGTGAGGGATTTGGAGATCGAGGCCAAGCGGAAGAGAGTGTGTTCGCTGGCTGGGGCGTTGTTCTCCGTGTCGGCAAGGCCGAAACCGGCTCCCCACTCGTATTCTCCGTTCTCCACGACTGCGACCGAGAGTCCGGGGACGTGGGTTGTCGCCATGTATTTGGTAACGGCGGCTTCGATCTGGGTGCGCTTTGCAGCGGAGAGTGGGTGCTCTTGTGCCTGGGAGGTTTGAAAGAAAGCTCCGCAGAATAAAACGGCTACGATCAGGTTTTTTGCGATCTTCGTGTGATGTAGCGAGGAGGTCATGGGTTCCGGTCCGACAAAGCTTTCTATTGTAGGCCAACTGGCCGCTGCGCGTCGGTAGTGGTTTTTATGCGTTTGGTCCGCGCGAGATCCCTCCCGCCGCCTGAAAAACGGCTCCGGTCGGGATGACGCTCAAGAATGAAGGATGTGATGCTTCTACTGCGTGACGGTGGCTTGATAGCTCACGGCCTGCCAGTGGCCGGTACGGCGGACCCAGACGCGCGTGTAGCGGTAGGGGCCGCTGAAGTCTTCGCCGAGCTGGTGTCCCTTCACGTCGGCGCGGGCCGTGACAACGGCGGTGTCGCCGTAGATGCGCACCACCATGTCACTGACATCAATGGCTTCATAGCGGAGCTGGCCGCTCTTGCGGGCGGAGACGGTGTCCTGCTTGGTCGTGACCTGTCCTAGCGGGGTAATGGCAACGTAATCCTCAGCGAGGGTGCGCTGCGAGAAGTCGGGATCGCGGTGGAGGCTGGCTTCCTTGGCTTGCCGCTCCATTTCCACGATCTCTTTAATCGTGGACTGGTCAGCGGAGTCGATCGACGTCCGCGGATGCACCGCAACATGCTGGCCCGCGAACGCCGGCAGGGTTACGAGCAGAGACAACAACAACACTGCACACTTGTTGAGCACGATGAGACCTCCGCGGTTTGCGAGGGGACAGAGATCCGCCTGACCGAGCTACGCAACCTAGGATGCTGGAGTTCCGTGGAAAAGTTATCCGCTGCGACATTTGTATCAACATCCACAACGGGTGAGTAAACGTTCTCAAGTCATGATCGAACGTCTTTCCTAACAATAAAGACGGTGCCGGAGGCTGTATTGTTTCTTGGAGAATTCCGAGCGCCCCATGTCGTCCAAGATTCCGCCCCGAAGCGGCGCACACATCCACTACCCCGAGTTACAGCAACTCCGCTTCCAAGCGGGGGACGCGCCAAATCCTTGAAATACGGAACCACCCGAGACGGGGAACCGCGCCGATTGTCCACTCCGGGACTGGAGTGTCCAGTATCGGACAGGAGTCGTTCCGGGCGGGCCGCTGAGTATCGGCCGATATCGGCGCGCGAGGATGACCGGCGAGGGGCAGCATCTAGTAGAATCAAACCTCCGATTCATGCATGGCTGACATCCGTCGTGGTCTGATTATCGTGAACACCGGCCCGGGTAAAGGCAAGACCACTGCGGCGATGGGAACCGCTCTTCGAGCCGTCGGTCAGGGGATGCGGGTGCTGATGCTGCAGTTCCTGAAGGGCTCGTGGCACTACGGCGAACTCGATGCCGTGCAGGCCTTCGGCGACAAGTTTGTCATGAAGCAGATGGGCCGCGGCTTCGTGAAGGTCGGCGCCGAGAAGCCGGACCCGGAAGACGTTCGCATGGTCGAAGAGGCCTGGTCCGAGGCCGAGAAGGCGATTCAGTCCGGCACCTGGGACCTCGTCGTTCTCGACGAGATTAACTATGCCATCAGCTACGGCATGCTGGATCCGGCGAAGGTGGTCGAGACCCTGAAGAAGAAGCCGGAGATGGTGCACGTAATATTGACGGGCCGGAACGCGCACCCGACAATTGTCGAGGCCGCCGATACAGTGACGGAGATGCGCCAGGTGAAGCACGCGTATGAAAAGGGCGTGATGGCGCAGCGAGGGATTGAATACTAACGTCGAGTACGCAGTACCCAGTTGCCGCGGCGTCGGGTTCGAACTGAGTACAGGATACTGACAACTGTTTTTATGGCTTGGTTTAAACGCGAATCCGGCGAGCTGGACACTTCGGGCGAGAAAAAAGTCCGCACCGAAGGGTTGTGGGTGAAGTGTGAGAACTGCCGGCAGATCATCTGGAAGAAGGATCTGGAAGAGAATATGAACGTCTGTCCGAAGTGCGACAAGCACTTCCGGATCGACGCCCGCACCCGGCTGGCGCAGCTGCTCGACAACAACCAGTACGAGACGTTCGACGGGGACATTGCATCGACCGATCCGCTGAAGTTCGTGGACTTGAAGCCGTATTCGTCGCGGCTGAAGCAGGCGCAGGCGGACACTGGCCTCAACGACGCGGTGATCAACGCTCATGGCAAGCTGCTAGGACGACCCGTAGTGACGAGTGTGATGGAGTATGCCTTCATCGGCGGCAGCATGGGCGCGGTGGTGGGCGAGTCGATCACGCGGGCCGTGGAACGTGCCGCCCATTCGCGTACGCCTCTGATTATTGTGTCGGCATCGGGCGGCGCTCGCATGATGGAGGGCGTGATCAGCCTGATGCAGCTGGCGAAGATTTCCGCGGCGCTGGCACGGCTCGATAAGGCCAAGGTTCCCTACATCTCTTTGCTCACCGATCCGACCACTGGCGGAGTAACCGCGTCGTTTGCCATGCTGGGCGACCTGAATATCGCGGAGCCGGGGGCGCTGATTGGTTTCGCCGGGCCGCGGGTGATTGAGCAGACGATCCGACAGAAGCTCCCACCCGGTTTCCAGCGCAGCGAGTTCCTTCTGCAACACGGCATGCTCGACGCAGTGGTTCCGCGCAAGGAGTTGAAGCCTTATATTGCGCGGGCGCTGGATTTTATGGGGAGCTCTTAGCAGTTAGCTTTTAGCTCTTAGCTCAACCCCGTTACCCCACCCTCCGTGACCCGTCTCCCTCGTTCTCATCAAGCGGACTTGAAGAACAGTTGGCCCGAATCCCGACCGCCGATTTGATAATCTGAGCTAAACAAACCCCAAGCTAACGGCTAAAGGCTAAGAGCTAAGAGCTGCTTCATGTCCTACGAAACCGCAGTGGCGAGCATGTTTGCGCTGGGGCACGAGTTGGCCCAGACGCCGTCGAATAAGTTCGACCTGGCGCACATGCGCGTGCAGTTGGCGGCGATGGATCATCCCGAGCGGGCGTTTCCCAGCGTGCTGATTGCGGGGACGAACGGCAAAGGCTCGACGGCCGCGACGCTGGCATCGATCTTGAGCGCATCCGGGTTGAAGACCGGGCTCTACACCTCGCCGCATCTGGTGCGGATCAACGAACGCATTCGCGTGAACGGAGAAGAAATCAGTGACGATGATTTTGCCCGACTGCATGGAGAAGTGGATCGCGTCGCGGAGAAACTCGTCGGCGAGGGACAGCTGCCCTGGCATCCCAGCTTTTTCGAGATGATGACCGCGATTGCGTTCGCCCACTTTGAGCGAGAGAGGGTGGGGATTGCCGTACTTGAAGTCGGCATGGGTGGACGGCTCGATGCGACGAATGTTGTCGAGCCGCTGGTCAGCGTGATTGCCGACATTTCGCTCGACCATCAGAAATTTCTCGGCAATACAGTGGGCGAGATCGCTCGCGAGAAGGTGGGGATCATCCGCCCTGGCGGTGTGGTCGTGACTCTGCCGCAGCAGCCCGAGGCCAACGATGTTATCGGCAACACGATTCTTGATCTGGGCGCGCGCGGAGTGAGTGCGGTGCAGTATGTGCCTCCGGTGTCGCCGGGGAGTACTCAGTACTCAGTACTCGGTACTCAGAGAACTTCATCTTCCGCTGAGCGCGTGGGGAACGATGACGCTGCTCAGTACCGTCAGGAATATCCGCTGCAGGTGCTGGGGACGGAGATTCTTGTGGAGACGCCTCTGGTGGGGCGGCACCAGTTGCGCAATGTGGCGCTGGCTGTGGCGGCCGCGGAAGAGTTGTCGAAGCTGGGCTTTGCTGGCATCACCGCGCAATCGATTGAGCGTGGGATTCGCGAGACGCGGTGGCCTGGACGCTTCCACGTACTCGCAGCGCGGGCTGGCTGGCCTGAGATTGTGCTCGATGTGGCTCATAATCCGGCGGGTGCGTGGGCCCTCCGCTCCGCCCTTTCGGAGCGCTATGACGACCGTCCGCTGATTTTCGTTTTCGGAGCGATGCGCGACAAGGCAATCTCAGAGATGACGGAGATCCTGTTTCCGCTGGCCGACCGGGTGATAGCCACGAGGCCTGACAATCCGAGGGCGGCGTCGCCGGAGGAGATTCAGCAAGCCGGGAGCCGCACGGGGGCTGAGATTGAGACGGTCGCCGACGTCGGAGCGGCGCTGGAGCGGGGTCGAGGAGTCGCGGGACCTAAGGCGGTCATGGTGGTAACGGGGTCGATCTATCTGGTTGGGGAAGCGATGCGGCTACTCGGAGTGAGGATTTGAGGCTCATCCAGCCAGCAGTTTCCCCTAGAATGGAAGTGTGCAGGAAGTGAAGTCATCTGTCGAGCAAGTGGAAAGCGGGCAGTTGGAGAGCGGTCCCCAGGCTGTGCCGGTCGCTTCGTCGTTGGCCCCGGCGCGCTTCAGTCCCCACGTCATTCCGGGGTTGAAGCACGGCTGGCTGAGCCGGTTGCGCTCGTACTTCATCTTCGACCCGCTGATCTGGCTCTACACGCTGGTGATGGGGCTGTTGGCGATTCCCGGCGGCCTATTTGACCGCAGTGGACGGCGGCTGCACTGGTTCTCCTACGCGTGGTCGTGGCTGATCATGAAGACGATTTGGTCGCCCGTGAAGGTGATCGGGCTCGACAAGATCGACACTTCGAAGTCGCACGTCTATGCCGTGAATCATGCGTCGGCGCTCGACATTCCCGTGCTCTACACGTATCTTCCGTTTCAGTTCCGGATTGCGTTCAAGAAAGAGTTGTTGGCGTATCCGGTGGTGGGCTGGCAGTTGAAGCGCTCAGGGCAGGTCTGCATCGACCAGCAGAACCCTTCCCACTCGATCAGCAGCATCCGCGCGGCGTTGAAGGGACTGAAGGCTGGGTTGCCGCTGGTGATTTATCCAGAGGGTGGTCGCACGCCGGACGGAGAGATTAAACCATTTTTGTCGGGAGCGTTCTTTCTGGCAATCAAGGCGCAGGTGGACATCGTCCCCGTCGCGCTAGTGGGTACCTACGAATTGCTGCCCATGAATACCTACCACATCAAGTGCCGCCCGCTGGAGATGCGGGTAGGAGAGCCGATTTCGACGACGGGGCTGACGATGAAGGATCTGGAATCGCTTTCGGCGCGAGTGCAGAAGTCAGTTGAGGACTTGTACTACCGCTGATTCTCCCATCCATCGCCTCGGCGGGTATCTGCCTAGGCCGCCTTCGAAGCTTCATCGCATCGCTGCTGGTAGTGCTCGCGCCCGCGCTGGTAGCCGCGGGTGAACGCTTCTTCGACTTCCTTGCCCGGGTGTTCGCGCTGAACGTCTTCCAGAGCGGCGTCCATTGCGGCCGAGACCTGGTCGAATTCCATGCAGCGGGTGCGCGCATTGAGCGCCGCCTCGAAGCCACGGCGGAAATATTCTTCGTCCTCGGCGAAGCTCTTGCCTGATTGCGAGTAGTGGCTTTCTTCGGCGCTGCGCAAGCCGATCCACCATTGCTCGCGGGCGGCATCGATCGACTCGGCGCCTTGCGCCTTCATCAGTTCGCGGAGAAGCGACGCCTGCTGTTTGTCCCCGGTGAGGACGATCACCACGCTCCGGCCCTGGCGCAGAGCGTCTTCGTAGACGAAGATTTCATCTTCCGGCAGTCCCTCGGTGGTGGAGTTCTCCAACTCGTTGCCTGCAACTGCGCCAATCGTGGCCCCTGCCGCTCCGAGGACCGCGGCTCCCAGAAGGCCGACCGCCGTGATGGGGCCGAGCCCCGGCACCAGGGCCATCAGGAGCGAGCCGCCAGCGAATCCGACGCCTCCGCCTGCCAGCGCACCAATCGCTTTCCCCATGCCCGGCTGCTCGGCAGCATCGCTGGGAACCGCCAGCATCTCTTTATTTACTTGGTCCACGGTGCCGGGAGTCAGGAGCGTGACCCGGTCGGCCGGAATGCCCGCCTTGAGCACTTCGCTTACCACGTTCTCTGCATGGGCTCGCGTTTTGAAGACTCCACTGATTGCTTCCATAAGTCACCTCTCTACTTTCGACACTATAGGATCAAGGTCTTGGATGCCAGGAGCCCCTGCCATAGCTACATGAAATTTTGCACCAATTCTCCCCCTTCCGTAACCTTTTCGCCGGCCGAAGCGTTTACCCTAATGCAAGACCAAACCGCGGAGATTTCGTTGAAGGCTCTGAAGAAAGAAGCGGACGAGCGGCTTCTGATCGAAGCTGCGCAGAAGGACCCCGCCTGCTTTGCCGACCTTTACGAAATCAATTTTGAGCGCGTATATGCCTACGTCGTCAAACGCGTGCGCGACCGGGCTGAGACGGAAGACCTGACGGCGGAGGTCTTTCACCAGGCGCTGGCAAACTTGAAGCGGTTTGAATGGCGCGGGATACCGTTCGCGGCGTGGCTTTTTCGGATCGCGGCGAACCTGATTTCGGACCGCTGGCAGCGTTCAGGGCGGGAAGTGGCGGACGATTCGGGGCTCATTGAATCCGCTCAGGTCAATCCGGCCGAGATTGAAGAAGTCGAGCGCCGGGCCACCTTGTTTCGCCTGGTGGATACGTTGCCGGCCGAACAGCGGCGGGTGGTCGTGCTGCGGTTTGTCGAGCAGAAGAGCATCAAAGAAGTGGCGCGGGAGGTCCGCAAGACCGAGGGTGCGGTGAAACAACTACAGTTCCGCGCGCTCACGAGCCTGCGGGCGCGCCTGGAGGGTGCCGATGCCTAAGCGCTCTCTGAATCCGGGGAATCCCGATACGAAGCAGATTGAACAGCTTAATCAGGCTGTCGAGGCGATGCTGTCGCGTGCGGACGGCAAGCTTCCGAAGGTAGCGGCGGGCATTGAGCCTCTGCTGCGGATCGCTGCCGGCCTGCGCGACCTGCCGCGCGAGAGTTTCAAGGCCCGATTGAAATCTGAATTAGGAGGGAGAAAGCGCATGTCGACCGTTGCTGAACCCGTCCCAGCTGTTCGCATGACGGCATCACCCAGGTTAGCGTTCCGAGACCCCGCAAAAGCGATCGAGTTCTACCAGCGCGCTCTGGGCGCGAAAGAAACTTTCCGCTTCGAGGTTGGAGGACAAATCCCGCACGCCGAAATCATGATCGGCGATTCGACCATCAATATAGCCGGCGAATGGCCCGAGGGAGGCCGCTTCAGCGCCGAAACGCTAGGGCACTCGCCGGTTTCGATGTCCATCCAGGTCGACGATGTAGATGTGTTTACGGAACATGCCGTGGCGGCCGGGATGAAGCTGGTGCGTGCGGCTCAGACCCAGTTCTACGGACATCGCGATGCTCTGCTTCAGGATCCCTTTGGCTATTCGTGGGCCGTGGTCACGGTGATAGAAGAGATGTCCGTCGAGGAGATGCATCGGCGCATGCAGGGCATGACGAAGGGCCCCGAGGGCGGCAAGATGCCAGAACAGAAGAAGGCCGTGAGCCCGGTTCCGAAGGGCTATCGCACGGTCACTCCGTACCTGGTTGTGCCCGACGTCGACGCGGTGATCAACCTGGTGAAGAAGGCATTCGGCGGCGAAGAGATCTTCCGCGCGGTCGGAGGGGCGGGCGGGTACCACTGCGAGGTTCGCGTGGAAGATTCCATGCTGATGATTGGCGGTGGCGGCGCGGGAGTGGCGTGGAAGGGCGAGCCGATGTTGGGTGCGTTCCACGTTTATGTTCGCGATTGCGATGCGGCTTACCAGCGCGCGTTGGAAGCGGGTGGGAAGTCGCTCACCGAGCCCGCCGACCAGTTCTATGGCGAGCGCTCGGCCGGCGTGATCGATGCGGCGGGCAATCACTGGTACATCGCGACCGCTAAGGCGAGCGGCTACAAGTCGGAGGGCGCGCCAGCAATTCAGCCGTATATGCACCCGCTGCGAGTGGATCCGGTGATGAACTTCCTGAAGCGCGCTTTCGGGGCAGAAGACTTGGGGCGGTACACGGCGCCCGATGGTGTTGTGCACCACATGACGATCAACATCGGCGACTCGCACCTGGAGATGGGCGAAGCACAGGGGCCGTATCAGCCGATGAAGTCGATGTTCTACCTGTACGTACCGAATGTGGATGATGTGTACCGCACGGCTCTGGCAGCGGGCGCGAAATCGATGAATGAGCCTGCGGATCAGCCTTACGGCGATCGCGTCGGCGCGGTGACCGACATCTTTGGCAATCAGTGGTGGATCGCGACGCACGTCAGGGATATGCGAACCTAGTTGGCGAACGACCCCATGTCCGTTTCCGCACAGAGGATTCCCACCACAGAACTGGGGATCGAGGTAAACACAGGGCCGGAAAACCAGACGATTAGAGTTTTTCCGTCGCTTCTCTCACGATCCGGACAGCGCCTTGGCTGAAGTTCTCGCGCGGCTTGCGCTTGCTGGGACTTTGCTCTGGTCGCGCTTCGGTCCGCTTTTCAACTTGATCGGCCTGTCGCAATGCTTTGTCGGATTTTGTTCGCTTCTCTGACATACCTGTAGCTTCCTACAGGGCGCACCCGATTGCGCCCCTTGTGGATTTCAAGGAGAGGGCTAGTTCGAATCTAATTCACGAACTGCTCTGGCATAATCGTCAGTCGCCTTCCTTAACTCGGTGCCAAGGTGGTTCGGGTCTTCCGCACCGGCCTTCTTGAGAGATTCGAGAACCTCGTTCACCTTCTTCTCGGCTGCTCTTACTTCCTGAATGGTTGACATGACTATGCCGCTCTTTCCCCCTCAACTGTTCGATCAGGATCGCACGCTACCTATTTTTGCTGAATCGACTCCATGTGCCTGGTGATTGCGTCCAACCTCACTTCTCCCCAGTCTTGGTCCGATTCGACCTCATGGAAGATTGGTCCCCAAATCGGCATCTCTCGATCACCTTGGGAGAGCAATCCGATTTTTTCCCCTTCAATGATTTCCTTTACGCTCTGGTAGGGAAACTTTCCCCCACTTCTTCGCGAGATTAGGGTCACGTCGGGAACGGGATGCTTGAGGACGACGGAGTCTGGTCCACGCCCTCGTCCATCCGTTCCATGACATACGGCGCAGTGGTATTGAAAAATCTTCGCTCCCTCGACGGTGTCACGCGCCGACGGCGTCGTCTTATCCTGCTTCTGAGCTGCCGGCAAGAGAACAGCCGGCAGAAGAATCAGGCACAGAATGAGCATTGACCATCGTTCTTGCCGGTGCATAACGCACCTCCGTGTATAGCCGCTTTCAGTTAAGGACGTTGTGAGAATCCTAGGTCGCCTACGGGGGTGCTGCATCCCAATCGGTGGGAACTGCTCTTCGGGGAGGCGAGACTGTATTCGAGACCATGCTGCGCGGATGTTCACGTCATGTCAGTGACGTGGGTCACATCTGCTTCGCGGTGAGCGCCAGGAGCCGCCACGGTTTCAACTTCGACGATTACGCCGATTGGCTAGATTGCGTTCGGCTGCAAATACCGCGCTACCCCTTGCGGCGCTCGCTAGGCACAATTGCAACAGGAACATCCGCATGGTCGCCAAGGGCGGCAGAAACTTCGCGGAGTACTGACTCAATACGGAGAACCTCAGCGTTGACTTGCTGAATCGCTCGCTCGCTTCGCTCAGGTACGTTGTGGTAGGCGATGACCTGTAGGGCATTACGAATGTGGTGGTTCAACTCCGCAACCCGCTGCAGTCGATCCATCATCGCTTGATAGCGTTCCTGAATGTCAGTCAGAAGCTGGAACACCAACAACCCAACGGCTAAGGCCACCGCGGCTCCAGCCAACATCAATGATATTCGGGGAAGATATTGACGAGTCACAAACCAATCGAGCACACCGCCGCTCAAGAATGTGAAGGCTCCAACTGCGCACCCGACCAGTGCCCGCTGTACTCGGGAGGTGCGCGCAAACCAAGGTTGTTGGATGGAAATCTGGAACTGAGGTCGCCCGGAGCCGGAAGACATGGGAGAACCTATGAGTGAGCATGTTAGG
>Ga0265316_10005535_pt1 | contig 12252 bp, 13 predicted proteins | sample 4522metaG_FD_202092 | JGI IMG/M metagenome (GOLD analysis project Ga0265316, IMG submission 202092) | Rhizosphere microbial communities from Carex aquatilis grown in University of Washington, Seatle, WA, United States - 4-5-22 metaG | ecosystem: Host-associated > Plants > Roots > Rhizosphere >... | reverse complement strand
ATTACTCACCCGTTCGCCACTCGCCACCAGGATTGCTCCCGTGCTGCCGTTCGACTTGCATGTGTAAGGCATGCCGCCAGCGTTCAATCTGAGCCAGGATCAAACTCTTCAGTTCAATCCAACAAAAAAACAACTCACAATTCACTGACGGTAGAATTTGACTTCTACCTCGATGGATCTCTCCATCCGTGTGATTGCCTTTAATACTTTTTGCGACTTGCGTCGCTTTCGCATCAAGGCACCCACACCTATCGGTTGTCCAAATTTTTAAAGAGCTTCTTACTTCACTGCGCCGTCGCTTTCGCTTCGTCTGCAGCGGAGAGGCAAGATTATGAAGAACTTCTCACCCCCCGTCAAGCTTTTCTGCAAAATTTCTTGCTTCACCTGACTCCCCTTCAACCGCCGAAAACGCCCGGCACCGCAGGAGAGGTGCGCATTCTACCGATTAAATCCGTCCCGTCAACTCTTCATTCAAATATATTCAAAACCAAACCACCAAAACACCAAAAATCAGCCAATTAACTCGTACCTCACTTCCAAAATCTCTATCTCCTTCACCCCAACAGGACTCTGAAAACGTATCACCTCCCCCTCCCACGCCTTGATCAAGGAGCGGGCCAAAGGGGAAATCCAGCTGATATGCCCTTTGGCCACGTCGGTTTCGTCCACGCCGACGATGGTGTAGGTATTCTCCACACCATCTGCATCTGCGATCGTCACTCTGGCCCCAAAGAAGATTTGATCGTTGTTTCCCTGGCGCAGAGGATCAACAACTTCCGCATTTTCGATGCGCTTGGTCAGAAAGCGAATACGGCGATCTATTTCCCGCAGACGCCGCTTGCCATATATATAGTCGCCATTTTCGGAACGATCGCCATTCGAGGCGGCCCAGGCTACTACTTCGACAACATGTGGCCGCTCTCGTTTGACCAGATGCTCGAGTTCATCCTTCAATCGCGCATGCCCGGCCGGCGTAATGTAGTTACGCGTGCCGGGCGGGAGCTTCAATGAGGGCGAGAGTTCTTCCTCATCGTCACCGTCGCTCTCGCGCACAAACGCCTTGTTCATTAGTAGCCGATACTGTAGTGCTCAACGTCAACGCGGATCAACTCACGCCCAAGCACGGCCGCCGTATATTTTGCGAACTGATCCGCCCAAGTACGCTGATCACGAAAGCGCGCCTCGCCGGCATATTTGGCGACACTGAGAATGCGGTCGACAGCCAGGATCTTTCCGGTCGGAGTCGCAACATCACACTCCAGGACGGTGAACTCATGATCAAACCATTTGCGCGCCTCTTCGGAAGACGCTCCGCCCGCAAACTTGAATTCGAATTCTTTTTCTTTGCCGAACGAGACAATTACGTGATGTTGCATTTCTCTCTCCTCCTCTAATCGGTTCAAGGTATTCTAGCAAAACAACCGAAGCTATCAGGAGCCGAAAATGTCACTTCATCCGCTGACCGAGGCAGAGATCAGCGAGATTCATGCGCAACTGCATGAACTTCAAGTGGAGCACCGCGACCTGGATCAGGTCATTACCCACCTGATCGAGAATCCGCCGCCGGAGGACCTGCTAATTCGCAGACTCAAAAAACGAAAGCTGCTGCTGAAAGATCGGATTATTCAGCTCGAAGAAATGCTGGTACCTGACATACCGGCTTAATCGTCTTTCGGTGGAATGCGAAAGAATATCCAGTAGACGCCGCCGATCAATCCGGCCACCGCCACTTCCCACAACACGGGAACGACCCATACGACACCTGCCAGCAATGCCAACAGAAGCGTAAAGGCAGCAAGTTTTGCGATCACAGAATCAGCGAACCAATATACCAGGCGAATGCTGCCATGGCGGCACTACAAGGGATGGTCAGAACCCAGGCCCAGACGATGCCGCCAGCTACGCCCCAGCGTACGGCACGAGCACCGCGCGTTGAGCCAACGCCAGCAATGGCGCCGGTAATCGTGTGGGTAGTCGAGACTGGAATGCCAAAAGCCGTAGCCAGGAATAGCGTTATGGCGCCTCCCGTATTGGCACAGAATCCACGGGCCTGATTAAGCTTGGTAATACGGTTGCCCATCGTTTTGACGATGCGCCAGCCACCGAACATTGTCCCCAGGCCCATGGCAGTGTAACAACACAGCACGATCCAGCCAGGAATGGCATCGGACGTTTTTGACAGACCCGCCGCGATCAGCAACATCCAGATGATACCGACCGTTTTTTGCGCGTCATTCCCACCATGGCCCAAACTGTAAGCAGCAGCGGAGAGCAGCTGGAAGCGGCGAAAATGTTTATCGACTTTGCGTGGTGCCATGTTTCGACAAATCCACGAGACAATCACCATCAAGATACCGCCGATCATGAAGCCGAGAAACGGCGCGACGAAAATGAAAGCCACGATTTTCAGGACGCCGGAAGAAATCAGGCTGCCAATTCCCGCCTTGGCAATGGCTGCACCGACCAAGCCGCCGACCAGGGCATGCGAAGAAGACGATGGAATGCCGTAATACCAGGTGATGATGTTCCAGAGAATGGCACCGATCAACGCTCCAAAGACCACGTAATGATCGACGATCGATGGATCGATCGTGCCTTTGCCGATAGTCGTAGCAACTTTCAGCTGGAACAGGAAATAGGCGAGAAAATTGAACCCTGATGCCCAGATTACCGCCTGATGGGGCTTCAAGACGCGGGTGGAAACGATGGTAGCGATCGAATTGGCCGCATCGTGAAAGCCGTTCATGAAGTCGAACAGCAAGGCGACAATCACCAAGGTCACGACAACCCCAAGACTGATATTAATGGTTTCCATACCGAGCTATCCGCTCAGGAATTTTCGAGAACGATGGCTTCGATCGTGCCGGCGACATCCTTGCAGCGATCGCTGACCGACTCGAGCAATTCGTAGATTTCCTTGAGTTTGACGACCTCACGAACATCCGGCTCTTCCCGGAAGACCTTGGACATGGCACTACGCAACGAGCGATCGGCCTCGGATTCCAGGTCATTGATCTCGTGACAGAACTTGAGGATCGCCGGTGCATTGTCCATGCTATGCAGCAGCTTAATCACCGATTGCACGCACACACAGCAGTTCTCGGTAACGATAGCCATCGCCTTGGCGTCCGGCGGAACACGGCTGATGTCATAAAGCGACATCGACTCAGCAACGTCCTGCATGACGTCCAGAATATCGTCCATGCTATTGATCAGCTGATGGATTTCATCGCGATCGAAAGGCGTGATGAACGCCGTATGCAGTTGTGCCAGCGTATCGTGGGTAATGGCATCCGCCTCACGCTCGAGGGTATCTATTTCCTCGGCAAAGGCAGGCGCTTGATCGGGATGATCGACCAGTGCGGCGATCATATTGGACAAAGCCTTTCCACCCCGCGCAATCAACTCAGCATGCGCATTGAATAGATCGAAATACTTGCCCTCCCTGGGCATCAGGCGAGCGAACATGTCAGTCCTGTGTAGTTTTTATTACAGAATCGAATTCTAGCATGGCGCAGAGAGCCTTCTAAAGCCCCGCATGTGATGAAGCGAATCCTTCCCGTTAGAATAGTGCATGGCTATTCACCCCCTTCCCGCCGACGCATTCGGCGACCGCTTTGCGCTTGACTCGCTACCTCTGGCCAGACGACCTGCCGGCTACGCGGTACAGATGCTCGACACTGACAAACTGCTGGATCGCGTCACCGGTGAATTTCTGCCGGTTCGATCAAATGCGCTCGAAGGAATTTTCGACAGCTTTGAAGGCGCTTTTGCCGCCGCGCAGGCTTGGGTTGATAGGTATTGCCCGAATCCTGACGATCACCGTCTGGCCATCGTACCCGCTAGCTTCGACGCCGTTTTGCAACGCCACGTGCTGATCTATGGCGTTCTCTGCGGCCACCCTTAAGTTTTGTCCAATATTTGGAGCTCGCTGATGAATCCGTTTCTTACCCGCAAGCTTGGCCGCAGCGAATTTGTCGTTCCCGAGGTATGCCTTGGCACCATGACGTTCGGCGAGCAAACCGCCGAAGCTGATGCCCATGCCCAGCTCGATTTTGCGCTGGCGGCCGGCATCAATTTCATCGATACGGCCGAGATGTATGCCGTACCACCGCGCGCCGAAACCTGTGGCGCCTCGGAAAGCATCGTCGGCCGCTGGCTGAAGCGTCAGCCGCGCGACCAAATCTTGATCGCGACCAAGGTCGCCGGGCCAAGCCGCAACCTGGGCTGGATTCGCAACGGCCCGCCTGCTCTGGACCGCACCAATATCCGCGCCGCCCTCGATGGTTCGCTGCAGCGCCTGCAGACGGACTACGTCGATCTATACCAACTGCACTGGCCGGAACGCAACCAACCGATGTTCGGTCAATGGCAGTTCGAGCCGAAAAACGAACGGGAATGCACACCCATTCGCGAACAGCTTGAAGCGCTCGGCGAACTGGTTCGCGAAGGCAAGATTCGCCACGTTGCCGTCTCCAACGAGCATCCGTGGGGAATCATGGAATTCACCCGGCTGGCCGATGAGCTCGGTCTGCCACGCATCGTTTCAACACAAAATGCCTACAGTCTGCTGAACCGGACATTTGAAACCGGCTTAGCCGAAGTCTGCCATCGCCAACAAGTCGGCCTACTCGCCTATTCGGCCTTGGCCTTTGGCCACTTGACCGGCAAATATCTGGCCGACCCGAGCGCCCCCGGCCGCCTCACCCAATGGCCAGCCTTCGGCCAGCGCTATAGCAAACCGAACGTCATCCCGGCAGCCACGGCCTATGCCGAGCTAGCCAAGAAACACGACCTGACCCTGACCCAGCTTGCCCTTGGTTTCACCCGTTCGCGCTGGTTCGTATCCAGTACGATCATTGGCGCTTCCTCGATGGCGCAATTGAGAGAAACGCTGCCCGCCACCCGGACAACGCTATCGCCTGAAGTACTTGCCGAAATCGACGCCATCCACCTGCGCTACACCAATCCGGCCCCCTGATGGATTCACTCTTTATCTACCTGGCCGAAGCCCTGGCCGCTTGCGACATCGGCGAAAAAATCCGGTTGACCGCAGCCATCGGCACCGATTGGCAGGCCGGCAGGCTTGATTGGCGCGATGCAACGCCGGTCATGTTGGTTTGCGGCCGACCGGCCAGACCGGAACTGCTGCCCCACAAAGACGTACCGAATCGCAACCCGGGAACGCCGGAAGGTCGCGCCAGGCTACTCCACGCCATCGTGCATATCGAGTTTTCGGCGATCAATCTCGCGCTCGACCATGCCGCCCGTTTTCGCGGCCAGCCGGAAGGCTATTACGCCGACTGGATTGGCGTTGCAGTCGAAGAAGCCGCGCATTTTGAACTGCTGCGCGGGCGCCTGCAGACACTTGGCTACGACTATGGCGACTTTCCCGCCCATGCCAGCCTTTGGGAGATGGCCGAGCGAACGACCGATGACGCGCTGGCCAGAATGGCGCTCGTGCCGCGTCTGCTTGAGGCCCGCGGCCTCGACGCGACGCCGCCCATTCAAATGAAACTCGAACAGGTTGGCGACCACGAAAGTGCTCGGGCGCTCGACATCATTTTGCGTGACGAAATCGGCCACGTTGGGCTCGGCGATCGCTGGTACCGCCACCTGTGCGCCGAGCGTGGACTGGAGCCGGAAAGTACCTACCGCGACCTGCTAACCCGCTACCAGGCGCCATGGCCACAAGGAAAAATGAACGAAGCGGCGCGGCTCGCCGCCGGCTTTAGCGCCAGTGAACTGGCGGTCCTCGCAAAAAAAAGGTAGAATAATCAGTTCAATGCGTTGATGTTTCGCCCGCAGTCATTCCGAGCAGCCACCGGTTTTGTAGGTTCTTGTGCAGGATTCACCCCATTGATTCGTTCCCCGGCATGGCTGCGTCGGGGTCACCCAGGCCGCCCGACCATCGGGCCAATCCGTCGCCGGTTATAACAATGTGAATGGCGACGATGAAAGGAAACAGCATCTATGTCGTCTACTCCCGACAGCTTCGCCGATCTCGGCTTAAGCGAAACGCTACTCAAAACCCTCATTGAAATCGGCTACGAAACCCCGTCGCCCATTCAGGCCCAGTGTATTCCGGTCCTGCTCGAAGGTCATGACCTCATCGGCATGGCCCAGACCGGCACCGGCAAGACCGCCGCCTTCGCCCTACCGCTCATGGAACAAATCGACGTCAAGCTGATGAAGCCGCAGGCGCTGATCCTGACGCCGACCCGCGAACTGGCCATCCAGGTTGCCGAAGCGCTGCAAACCTACGCCAAGAACCTGCCCGGTTTCCACGTCCTGCCGATTTACGGCGGACAGAGCTACACCATCCAGCTCAAGCAGCTGTCGCGCGGCGCCCACGTCATCGTCGGCACACCGGGTCGTGTGATGGATCACCTCGAGCGCAAGACGCTCAACCTCGACCACCTGAAGACCATGGTCCTCGACGAAGCCGACGAAATGCTGCGCATGGGCTTCATCGACGACGTCGAGTGGATTCTCGAACGTACTCCGGCCCAGCACCAGACCGCATTGTTCTCGGCCACCATGCCGGAACAGATCCGCCGCGTTGCCCAGAAATACCTGGTCGAGCCGCGTGAAATCAAGATCAAGTCGGCGACCGCCACCGTTGCGGCTATCCGTCAGGTTTACTGGCAGGTTTCCGGCATGCACAAGCTGGACGCTCTGACCCGCATCCTCGAAGTTGAAGAAGATTTCGACGCCGCGATCATCTTCGTCCGCACCAAGACCGCCACGGTCGAATTGGCCGACAAGCTGTCAGCTCGCGGTTACGCCGCCGCCGCATTGAACGGCGACCTCAACCAGCAGATGCGCGAACGCGTCATTGAGCAACTGAAGTCCGGCGCGCTGGACATCGTCATTGCTACCGACGTCGCGGCCCGCGGCATTGACGTGCCGCGCGTCAGCCACGTCGTGAACTACGACATCCCGTACGACACCGAAGCGTACGTGCACCGTATTGGCCGTACCGGCCGCGCCGGCCGTACCGGCAATGCCATCCTGTTTGTCGCCCCGCGTGAAATCCGCATGCTGCGCACCATCGAGCGCGCCACGCGGTCGCCGATCGCGCCGCTGACCCTGCCGAGCCGCGCCGACGTGACCAACAAGCGCGTATCCGACTTCAAGCAAAAGGTCGTCGAAGTGCTCAACGGCGAAGGCCTCGATTTCTTCTCCAACATCGTTTCGCAAATTGCCGAAGAGCAAAATATCGGTGCCGAGGAAGTCGCAGCCGCACTGGCCATGATGGCTCAGGAAGGCAAGCCCTTGCAGATCGCCGGTGAAGACCCGCGTCCAGCCCCGGCCGCATCCCACGAGAGCCGTGACAGCCGCCCGCGCCCAGGCAGCTTTGGCGAGCGTGATGAGCGCAAGCCACGTTCCAGCGAACGCGGCGACAAGCCCAGCTTTGAAAGCCGTGGCGAACGTCCGCGTCGCGAAGAGCGCCCGACCCGTTCGGCCCCGACTGGCGACATGGTGCGTTACCGCATCGATGTGGGCAGGGATCATGGCGTCCAGGTCAAGGACATCGTTGGCGCCATCGCCAACGAAGCCGGCATCGAAAGCCGCTTCATCGGCCGCATCGCGCTGTACGACGAGTCGAGCACGGTCGAACTGCCGGCCGGCATGCCGGGCGAAGCATCCAACGCCCTGAAACGCACCCGCGTCCGCGGCGTGCCGATCAACCTGCGTCCGGACGAAGGTCGTCAGGATGGCGGCGGCACCGAACGCAAGTTCGACGGCGAGCGCAGCTTCAAGAAAAAGAGTTTCGACCGCTAATCGTTCTTAAGAGGCAAGACTCCCAGGCCACGGCAAGTCCGTGGCCTTTTTCTTGTCCGGCTTTCCATGGCCGCCGAATTCGGCAATGAATCGGACCGTTGGATATCGACCAAAGAATTAGCCTTCAAATAGTCGATATGGCTATTTAAGAACTATTCTTATTTACAAGCCAACAACAAACCCCTACAATGAGAACCATTCTCAATACTAGGGTATCAACCATGCCTAGCCTTCTTTTCAACATGTTGTTGGCCGGCCTGCTGCTGTGGCTGATGCTTTCCAATATCTCAACCTGATCCCAGACAAGGAGCCAACATGCCAGGCAACGAATTGTGGGCCGGGGCCTTGAGCCTGCTGCTCATTCATCATGAAACCGGCTGTCAGCATTCGGCGCTGAACGCCGCCCGGCTACTCGACCGGATAGGGGCGCTCGATGGCATCGATGCCGAAACCCGCGATCTGTGCGAGCGGGCCAGCAACCGACTCGATTCCGGCAAGGAGCAGCAGCATGCTGGCACCGCTTAAGAACCGAGCGCTGCTTGAGCGCGACGACGGGAATCCGCAGGCCAACCTCGACCCGGTGCCGAGCGACAAAACCAACCGACTGATTGCTCGGCTGGAATCCGAAGTTGCCGCCCTGAGTACTGCCTTGCGTCAGTCACGGCGGGCCCAGCGCCGCAGTGCAACCATTTCGACCCGAAAGATTGTTTCCCAGCTCAACGAAATCAGCGGATTGAAGGCAATCGTTGCATCCCAACGCGAACGGCTGGCCGATTTCGAATCCGGTCAGGTAATGATCGAACTGGGCCATCAGCTTCAGCAACTCAGCGCCTCGAACGATGATTTGAGCAGCGCCGCACATCGTGTCTGGCAACTCGAAAAAACCATTCGCGCCGCCCATGCCGAATGCGAGCGCCTGGCAGGCGAGCGCGACGAGTTGACGCTGCGCCTGCGCTGCCCCTTGGCCAACAGCCTGCGGCCATAAGCCATCCACTGGTTTTCAGCCCCATGACGAATCGAGATCGACGATCTCACGGTCGTCCAGAATTTTTCGCCAAATTTGCCATGTCGTTTTAACTGCAAGCCAACCGGAAGCCCGGCCAGCCAGCGATTTGCCGCCGAGGAGCCCGAGCATGTCCGATCGTCCCTTCCATGTTGCCAGCGAATTTTTCGCTCTGCCGCATCAAAGCCGACCCGAAATACTACTGCCGCAACGCCAGAGCCCGCCCGAAGAAGCCATCAGCCATCTGCAGGCCGAAGGCGAGCATCGGACCGCATGCCCGGATGGTACAAGCGTCAATCTCACTGGCAAATGCGTTCTTTGCGTTGGCGGCCGGGCCGGTTCGATCGACAGCTATCGCCAGATCATCGAGCAGCGCGGTGGCCGTTTCCTGCATCATGACGGCGGACAGGAAGAAAGTCTCCATCGCATCGACGGTTTTCTTGCCGCTGCCGATCTGGTTATTTGTCAGGCCGACTGCATTAGCCACAACGCTTACAGGCGCGTAAAGGAACAATGCAAGCGAAGCGGCAAGCCATGCCTTTACATGAAGAATGGTGGCGCTTCGGGACTTTCGCGGCTAATCGATCAGCCTCGCTCCGAAGCGCCAATAGAAAGTTAGCGGCACATTTTCCCGACTATGCGTCGGCATAGTGAAAGCAATCGCAGATCAATCAACCGGGCGAAAACATCATTATTTCCCCGATAGCCCCCGTATGAGGGTTATCGCCGGAAAAACCACATGAACGAGTTACCTTGATAAAGCGAAAATGCGTGGTCGCTTCGTTCAGACCTCGTTGACCAGCACCCAATGGTTGTCTACCGCCATTTTCTCGGGCCAAGGCAGCAAGGCCGGTTTGGCACTCGGGTGCCAGCGAACCAGTCCCAAAGCCGTGGAAACCAGCACGCCTCCGCCCGGATTGGGTCCTTCCCAGCCGGTCAGGGCATAGGCTTCCTGCAACTCGACGATCCGCGTCAACTTGTCCGGCATGCCCGGATGCCACAACTGGGCCAGTCCAACCTGATTGCTCGACAGCGCAAAGCCGCCGTTATAGGCAGGCGCGATATCTCCGGCGTAACCGGCGCCATCGCTGACCCGTGTCGGAATTGTCAGTTCGTCACCATCGAGCACGGCAAGAATCGGTGCCGTAGAACGCGCCGCAGGATCGTCGTGTTCGGCCTGCATGGCAACCCCGAGAAATTTCTTGTCGGCGGCCGGCCAGTGGCTCCAGGCCAAGTGGCGCAGGCTGAGGCGGCGGTCGTCCACGGTCCATTGGCGCAGCAGGCGGCCGCTCTGGCCATCGAGCCTGACCAACGATGCATCCATGCGATGCAGATCGTATTTTTTATCGGCCCCAGTGCGCGGGATGCCGCCATTGGCGATCATCAAATGCCCGGCATCGTCGAGCATCAATTGATGCGGCTCCTGTCCACGGGTTTCCCACTCGGCCAGCTTCTTCAAGCTCTTGCTGTCGCGCACGCCGACCAGGCCGCGCCCGGTTTTCATGTCGGTCTCCGTGGTGAAGATCACGTCACCGCGCGGACCGACGACCACATGACCATTGAGTCGGGCGCTGGAGGTCTCATCGGCAAGGTTGATCTGTTGCACCACCTTGCCGTCACGGTCGATACGCATCAGCCAACCGCCGGGACGCACACCGGTTACCAGCAGACCGCCGTCAGCCTCTGGCGTCAGGCCATGCGGACGCGTCGGCAAAGCCACCGCGCGGAGGATGCTGATCCTCTTGCTATCCCAGTCCGCCGCGAGAATGCCGGCGTAATAGGTATCGTCGGCATTGGGGCCGCGCCAGGCGGCGGCAATCGTTGCGCCTTTCGAAATACCCTGCCCTGCCCAGGAAAATCCCGCCTGCGGCAAGGCGACCAGCGCGCCGCATAGCTTCAGAAACTCACGTCGTTCCATATTCATTACTCTTCAAGGGTTGCTACGGTCAATCGGAAATCCGGCCCGAAATCGAAATACAGGCCGGTTTGAAAAGCCCCGTCCGATGACGGGGCCTCCTGGTCTGCGCTCAGAACTTGTACTCGCCGCTCAGAATGAAGCGACGTGCCTGACCGGGGATGGTGAAGCCACCGTTGTCGTAGAGCGCGTCGTAGTACAGCTTGTCGAAAACGTTCTGGACATTGAACTTGACGGCGTATTTCGGCTGCTCGTAGCTGAGCATTGCATCCCAGCGGATATAGGACGGTACGTAGTTCGGATTGAATGCAGCAGTGCCGGTCGGAGCACCACCGTAGCGTTTGCTCTTGTACTCCGCGCCGCCACCGACCTTGAAGCCCATCGGCAGGCAATAGGTTGTCCAGAAATTGACGGTCCTCTTCGGCGTATTGCGTGGCTCCTGACCGACAAAGTTCGGATTGCCATTGCCCGGCGCCACCTCAAGAATTTCGGCATCGATCAGCGACAGGCCGGCAAAGACCTCCCATTTGTCCGTGACCCGGCCGGCCAATTCCAGCTCAATGCCGTCGGACTGGCGTTTTTTGGTCAAAATGGATGCCGTCGACTCGAGGTCCGTATTGCGCTCCCAATCCTTGACGGCGTGATACAAGGCAACACGGAAAGCCAGATCACCATTCATGAGTAGCCACTTGGCCCCCAACTCGGTCACTGCCGAGCGCTCGGCCGGATACTGGCTGCCGGAAAGCTGATAGAGATCGGCCGTCGGGCTGAACGAATCGCTCCATCCCAGGTAGTAGTGCGAAGTGAGTTGCGGTTGCCACGACAAGCCGACGCGGTAGCTGTTCTCGCCAAAGTTGCCGGAATACTGCGTCGTCGTCATCGTCGACGTGCCGGTCCGGGCGACCGTCACATAGTCCGAGCGCATCTCGTCGCGCCGAATGCCCGCCGTCAGCTTCCAGTCCTGGATGAATTCCACCGTATCCTGGATGTAAGCACTATAGGTGTCACCCTGATAGGTATTGGCCGGTCGCGTGTCGATAATCTGACCGGTCACGCTGTTGGTGAAGCCGACCACATCCTTGAAATAGACGCCCTGATTCCCGAGATTCGCCAGATTCCAGCGCTTGGCGTCCTCTTTCAGATATTCAACGCCGGTAACCAACTCGTGCGTCATCCCGAGAAGGTCGAGCGTCGTGTTCAAATCGCTCTGGATCACTAGGTTGTTTGTATCCGTCTGGCGCGTTTTGGCGCTGCCGCCCGTCGCAAAACTTGTTGCACTACCCGGCGCCGAAGCCCAATAGGAGCGTTTGTAGTTGCTCGAGCGCACCACCGTCCGCCACTGGGTATCCGGCGACATCGTGAACAGATAGTTGAGGGTCGTGATATTGGTTTCGCTATCGTCGAAAGTGCCGTCGACGCCCCAGAAGGCGCCTGAATTGGCATAGCCTTGATTCGGGCGCTTGGTCGCGCTGTCGAAAGGCACACCGTAATCGGCCCGATCCTGGGTGGCCAGATACATATGACTCAAGGTCACCTCATGGGGCGT
>Ga0265316_10005534_pt1 | contig 12252 bp, 8 predicted proteins | sample 4522metaG_FD_202092 | JGI IMG/M metagenome (GOLD analysis project Ga0265316, IMG submission 202092) | Rhizosphere microbial communities from Carex aquatilis grown in University of Washington, Seatle, WA, United States - 4-5-22 metaG | ecosystem: Host-associated > Plants > Roots > Rhizosphere >... | reverse complement strand
AACACGCTGCTGCGCGATACCGACTCGGTCAGCATGGCCAATTCTCTCGAGGTCCGTGTTCCGTTCCTGGACCACCGCCTGGTTGAATTCGTCGCTCGTCTCCCGAAGTCGGCGAAATACAGCTCCCTCGAGCCGAAATCGTTGCTGGTGAGGGCGCTGGAAGATGTCTTGCCGGACGACGTGTTGGGCCAACCCAAGCGAACGTTCACACTGCCCTGGGAAGTTTGGCTCAGAGGCCCCCTCGGCCTGCGACTGTCTCAGGACCTGGCGAACATAACGCCTCCGCTACTGCAATTGATTAACATGCGCGCGTTGCGCGGCGTTTGGCAAAACTTTGTAATCGGTCAGACCAACTGGTCGCGTCCCTGGAGCCTCTACGTGCTCAATCTGTGGGTGGATCGCCACATGACGGGCGCGGCTACAGATCAAATCTCCACGGCGCAGGCGGTGCGGCCCGCCGAAATGGTCGGCGGAGTTGCGAAATCGGGTTCTTAGGGCGGGGGGAAACAATTCCGGATGCATATTCTTGGCATTAACGCGTATCACGGCAACGCTTCCGCGGCAATCGTCTCGGACGGCCGGCTGATTGCCGCTGTCGAGGAGGAGCGCTTCAACCGCGTCAAGTATGCGGCGGGATTTCCGTCCGCGGCGATTCGCTATTGCCTCGATGCGGCCGGCATTAAACTTTCGGAAGTGGATCACATCGCAATCCCGCGCAATCCGTGGGCGCGCCTGGGAACCAAACTCCTGTATGCCATGCGAATGCCGAGCTTTGCCCGCGAGCGCGCCAAAGTCATGGTCCGCTTCGTGGGAATTCCCGAAGCGCTCGCCCAGGCTTTTGACATGGCCCCGGAAAATATTCGCGGCAAATACCATCGCGTCGAGCATCATCAGGCGCACCTGGCCAGCACATTTTATGTTTCTCCGTTTGAGCAGGCCGCGCTGCTTTCTGCCGACGGCCTCGGGGATTTCGCGAGCACCATGTGGGGAACCGGCAGGGGCAGCCGCATGGACGTCGGCGGCTCAATCGCCTTCCCCCATTCGCTGGGAATGTATTACACCGCCGTTTCACAATATCTCGGCTTTCGCAAATTCGGCGACGAGTTCAAAGTCATGGGCCTGGCCGCTTATGGCGAACCTGCCTATCTTGATGAGTTCCGAAAAATCGTTCTCACCAACGGCGGCGTTGGTTTCCGCCTGGGCCTCCAATATTTCAAACATCACCGCACCGGTCCTGAGATGACTTGGAAAGACGCGGACAAAACGCCGGAACTCGGAGCGATGTATTCCGACTATATGGTCGAGCGGCTCGGACCTTCGCGCGACCCGGAAGCGCCTGTCGAGAAAATTCATCGTGACGGCGCTGCCTCCCTGCAGGCCCGCCTCGAAGAAGTGTTGTACGAAATGCTGCGTGGCCTCCACGCCCGCACGAAACAAAAAGCGGTTTGCCTGGCGGGCGGCGTCGCGTTCAATTGCGTCGCCAACGGGAAAATTTTCGATGAAACGCCTTTCGAGCAAATCTATTTACAGCCGGCTTCCGGGGACGCGGGGCTTGCGATCGGCGCCGCTTATTACGTTTATCATCAGATACTAGGCCAGCCGCGTTCCTTTGTCATGGAAGATGCGTATTGGGGACCGGGCTATTCTCCCGAACAGGTGCGCTCGGCCGTCGCCGCCAGCCGCTTGCAGAGCGAAGGATTGGAAATTGCCGAGCTGAGCGAAGAACGGGTCGCGAAAGAAACGGCGAAGGAAATCGCCGCCGGAAAAATCGTCGGCTGGTTTCAGGGCCGCGCCGAGTGGGGACCGCGAGCCCTCGGCAATCGCAGCATTGTTGCCGATCCGCGCCGCGCCGACATGAAAGATATTCTGAACGCCAGAATCAAGCACCGCGAAATGTTCCGCCCGTTCGCCCCGTCGGTCCTGGCGGAATCGACGGGAGACTATTTCGAGAAAACGTATCCCTCGCCTTTCATGACACAGGCGTATTCGGTGCGTCCCGAGAAGCGCGACGCGATTCCCGCTCCGACCCACGTGGACGGCACCGGGCGTTTGCAGACCGTCACGCAGGAAGCGAATCCGCGTTACTGGCGATTGATTCGCGAATTCGGAAATCTCACGGGAGTTCCGGTGTTGTTGAATACTTCGTTTAACGACAATGAGCCCATCGTTTGCCGTCCCGAAGAAGCCATCGAATGTTTCCTGCGGACAAAGATGGACGTCCTGGTTCTTGGCGACATGCTGATCCGCAAGCCTGGATCGCCCGAGGCGCCGCGCTGACCCGGCCTTTGCCTTTTCGCGCCTTTTGTTTGAATTTGTTTTTTCGTTTCTCTTCCGGATGAGACCGTGCACATTCTACTGATGAACGAATATTTTCCGCCGGATACCAGTGCCACGGCGAAATGCGCCGTTCAGGTCGCGGACGCCCTGACGGAAAAACACCGTGTCACCGTGCTGGCCGGACGCCCGAGCTACGATCCCACGGAGCGTCATCCGCCCTATTTATTGCGCCGCGAAGTTCGGGGAAATCTCGTCATTGAACGTGTTGGCTCCACGGCCTATCCGCGTTTTGAGATGCGCCGCCGCGTTTCAAATTACTTAACCTATCTTTCGCTCGCCGTTCCTCGCGCGCTTTCGATTCGCTCCGATGTGGTTCTGGCGATGACGGACCCGCCGATTGAAGGCATCGCCGGAGCATTGGTCGCGCGCCTGTCCTCTCGTCCCTTCGTGTATAACATTCGCGACATGTATCCGGACATGGCCGTAGGCGGCTCGATTGTCCGCCCGGGAAGCTTCACGGCGCGCTGGGAGTCGATGCATCGCTGGGCTCTGCGTTGCGCCGCCCGCGTGATCGTTCTCGGCGAAGACATGCGCGACCGCATCGTTGCAAAAGGCGTCGATCCCGGACGCGTCGTGATTTCACGCGACGGAATCGAAATTCCCGAAACTTTGCCGCCTGCCGATAATCCCGTAGCGCGGGAGATCCGCGGAGATTTCCGTTTCGCTCTGGTACATGCAGGCAACCTGGGTTTCTATGGCGCGTGGCAAACGCTCATTTCGGCAGTCCGAATGCTAGAGAATGAAGGAGTGGGCCTGGTCTTTGTCGGCGAGGGAGCGATGAAGTCTCAAGTCGAAACCATGGCCGCGGGTTGCCGCGCCGTGCGCTTTCTTCCGTTTCGGCCCGCGAAAGAAGTCCCGTTCGTTCTTTCGTCGGGAGACATGCACGTGGTCACCGTGAAGAGAGGTCTCGAGGGTGTAGTCGTTCCAAGCAAACTGTATCCCACGCTGGCCGCCGGACGCCCCGTGCTCGGCGTTGCTCCCGACGAAAGCGATGTGGTGCGCATCATTCGCAAGTCGGGATGCGGACTGGCGGCGAATCCGGACGATCCAAACTCGGTTGTCGAGGCGATTCGAGGGGTGTTGCACGACTTGGAACATCTGCAAAACATGGGCGCCCGCGCCCGGGAGATCGCTTTTTCTTATGATAGAGTGAAGCAGCTCAAAATTTTCACAGAGACGCTTGAGGAGGTTGTGCACGAATGACGCAGTCCGAAACGATGTGGTCGGGAAAAACTGTTTTGGTTACGGGGGGATCTTCGTTCATCGGTTCGACTCTCGCGGACCGGCTTATTGAACGTGGCGCAAAAATCCGCGTGGTGGATGACCTGACCAGCGGGCATCTCGGCAACATCGCCGGACAAATCGCCGCCGGGAATATCGAATTTATCCGCGCCGATTTGCGCGATCCGGGGATTGCGCGGGGCGCGATGGAGGGAGTTCACACCGTGTTTCATCTGGCCGCCGATCACGGCGGGCGCGGCTACGTGGATCTGCACCAGGCGGGACCCGCATCGAATTTTTTTCTTGATGGACTGATTTTCTGGGAAGCCGTGCGAGCCAAAGTTCACAAGGTGGTTTTCGCCTCCTCCGGCTGCGTCTATCCAAATTTCCTGCAATCCGACGTGAACAAGGAAGTGTTCCTCACCGAGGATTTGACCAAAGGTCCCAACGACGCCGACAACACCTACGGCTGGGCCAAGCTGATGGCCGAATTCACCCTGCAGGCCTACTACAAGGAACATGGCCTCAAAGCGGCCTCCTGCCGTTACTTCACCGTGTACGGCCCGCGCGGCGTGGAAAATCATGCCGTCATCGCCATGATCGCGCGCGCATTTCTGAAACAAAATCCATTTGAAGTCTGGGGCGACGGCACGCAGATCCGTAACTGGACCTATATTGACGACATCGTATCGGGCACGATCGCTGCCGGAGAAAAAATCGACGACGGCACGGCCATCAACCTGGGCACCATGGAACGCGTGAAGGTTGTGGACGCCGTGAAAATGGTCATGGAATTCACCGGCCACAAAGCCGACATTAAATTCCTGACCAACATGCCCACCGGCCCGCTGAACCGCGTGGCGGACAATTCACTGGCGAAAAAACTCACCGGATGGGAACCGAAAGTTCCGTTCCGCGAAGGCCTCAAGCGCACCATCGACTGGTATTATAAGGACCGCGATCGCGCGCACGTGGAAGCCATCTTCAAGAGGATGCTCACCGAGCGCTGAGGTCCGTATCCGGTAGCGGGCTGTTCCACTTCGCCCGCGGGAACGAACGATGAACACGAGCCTGATTGCTTTCGCCGTTGGTCTGATTGCTTCGCTGGGACTAACCGTCCCGGTGCGGCAATTGGCTCTGCGCACCGGAATGGTCGATCATCCCGGTCCGCGGAAAGTTCACGTGCAGCCGATGCCGCTGCTCGGCGGCCTCGCGATTTATCTCGGCGTTCTGATCGCACTTCTTGTTTCGCTGGACGGCCCGGCACTCACGCAGGTCGTCGGAATTTACGCGGGAGCCACGCTGGTAGCGGTCGTCGGAATCCTCGATGACCGCGGGCTTCTTCATCATCAGATCAAATTGTTTGGAGCGATGCCTCTGGCGGCGGTCATTCTTCTCGTTTCAGGCATCCGTGCTCAGGTCTTTTCCACAATTCTGCCGGGAGCCGCTGGAATCTGGGCGGATACCGCGCTCACGATCGTGTGGGTTGTCGGCATCACGGCATCCTTCAGCATCCTCGATCACATGGACGGTCTTTGCGCGGGCGTCGCCGCGATGGCCTCACTGTTTTTTGCCCTCTTCGCTCTCGAAAGCGGGCAACTTCTCGTCAGCACCATGGCCGCCGCGGTTTTGGGAGCCGCAGCAGGGTTCCTCCGCTGGAATTTCAAGCCCGCTAAAATTTTCATGGGCGATGGCGGCGCAATGTTCCTCGGCTTCCTGATGGCGACGCTTTCCTTAAAACTTCGCCCCGTCATGTCTGGTAGCCACAGCGCTGCCTGGCTGATTCCTATTTTCATCCTCGGCGCCACGATTTTTGACACTACACTGATTACAATTTCCCGTTCCCGCCGGGGGTTCATCCCCTTCACCACTCCGGGAAAGGATCACACGGCGCATCGCCTTTCGAACGTATTCAACAGTCAGCGCAGCGCCGTCCTGACGATGTACGCCCTCGGAGCCATCTTCGGCCTGCTCGCCCTGGCGATCAGCCACTTGCTCGCGGGCCCTGCGTACGCTGTGGCAGGATTTTCCACGCTGGTAGTCCTCGCCGCCGTCGCTCTCCTCGAACGCGCGCCCTACGAACGGCAAACGCCCAAGAAACAGATTGCCGCGTAGCTTCCCGAATCGATTTACAGCGAAGCTAAAAGCGCCCTTATCCCCAGCGGATCGACGTTGCTTCGCGTAGCTTCCCGCCGTTCCATTTCGGAACATTCGAATTAAATCAGTTGCTGAATCGCCTCGCGCCAATCTGCCGCTAGATATTTCACACGCAATGCGCGCTCAATTAATTCTTTCGAACGGTCTTCGTTCAAATAAATGCGCAAGGCGTCCAAAATGGAAACGCGGTTCTGATCACGATGGCCCAACACAATTTCATCACCCGCGCCGACTTCGCCCTCCCGCAAGACGCGGAAATAAAATCCGGAATAATGGCTGGCCAGGAAACGTTTGGTCATATCGTTCCGCCCGAACTTCAAATTCAATTTGAAGCAGGGAAGGCGGGGTTGCGTCACCACCACTTCCGCCGTCCCGATAAAAAAGCGGTCGCCCACGAAAACCGAGTCTTCCAGCAAGCCCGCCGTCGTGAAGTTTTCGCCGAACGCGCCCCACGGCAGGTCGACGCCCGGGAGGTGCTTTTTCCAGAATGGATAATGCTCGGAGGGATAACCATAAACGGCTTTATCCCTCCCTCCGTGTACCGATAAATCCGCTTGCCGGTCGCCATCGAGATTCAGCAAACGCAGTTGCAATCGCCCCTGCACCGGCGTCTTGAATATTCCAGTCGACACTTCCTCGCCATTCTGTTGAACGATACGGGGGGTTCCTACCTGTATTGAAATCAGCGAGGGGATCAAACCATCCTCCCATTCCGCGGGGACGCACCACAGTTCTTGCCGGGCTCCGCACCCCGGCCGCGAAGGATATTGCATTTTGATGATGTGCGTCGCTGAAAGGGAACAATTTTTTCGGAGCCCCTCCGCCTTCCGCTTTGCCTTCAGTCCGGGTTTGGCTATACTGCTGTCTCACAGTATGGGCTCCAGTCGGGGATAGGCGCGGAGTTGGGTGATTTGGGGAGAGGTTCGGTCCATCCGGGTTGATGCTGATGCAAAGGCGGCTGCCCACACCGGTCGGAAACTGCTAATTTGATTTGTGAGGCGCCTCCTTGCGGGGCGCTTGCGGGATGCGGCGCGACTTTGATTTGGGGGAAGGTTCCACTGCAACACGAGAACGAAAAAGGACGCGGAGCAAAGGCTGGCCCTAAGGTCGCCGTCATCGGCGGCTCCGCTTCTGGATTTTTCACTGCGTCGCTTCTTGCGAAAGCGGGATGCCCGGTCGAAGTCCTCGAGCGTTCCGAGGAACTTGATCCCACTCCCCGTACACTGATCGTCACCAGCCATATGCGCACTCTGCTGGGAGAAGTCGGCGAGCGCGCTATTGTCAATGAAATTCGAAGATTTGAACTTTTCACCGACGGCCGAAAAGCCTTTGTTCCGCTGAAGCGCCCGGACCTGATCATCGAGAGGTCGCGACTGATTCACGGACTCGCCGAGCAGGCGCAGAGCCATGGCGCGAAAGTTTCGTTCGGCAACCGGTTCACGTCTTTGCAGAGCAACGGGGCCGGGCTGCGCGTGGCCGTGGAGCGCTCGCAGGACGGCCGCGCGGAGGAATTGCACGCCGATATCGTTGTCGGCGCCGATGGCGCGGTCTCGAAAGTTGCGCAGTCGGCCGGATGGCCGCGCCAGCCTACCGTTCCCCTGGTGCAGGCAATCGTAAAAATTCCCGCGGACATGTCGCCGGACACCGTGCGTGTCTGGTTCATTCCCGATGACACGCCGTATTTTTACTGGCTGATCCCGGAATCGCGCGATCGCGCGGCGCTGGGCCTGATTGGCGAAGACGGCCAGGAAACGCGCCGCTGCCTCGAAGGCTTTATGGAAAAGCGCGGCTTCACGCCGCTTGGTTTCCAGGGCGCGCGCATTCCCGTGTACGACCGCTGGACGCCGGTCGAGCGCCGCGTCGGCGCGGGCCGCGTGTTTTTGGTCGGCGATGCGGCGGGGCAAGTGAAAGTATCAACCGTCGGGGGAATCGTCACCGGTTTCCGCGGCGCGATTGGCGTGAGCGAAGCGATTTTGAAAGGCGGAGAAAGCCGCGAGCTGCGTTCCCTGCGCCGCGAACTCGACCTCCATCTGCTGATCCGAAAAACGATCCATCAATTCAAGCAGGCCGATTACAGCCGCCTGGTCGATCTCATGAACGTCTCGACGACCCGTTCCCTCAGTAAGTACACGCGCGATGAAGCCGCGCGCGTTCTCTGGCACATCACTTTGAGCCAGCCGCGCCTGCTGCTGCTCGGCTTGCGCGGATTACTTTCCGGCGCTTCGATCCTGCCCAAAAATCGTATCTGAAGAATCCTGATTCCCTGGTTTGCGGCATTCATTCCTGCGAGATTTTGGCGGCACAGGCTTCCGCTTGTGGGTTTTTGATTTCCATAGGTTTGGGAGGAATTCAAAATCCACAGGCTGAAGCCAGTGCCCCCGCGGGCCCATCGCCGCTTTCGAACGGAAAAAATGCGAACGGAAAAAATGTGCTCGACAACACACCTGTAAGGTCATAACTTCAATCGACGCAGGGCTCGAAGCGAGTCCCACATGCAATTGAAAACGTGGAAAAGGTGAAGCGATGAAGAATTACGCCGCTAAAGTCGTCGCAGGGCTTATTCTGTTTTTCAGCATGTTCGCGGCAGGCGCATCGGCGCAGGACAACGCGGCAGCGATCGACGCTCACCTGATTGCAGCGCGAAATGCCGCCGGATTCGATTTCACGGACCTGCTTGCTCGTTTGTGCGTTGCACCGGAATGGGTTCCGAACGTCGTCCGGGACAATCCGCCCGCCCCCGCCCCGCCTCGCGATACCTGGTATGCCGAACCCGCCAAAGTTTTCGACAATCTGTATTTCGTCGGTTCGAAGATTCACAACTCCTGGGCTCTGACAGGTAGCGATGGAATCATCCTGATCGACACGCTCTTCACGTACAACTCGGAGGAGGAAATCATCGGCGGCTTGAAAAAACTGGGCCTCGATCCGGCGAAGGTCAAGTACGTCATCATCAGCCACGCGCACGGCGATCATGACGGCGGAGCCAAGCTCATGCAGGACCGCTACGGTTCCCGCATCGTGATGGGTGGTCCCGACTGGGATTCCATCGACAAATCCGTCAACGGATTTCCACAGGGAAAACCGAAACGCGACATTGTCGCCGACGATGGCCAGAAAATTACGCTCGGCGATATCGCTGTGACTCTGATTGCGACGCCGGGCCATACGCCGGGAACGCTTTCCATGATTTTCACGGTGAAGGACAACGGCAAACCGCTAACGGTGGCCTATTCCGGCGGTACGTCGTTCAATTTTCCCAGCACGCCCGAAAACTTCGACATCTACGCGAAGTCACAGGCCAAGATGGGCGCTGCCGTCGCGTCGGCCAATGCCACCGTTCTTCTCTCGAACCACTCGGAATACGATTCCGCAATCACCAAGATCAAGTTGCTCGCTTTGCGAAAGCCGGGCGAGTCGAGTCCCTTTGAGATCGGGCAGGAGGCGGTCGGGCGCTATTTTGTTGTCGGCAGGGAATGTGCCCAGGCCGAAAAGATCAGGCTGACGCAGCCGCAGAAATAAATGTGCGATGTACCCGCCACGTTTTTCAACCCATTACGCCCGCTGGGCGGGAAAGATAGACGCGTACGCAATCGCCGAGTAAACTGCCCGGGACCGCTCAGGATGCCTGCCGCACGTGCAGGCGCAGGGGATGACTGTGAATATTCTCGGCCTTTCCGGCCTCGCTCACGATTCCGCAGCCGCGCTGCTTTCCGACGATGGGATTGTCGCCGCGATGGAGGAGAGCAAACTGGTTCGCCGGCGCACAGCGGCTGGAATCCCGCGCGAAGCGATTCGATTTTGTCTGGAGCGCTCCGGGACCGGATGGAGCGGCGTGGAATGTGTTGCCGTTGCGAGCCGCCCCGTGCGCACATGGATCCGGCAGGCGTGGATGCGCGCGAAGCTCACGCCCTTCGCCCCCGTTCCCAGCGGCTACTATCAGACGAAGGCGCTGGGGGAACTGGGCCGCGAATTGAACAACGGTCGCCTGCTCCATAGGCTCGGCGAATCGCCGAACCTTCGCGTCCTGCACCTCGAACACCAACTCTGCCATGCCGCCAGCGCTTTCTACGCGTCTCCATTTGAAAATTCGCTGGTGCTCACGCTCGATGAACAAGGCGATGGCCACGCCGGTTGCCTTGCGACCGGCGAAGGCCACACGCTGAATATGATTGAGTCCATTCCGTTTCCGCATTCCCCCGCGTGGATTTTTTCGCAGGTCTCCGACCTCATCGGTTTTGCCCCTCACGGCGACGAGCACAAGACGCAATGGCTTGGCCTCGACGGCGATCCCGTTTTTGAAAAATTATTTGTCGAACTGCTGCGGCCCTCCCCCGGGAAATTGCCGCACATCCTCTCCAGTTATTTCAACCGGGGCCTCGCGGGCCACATCGCTTTTTCCCCGAAATTTTATCGGGCCATTGGCGTGGACCCTGCCATCGGCAAAGCGGCGGAAACGGGTTCGCCGCGTCCGCCGCTTCCGGAAGCGCTGCGCAGACAGCTTGCCGCGAGCGTTCAGCAGGCGTGCGGTGCGATTGCGGCGGAGCTGGCGGAAAATTACCGGAAACAGACGGGCGCGAAGACGCTGTGCCTGGCGGGTGGATTATTCCTGAACCCTGTCATTGTCTCGTACGTTGAAAAAAACACGGGCTTCGATCGGGTGTTTGTTCAGCCCGCTGCGGGAAATGAAGGCACCGCGCTCGGCGCGGCGTGGTACGTGCGCCACCATTTGCAGGGAAATCCGCGCCAGGCGGCTGTCGAGCAACTGGCCTGGGGGCCCAGCTATTCAAATCAGGAGATCAAGCAGGTATTGGAGAATTGCAAGGCGCGCTACCGTTTTCACGTGAACGACGACCAGCGGCTCGAGGAAACCATTCAACTTCTCGTGGCCGGAAAAATCGTCGGATGGTTTCAGGGCGCGGCCGAATTCGGCCCTCGCGCTCTGGGCAACCGCAGCCTGCTGGCTTCCCCCTGGGCGCCCTACGTCAAAGAAAACTTGAACGAGTATGTGAAGCACCGGGAAGCTTACCGGCCGTTCGCCATTTCCGTAACAGCCGAACGCGCCGCCGAGTATTTCGATTACACCCCGTCGGCGCAATTCATGGCCACACTCGGCGTAGCCAAGCCGGAATCGGCGGCTTTGCTTTCGGGGTTTCTCCTACCCGGCAGACGCGTCCGATTGCACGTGGTCGAGTGCGCCGCGAACCCCCTTCTGTGGCGGCTAATCGACCGCTTCGGCCAGTTCGCGCCCGCGCCGATGCTGGTGAACACGTCGTTCAATCTTTTCGGCGAGCCGTTGGTGCTTTCGCCGCGCGATGCGGTGCGCAGTTATTTTTGTTCCGGAGTGGACGCTCTGGTGATGGGCGGCTTTTCGATGACGAAGACGTAGCTTTTAGTAGCACAGGCTTCAGCCCGTCTGTCTTTGAATTTAGTAGGGCTGCCAAAGAAGTCAAATCAAGACAGGCCACCCTTCCTAATGTCAGGATCAAAGCATGTCCTGCCAGGAACACCAGGGAAGTGTTTCTGTAGCAACGCGCCCAGGAAAGAGACTTTTGTTGCCAAGCGGAATGGGCGAAAATCGGAAGGCGTCGGGGCGGAGGTCAACCGCCCGGCAGACGACGAGCGGCTCTCATGAAGGAGAACGACTGTGAAATTAGCGGTGATCGGATGCGGGTACGTGGGTCTGGTATCGGGGACATGTCTGGCGGAATCGGGCCATGAAGTGATCGCGACCGACAACGATACACGACGGATCGAGGCGCTGCAGGCGGGAAAGATCCCGATTTACGAGCCCAATCTGGACAAAGTTCTCGAGGGCGTCGTACGCGACGGCCGTCTGCGATTCACGGCGGACTGCGCGGAGGCGGTGCGCCAGTCGGACGTAATTTTTATTTGCGTGGGGACTCCCCCGACCGAAAGCGGAGAAGCGGATTTATCGGCGATCGATAATGTGGCGCGGATGATAGCCAGGGAGTCGCGCAGTCCCAAGCTGGTCATCGAGAAGAGCACCGTGCCGGCGCAGACGGGGGAGCAGTTAAAGAAGGCGCTCGAAGTGTACGCGGCCAATGCAGGCGCGAAATTTCGCGTGGCGTCCAATCCCGAATTCCTGCGCGAAGGCACGGCCGTCGAAGATTTCTTTCACCCGGACCGGATCGTGGTCGGCGTCGAAGATAAAGAAAGCGAGCAGCAACTGCGCGAAATCTACAGGCCGATACTCGAGGGCAGATTCCGTTGCCCGGTGCACCAGCCGAATTGCCCTCCGGCGGCGACGCCCGATTTTGTGGTGACGACGATCGCCAGCGCGGAGTTGATCAAACACGCCTCCAATTCTTTCCTGGGATTGAAAATTTCGTACGCGAACGTCCTCGCGGATTTGTGCGACAGGCTCGGCGGGAACGTGGACGAAGTCACCCGCGCCGTGGGACTCGATCCGCGCATTGGTGGACAGTTTTTGAAGGCCGGCCTCGGCTTCGGCGGATTTTGCCTGCCCAAGGATATTCAGGCGTTCATCAAGCTGGCCGATCGCGCCGGTGTGGATTT
>Ga0265316_10005530_pt1 | contig 12254 bp, 12 predicted proteins | sample 4522metaG_FD_202092 | JGI IMG/M metagenome (GOLD analysis project Ga0265316, IMG submission 202092) | Rhizosphere microbial communities from Carex aquatilis grown in University of Washington, Seatle, WA, United States - 4-5-22 metaG | ecosystem: Host-associated > Plants > Roots > Rhizosphere >... | reverse complement strand
TCGCAACCGCATAGGCGTCCTGCTTCTCCACCTTTCGGAATGCGACTCCAAGGGCGCGGAATCCGTCGGCGCTCAACTTCTTCAGGGTCCCCGCAGCCTCGGCTCGGCGGCTTTCGTCGAACGGTTGGGGAGCCCCATCCATGACGACGGTTCCGCAGATGGCAAAGACGCTCTCCGCCTCGCCCTTGGTGATGAGGAGGTGCTCGCCACCACGGCGCACCACTACGGAGAGGCGCTTGCGGTTGAAGTCGAAGGGAATCTCGTCTACCTTCTCATACTCGACGATGGCAGGGTGCTCGTGCTTCAGGATCGCGTCGTCCAGCGGACTCTTGATGCCGGCTTGAAAATAGCTGTTGAGGTACACCAACCGCAGGACGTCCTCGTTGTCCTTCCCTTGAACATCCACGTGCCGGTCAAGCACGATCTCGCCTTCGGTCAGGGTTCCGGTCTTGTCGCTGCAGAGAATCTCGATGCTGCCGAAGTCTTCGATCGCCGTGAGCTGCTTGACCAGGACCTTCTTCCTCGCCATCCGGCGCGCGCCCTGCGCCAGCGTGATGGTGATGATCATCGGCATCATCTCCGGTGTCATCCCGACCGCAAGCGCGATCGAGAACAAGAACGATTCCAGCACCGGACGATGCAGGAAGATGTTCACCATCAGTACGAAGAGCACCAGCAGCATGATCACTCGCGTGATCATCAGCCCGAAGTGGCGTATTCCGCGGCCGAATTCCGTCTCCGGCGGCCGCTTGGCCAGCCGCTCGGCAATTGCGCCGAAGGCGGTGTCCTTGCCGGTGCGTACGATGACTGCGGTGGCCATGCCGGTCTGCACGGCAGTCCCCAGGAAGACGCTGTTGCCCGCGTCGGCCAGGCTGTGTTGCCCCGCCGGCAGATCGTTCGCCGCCTTGTCGACGGGCAAAGACTCCCCGGTGAGCGCGGACTCGCGCACGTGCAGGTCCTTCGCGTCCACTAGACGGGCGTCGGCCGGTACCAGGTCGCCGCAATTGAGCCGGACGATATCCCCGGGGACCAACTCGGCGACCGGCAGCTCCAGTTCGTGGCCGTCCCGCAACACTGCAGCCGTTGTAGCAACCTGCTTCCGAATATCCTCCACCGCATGTCGAGCCTGAAACTCGACATAGAAGTTCACGATCACACTCAGCAGGACTATGGCGATGATGATCGAGCCGCCCACCGGATCGCCCAGCGCGATCGAGATGGCGCTGGCCGCCAGAAGAATCAGGACAAGGGGGTTGGCAAAGAAGCGCAGAAAACTGGTCAGAGCGGCGAAGCGAGACTCCCCAACCAGGCTGTTCGGGCCATGGAGGTGCAGTCGCTGTTTCGCCTTGTCGGACGTCAGCCCTACTGGCGTTGCTTCGAGCAGGCCAAACAGGTCGTGCAGGGGCACGTCCCAAAAGCGGTCCAGCGTCTTGTCTGGCTTCTCCATGCGCGTCCTCCCTTTTGAATTCTACATGCTGGCTGGGGCGTGACACGCGTGGGGGACCTGCAGCAACTGCCGCGCTGGGTGCAAATCCTGCACTTGCACCCGCGCAACTCCCTGTCGCGGCAGTGCAGCGGTTGGCCCGCCGCTTTGGACCCGCGCTTGCAAATACGGATCACGAAGGAGCACGAAGATGCTTTGGACGATCTGTGTAATTCTGCTGGTCTTGTGGTTGCTGGGGATGGTGACCTCGTACACCGCCGGCGGGCTGATTCACGTGCTTTTGGTCATTGCGTTGGTGGTAATGGTGATCCGCCTGATTCAGGGCCGCAGGGTTCTTGGGTAGCCCGCCGACCGGGCCGCGGATTGCTACTTGAGAGTGCAGGAGAGCAACAAAATGCCGTTACTAAGTATTGTCATTACGCTGGTCGTGATCGGCGTAGTGCTGTACCTGATCAACAACTACATCCCCATGGCCTCCGGTATCAAGACCCTTCTGAACGTGGTGGTGGTGATTGTGGCTGCCGTTTGGGTCTTGCAAGTCTTCGGGTTGTGGGGACAGGTGAGCAGCTATAAGTTCAGACACTAAGCCAGTGCGTCCCCCGGCACTCCCAATGAAGACACTGAGCGTAATCCTGCTGTGCGCATTCCCGGTTGTGGGCATGGCTCAGCCCGCGGAATCGCTGGACCTAAGAGGCAAGCTGCGTTTTCACGCTGAGAGCGTCAGCAGCCCTTGGTCCATGGCGGGGTCTGCGGCATACGCTGGAATCCTCCAGGGATTTGACGCCCCGGAAGAGTGGGGGCAGGGAGCCGGCGCCTATGGGAAGCGCGTCGCGTCAACGGTCGGCGGCGTAGCGATCTACGGTGCTCTTGGCTTCGGCCTCGACTCGACCCTGCACGAGGACCCGCGCTATTTCCGATCCCGCAGCACGGGACTCTGGCGGAGAGCGGGCCATGCGCTCCGCGGAACCATACTGACCCGCACCGACCGGGGCGGCGAGACGCTGTCCATGTGGCGGCTGGGCAGCGCTTACGGCGCCGCTTTTCTTTCGAACCAGTGGTATCCGGACCGGCTGAATACCGTGCGCCTGGGCGTTCTGCAGGGCTCTCTCGCGATCGGATTCGGTTTCGCCGCGAATCTCGGCTCCGAGTTTGGGCCGGATCTCAAACGGAAGCTGCTGCACCGAAAACCCTGACTGACCCCGAGGCAACTTGCTAAAATGGAAAGCAATGCCCCGACTACCGGCGGTTTCAGGCCGGATTCTCATCGTCGACGATGACGAGCGGCAACGTGCCGCCTTGTCCGCCATGCTTTCCGATTGCGACTTTGAGACGCAGGTCGCCTCCGATGGGGAGGACGCGCTGGAAAGGCTCACGGCCTTCAGCGCCGACGTGATCGTTGCGGATCTGGTCATGCCCCGCATGGACGGCTTCGAACTACTGCGGCTTCTGAAGGAACGCGGCGACCTCACTCCGGCGATTGTGCTCACTGGCTTCGGCAGCATGGAGAAGGCGCTCTCCGCCGTTCATGACCTCCACGCATTCTGGTTCCTGGAGAAGCCGGTCGAACCGCGCGCCTTCAAGACCCTTCTGGAACGGGCGGTCCACTACAAAAGAAGTCTTCAGAAGAGCGAGGAACTCAAGCGCGACCTGAGCCTGCGCGGGGTGCTCGGGAACTTGGTAGGAACTTCCCCCGCGATGCAGCAGATCTTCGCCCTCATCAGGCAGGTGGGGCCCACTTCAGCACCGGTATTGATCTGCGGAGAGAGTGGCACCGGCAAGGAGTTGGTTGCACGGGAAATCCATAAGTACAGCCCCCGCGCTGACGGGCCTTTCATCGCGATCAATGCGGCGGCCTTACCCGAGACTCTGATTGAGAGCGAGCTATTCGGCCATGAGAAGGGTGCCTTTACCGGCGCGATGGAGCGTTCGGCCGGCTGCTTCGAGCAGGCCCACGGGGGCACTTTGCTTCTGGATGAGATCGGCGAGATGCCGCCGTCGACGCAGCCGAAGCTGCTGCGCGTTCTCGAGGACCTGCGAGTGCGGAGACTTGGAGGCAAGCACGAAATCCCCGTGGACGTTCGCGTCCTGGCGGCGACCAGCCAGGACCTCGGAACGCATCTGCGCGAAGAGCTCTACTACCGGCTGAGCGTGTTCCAGATCGTGATTCCGCCGCTGCGCGAACACAAGGAAGATATCCCGCCGATCGCCGATGTCATGCTGCAAAACTTGAACAAGAAGCACGGCACGCGCGTCACGGGGGTCGATGCCGAGGTGCTGGCGCTTTTCCAGCGGTACGATTGGCCTGGGAATGTGAGGGAGTTACGCAATGTCCTGGAGCGAGCCACCATCATGGCACGCGAGGGGGCGATCCGGCTGCGGGACCTTCCTTCCCCTGCGTTCGGTGTGAGCCCCGGCCGGCATGCACGGCCATCGCCCGGCTATGAGGGACCTATTATGCTCCCGCCCGGCCAGCCGCTCGGGAAACTCGAGGAGGCTTACATCAAGCTCACCCTCGATCACGTTCAGGGCAATCGCAAACGCGCCGCCGAGATGTTGGGGATCAGCCTGCGGACGTTGCAGAACCGGATCGCCGCACTGCGCGAAGAGGCGAAGGCGACAACTCCCGGTCCCTGAGTGGCTCATGGGTCTGCTCAAGGCGTTGCCGCGAGTGTTCAGGCAGGCCTCCATCGAGTGGATAGACGACAACGGGCCGCGCCTCGGCGCCGCTCTGGCGTTTTATACCCTGCTGTCGCTGGCTCCCGTTGTTGTGATCGCCATCGCTGTGGCTGCCGTTGTTTATGGGCAACAGGCCGCCCAAGGCCGGCTCGCATGGGAGATCCAGGGCGCGGTCGGGCCCCAGGTAGCACGAACCGTCGAGGGGATCATCCGAGGCGCCTATCAACCCCGAACAGGCATGATCGCGACGGTCCTCGGCTTGGTGACCTTGGCATTTGCCGCCTCTTCCGTCTTTGTAGAGTTGCACGACGCAATGAACACAATCTGGCATGTTTCGCTTCCCCCCGACCGGACGAACAGCGCCACCGTCATTCGTCTGATCAGGGACCGCCTCTACTCCTTCGGGACGGTGCTAGGCATAGGCTTGCTGCTGCTGGTCTCCCTGGTGTCGAATGCCTGGATCGCGGCAACCAGGGTCGCGGTGCCGCAAATCGCCACGTTCCTGATGTCCTGTCTCGTGATCGCAGTGCTGTTTGCAGCGCTCTACCGGATCGTTCCGGACGTGAACGTCAAGTGGAGCGACGTCGCCCTCGGAGCCGCGATCGCCTCGCTGCTCTTTGTGGTTGGCAAGCAACTCCTGGCCTTGTACTTCGCGCATGCCGGTTTCGCCTCGACGTACGGTGCTGCCGGCTCGCCGATTGTCGTGCTGCTATGGGTATACTCCTCGGCGGAGCTGTTCTTTTGGGGCGCCGAGTTCAGCAAGGTGTACGCGAAGACCGTGGGATCCCAAAGCGACCGGGGACTTTGACGTTGGCCACCGACTGTCAGCCATCCTTCGCGCTCAGGCGGGTAGGCTGACGGCTGCTTCTGGCCACCGGATTGCTCCATCACGGGCGGGTCACGAAGATGGAGAACATCCGGCTCCAGATACGCGCGCTGCTGCTGCTCCTGGCTTCGGCTGCAGCCGTGCTCGGACAGGGGGACATGCGCGAGATCATCCGTCGCACCGCCGCAGCCGACGAGCGCAACTGGAAGCTGGCGCGGAATTACACCTTCTCTGAACGTGAGAAGTTGCGTTATCTGGACGCGCAGGGCCAGTTGAAATCCCAGGAGGTCAGCATCCGCGATGTGATGCTTCTGGACGGCTCCCCCTACTCGCGGCTGGTGGCCCGCAACGACCGTCCTTTGGCGCCCGCTGAAGAAAGAAAAGAGCAGGAGAGGCTTGCCACAAGCATCGTCGAGCGCCGGGCAGAGACCTCAGCGCAGCGGGCGCAACGCCGGTCGGAGTATGACCTGCGTCCGGAATGGCAGCGCGAAGCCTGGCGCGAGCTTCCGCATGCCTTCGACTTCCGGTTGGCCGCGGAAGAGGTCTGGGACGGCCACTCTCTGTACGTGATCGAAGCCACACCGCGGCAGGGGTACCAGCCCCCGTCGCGCACGGCGAGGATCCTCGCCCACGTTCGGTGCAGGCTTTGGGTCGACGAGCAGGACTACCACTTGGTGAAAGGGGAGGTGCAGGTTGTCGACACCATCTCGGTGGGGCTGTTTCTGGTCCGTGTGGCCAAGGGCTCGCGGGCAGTCTTTGAGCAGGTTCGCGTGAATGACGAAGTCTGGCTGCCGAGTCAAGTGCGGGCATTCGTCTCGGCCCGTCTGGGGCTGCTGAAAATGGTGCGCATCGAACAGGAAATCAGCTATAGCAAGTGCCATGACGCTCAGGCCGATTCGCCGATCATCTCCCAGATAAGAGCGAGGTAGGTGGTGTCGATCGAGCGGACAGAGGGCACCCCGCCTGGATGGTCATCTCATCGGCTCGTCGATTTTCAGGATGCGATCGGCATCCACGTCTGTCAGCGTCTGGTGAATGCCGCTCGGCCAGCCGATGTCGACTGAGCGGACCTTCGTCTCTCCAGCCAGTCCGAAGTGAACGCGCTTGTCGCTCGATGACATAAACCCGACGCTGATGGCAACGTGATTGTACAGCGTGCGGCCGGAAGCGGTGGTCAGCTTCACCTTCGCCCCGATCGCATCCCGCGCGCTCTTATGGCCCACCAGGCTCAGTTCCAGCCAGTGGTTGCCGCTATCGGCGCTGTTCATGAGAATGCGCGGAGACTCGTTGAGCGACGTCACGACGATATCGAGCGCCCCGTCGTTGTTCAGATCGCCGAAGGCCGAGCCGCGCTGGTAGCCTCTGTGAAGGAAATCCCGGCCCATCTCGCTGGAGACGTCCACGAATGACTTTCCCCCGACGTTCTCGAACATGGAATCGTGCTGCGCCGATTTCTCGTTGACCTCGTCCACGTCTCCGTTGGACGAGTAGATGTCCTTCCACCCATCGTTGTTGTAGTCGATAAAGCCGTTGCTCCAGCCCGAGAAGGGCGCGCTCAGTTTGCGGATCTGCGCTGCCGACGAATAGAACAGGAACATGTCCCCGCGGTTTCGCAGAAGCGCCCAGACCTGTCCCATCAGGTTGTTGTAGAAGATATCGACCTTCCCGTCGTTGTCGAAGTCCTTGGCGTCGGCGCCCATCGACGATCCCACGTGTGCGTTGTCGTTGTAGGCGACGCCCAGTTCCAATCCCCTCTCTTCAAACGTCCCGTTGCCCCGGTTCATGAAGAGGGAGTTGGGCTCGGTGTCGTTGGCGATGAACACGTCCGGCCAGCCGTCGCCGTTGAAATCGGCGATGGCGATGCCCATTCCCTTGGCCGGCGAAGCCGCCAACCCCGACTTCACGGTGACATCCTCGAACTTCCCGTGGCCGAGGTTGCGATAGAGCCGCGGCGGAACGCTGGGATAACGGCGGGGATCGCAGTAGTAATCCTTGCTGTCCATGGTGCAGTGGACGTCGAGCTTCGGGTTCCACACCGTGTAATCGGACACGATCAGATCGAGCAGGCCGTCGTTATCGTAATCGAACCAGGCGGCAGCTACGCTGAGCGTGTTGTCCGGCTTCCCGCCGATTCCCGAGGCCGCCGTCACGTCGGTAAAGGTTCCGTCGCCGTTGTTGTGGTAGAGCGTATTGCGCTGGGCGCCGCAGAGGAAGAGGTCCTCGTAACCGTCGTTGTCGTAGTCGCCCACGGCCACGCCGAAATTGTAGTCCAGCCGCTCTCCGGCCAGGCCCGCCCGCGCCGTCACGTCCTCGAACGTGCCGTCGCTGGTCTGGTGCAGCAGGCAATTGTAGAAGGACGGGTCGGTCTTCTTCAACTCCGGGAAATGGGCGCCGTTGGTGAAGAAGATGTCCAATCGGCCGTCGTTATCGAAGTCGAAGATCGCGACGCCGCCGCACATCGGCTGGGGGAAATACTTCCGTCCGGGCAGACCGTTTTCGGTCCTGTAGGAGATCTTCGAACGGGGGGCGACATCGACAAAGCCCGGCCGCCTGGACTCCTGGGCGGGCTTTCCGGACAGGGCGAAGAGCACGAGTGCCGCCATCGCCGAAGCGCCCGCAACGGCCGCGCGCCTCAGACGAGCCTCCTGGAGGCCACGCTGCCGCTGCTAAGATGAGAGTTCCGAGGCATGCGACTCCTGCTCTCGATTGTATCCGGTGTTTGCGCCCTTCTGGCGGCGTCCGTAGCCGGCACCATCGCCTTCGAGGAGATCGCTGCGCGGTCCGGGCTGGTCTTCACCACGAATAGTTGCCCCACGCCCCAGAAGAACCAGCCGGAGACGATGGTGGCAGGGGTTGCGCTCTTCGACTACGATAACGACGGCTACCTGGACGTCTATTTCGTCAACGGCGCGGCCATCCCTTCGCTCAAGAAGGAAGGCCCTGCATACTGGAACCGGCTCTTTCACAACAACCGCGACGGCACCTTCACGGACGTGACCGAAAAGGCGGGCGTTGCGGGTGCGGGCTATGGGATGGGGGTGGCCGTCGGCGACTACGACAACGATGGGTGGCCGGATATCTACGTGGTCAACGTGACCGGGAACCAGCTCTTTCACAACAACCACGACGGCACCTTCACCGATGTGACCGACAAGGCCGGGGTCAGCGGCGGAATTCTCGACGGCAAGAAAATGTGGTCGGTCTCGGCCGCCTGGGTGGACTACAACAATGACGGCCTGCTTGACCTGTTCGTCTCGAATTACTGCAAGTGGGAAGTGAACAAAGACCCGTTCTGCGGACCCAGTTCCTCCAAGCGCGCCTACTGCCATCCCAAGAATTACGAGCCTCTGCCGAACACGCTGTACCGTAACAACGGCGACGGAACGTTCACCGACGTTTCCCAGGAGACCGGGATCGCCAAGTACTTCGGCAAGGGCATGGGCGCCGTCATCGCCGATTACGATGGCGACGGGTTCATGGACATCTTCGTCGCCAACGACAACCACGCCAACTTTCTGTTTCACAACCTGGGGGGCAAACGGTTCGAGGAAGTGGCCTTCGAGAGCGGCGTCGCGTATCCGCAGGGCGCCAACGACATCTCGGGCATGGGCGCCGACTTTAAGGACGTGGACAACGACGGCCGTCCCGACATCTGGCACACTGCTACCGAGAACGAGTCCTTTCCGCTGTACCTGAACCGCGGTGGCGGCACGTTCATGGAGGTCACCGCGCCGAGCCAGCTTTTCCGCACGCGCACCATGTCCGGGTGGGCCAACGGCATCTTCGATTTCGACAACGACGGGTGGAAAGATCTGTTCGTCGCGCGGGGCAACGTCCTCGACAATGTGGCCCTGTTTTCGAACCGTACCTACGGAGAGCCGAATACCGTCTTCCGCAATCTCGGGAACGGCAAGTTCGAGGATGCCGGCGCCGGGCCGGATTTCAAGCTGGCCGCGCCGCATCGCGGGGCGGCCTTCGGGGACCTCGACAATGACGGGCGCATCGACGCGGTGGTCACCGTTCTGAACGGCAAGGCGAAGTACTTCCACAACGTCACGCGGAACGGCAATCACTGGATTCTGCTGAAGCTGGTGGGGACGAAGAGCAACCGCATGGGTCTGGGCGCGCAGGTGCGCATCACCGGCGGGGACGGCAGGAAGCAGTACAACGAAGCGACCACTGCGGTGGGCTACGCCGGCTCGAGCGATCCAAGGGTTCACTTCGGGCTGGGGAGCTCGCAGACGGTGCGCGAAATCGAGATCCAGTGGCCCAGCCGCATCCGCCAGGTGCTGCGCAACGTCCCGGCCGACCAGATCCTGACCATCGAAGAGCGCGCAAACGAGTAGCTCGCCCTATTCCGCCTTCCCCCGCTCCCCCTTGGCGTCCTGCTCTGCCTTGAGCTTCTGCACCAGGGCGCGCTCGCGGTCGCCGTCTTGCTTGCGCTTGAGACGGTAGTAAGTAGCGGCGAGAGAAATGTGCGCTTCGACGAATTGGGGCGCCTGTTTGAGCACGCCCTCGAAGGTGGCGCGCGCCTTTTCGAGCTTGCCTTCGCCCAGATCGATGGAGCCCACCTGGTAGAGCACGCGCAGGTCTCCGGGCCGCACCAGCAGGGCCCGGTCGAGCAGCTTGCGGGCGCCCGCATAGTCCTCATCCTGCTTGAGCAGCACGGCCAGGTTGAGGTTCGACTCGAAGTCCACGGGGTTCTGCGCCAGCTCCTTTTCGAACGCGGCGCGGGCGGCGGCCATGTCGCCGCTTTCCATCTCCGCGCGGCCGAGGTAGGAGTAGACGTCGGGCAGGTGAGGATTCAGCTCCGCTGCTTTGCGCAGGTCCGCGAGCGCGTCCGGGTATTCGAGGGCGTTCAGCTTGGCCGTGCCGAGCAGCAGGCGGGCTTCCGCCGAATCGCCCTGCCGCAGGATGCGGTCGAGGATGCGCTGTCCGAGGTCCGTCTGCTTGTTGCGCAGCAGTGCCGTGCCGAGCATGTACGCAATCGCGAGATCGTTCTGGTCCTGGTTTTCGACCGGAGTCAGCAGCTCGATCACTTTGGCGTCCTCGCCCTGGCGCAGCCAGCAGTCGCCCAACAGGAGGATGACCTGCCGGTTGCCCGGCTGCTCCTTGTGCAGACCAGCGAGTTCCGCCGCGGCGCGCGCGATCTGGTCCGACTTGTAGTAGGCCAGCGCCAGGTTCAACGAGATGGGAAAGTTATGGGGGCTTCGCTTGAGAGCTTCGCGGTACTCGGCGATGGCTTCGGAGTAGCGGCCGGTGCTAGCAAGCGCCGCTCCGAGGTTCGAGCGCGCATCAATGGCCTCGGGCCGCACCTTGAGATAGGCCTTGTAGCCGCGAACGGCCGCGTCCAGGTCGCCAGCCCGGTGGGCGGCGATGGCCTGCTGGAGGACCTGCTCGGGCGGCTCCTGGGCGCACACGAGGCTGGCGAGGATGAGCAAAGCGAACGCGAGAAGGCGGAGCATCGGGAACCCCACCATTCAGGATAAAACAGCGCGCACCGGAGGGCCTTGCCCCTGCGCAGTCAGAGGCTCGCCCGGCCAGGAACTCGGCGCGACCGGACGCAACGTCGCCGTCAGGTGAGGCACCGGGCATTGCTCAGCTAATGCTCGAAAACTCGCCAGAGTTCCACGGGCACGCGGTGGCGGTCGGGAGGATTGAATGTGAAACTCCACTTCAGAGGAACGGTCTGCGGTGGGAAACACTCGCGATCGCTGCAGGTCTGAAACTCGAGCGTTCCGGATGCAGGGAACCTGGAGTCGGAATCCAGGCAGGACTTGCGAAACCGTTCCCACACGGCCGAGTGGGTGTCGCTGATCATGGGTCTGATCACGAGCTCGCGCGTGAGCCTGATCGTGCCCTCGTACTCGGGCAGCTTCCCGTCGGCAAAGGCCGGCTGCTCCCAGCGGGGCTCCGGGTACTCCACGTCACCGATGATGGAACACTCCGATGAATCCATGCGCCAGGCGGTCCCGTGGTAGTCCCCCCCGACTTGCGGGCCGTATACGTGCCACCCGGGCGGTATTTGCAGTTCGACGCCAATCGTCAAACGGCTGCCCAGGCTCGCGGACGTGTCGCTGGCCGTGATCTCGAGGTGGAGCCTGCCGGCTTCGAGAGGCGTTCGGGACTGATCCGCGAACTCGCCCACGGAGCGCTGCAGAATACTCCCGGCGGTGAGGCGCAACTCCTCGTGCTCCGAGACAAACCGCCAGCGCACCGTTCCGTCAGGGCTGAGGACGAACACGGACGGATCGGCCAGGCCATACACCGGAACCTCTCCGGAAGAATCGACGTCGAGTTGAGAACTCTTCCGATAGCGTCGGTCGGCAACGCCGTAGGCTCGAATCACAACCGATTCGTGATCCGACAGTAGGGGGAAGGCGATCCCTTTTCGTGAGGCGAAATCGCGAAGGACGGCGCGGCTGTCATAGCTGATCGCCGCCAGGCCCAGTCCCGCCCGCTTTAGCAAAGGAAGATTGCGCTGCAGCTCGCCGAGCTGCCCTTTACAGAACACTCACCAGTCGGCCGAGCGGAAGAAAACCAGAACGAGGCCGTTCCGGTCCATCAACGAGGCCAGGCTGCGCTTATGGCCCGACTGGTCGGGCAATTCAAAACCGGGGGCCTTTGCGCCGGCTGGAATTCCCACGGTCACGGCGTCCTGCATCCAGGCAGGGGAGGTTTCACATACCAATCCACTCGGAAGGGCGACAGCGAGAAACGCGAGGCTTACAAGCGGTTTCACCATGAAGAGAAAGACAACTCAAGATGCGAACCGTGCTGCACTCCATATCCTGCCACAGTTCGATCCACGGAGGGGCGATGAAGCCGAAAAGAGGCCGCCTCTTGCGAGGCGGCCTCTGGTTCAATCCTGGAACGCGATCAGAAGAGGAACTTCACTGCGAACTGGATGATCCGGTGTCCCTGCTTCTCCGTCACCGTGCCGAAGCTCGAGGGCGCATTGCCGTTCTTATCGAAGGACAACTGAAGGTTGCTCCCGTTGAACGACCACAGGGGGTGGTTCAGGAAGTTGTAACCGTCCGCGCGGAACTGAATTCTCTTCGACTCCGAGATCTGGAAGCTCTTGAAGAGCGCCAAATCGGAGTTGAAGAATGCCGGTCCGTAAACCACCGGCCCCTCGAACGGACCGTTCTGGCCGACCGCCGGAACGGCGTAGCACGTCGGGTTGATGTACTGGTGGGGCCCTAGTCCCTTGCTGGGGTCGCACGTGACGATTGGGTTGAGCTGAACATCCGGCGTACCCAAAATCGACGTGTTGCTGACGTTATAGCTGCTTGTGGGACCGACCTA
>Ga0265316_10005529_pt1 | contig 12256 bp, 3 predicted proteins | sample 4522metaG_FD_202092 | JGI IMG/M metagenome (GOLD analysis project Ga0265316, IMG submission 202092) | Rhizosphere microbial communities from Carex aquatilis grown in University of Washington, Seatle, WA, United States - 4-5-22 metaG | ecosystem: Host-associated > Plants > Roots > Rhizosphere >... | reverse complement strand
GGCAGCGCCATCGGATCGGGCAACTCGCCGGGCTCCGCAACTGTCCCAATCTGGAGGAACAAAGTAGATGAGTAGTTCGACACGAGATCCGGCTGAGCGGGCCGTCGCGGTTGTGGGCGTGGGCGCGATCTTGCCCGACGCACCCGATGCGCAACGGTTCTGGCAAAACGTGCTTGCCGGCCGGGACTCGATCACCGAAGTGACCCCCGATCGCTGGAACGCCGCGGACTACTGGGATCCCGATCCTAAGGCGCCGGGCAAGACCTATTCGAAGATCGGCGGCTGGGTGCGTGGCATCACCTTCGAGTCGACCAAGCTCAAGATTCCGCCGCGCGTGGCTGCGTCCATGGACGACGGGCAGAAGTGGGCGCTCTTGTGCGCGGGCGAGACCCTGCGCGACGCCGGCCACCCGGACCGCCCGCTCGACAGCGAATCGACCGCGGTGATCCTGGGCAACGCCATGGGCGGCGAGCGGCACTACGAAACCGTGCTGCGGCTGTCTTTCCCCGAGTACTCGAGAGCGCTCTACGAAACCGCCGCCTTCAAGAGTCTGCCGGCAGCGGCACGTGAAGCGATCCTGGCTGAATTTGCCGCTGAAATTGCCCGGCGCTTGCCCGACACCACCGAAGACACTATGCCCGGCGAGCTGACCAACATTGTCGCTGGCCGGGTGGCCGCGGTCTACAACTTGCGCGGTCCCAATTTCACCACCGACGCCGCATGCGCGTCGGCCCTGGCGGGTGTGCAAGCTGCCATCGACAGCCTTGTCGATCACCACTACAACGTGGCCCTGACCGGCGGCATGGATCGCAACATGGGCGCCACCACCTTCGTCAAGTTCAGCAAGATCGGCGCGCTTTCGCCGGATGGTTCGCGTCCCTATTCGGCCGGGGCCAACGGCTTCGTCATGGGCGAGGGCGGCGCGTTCTTCATCTGCAAACGCCTGGAGGACGCCGAGAAGGCGGGCGACAAGATCTACGCCGTGATTCGTGGCGTGGGTGGGGCCAGCGACGGCAAGGGCAAGGGCATCACCGCCCCCAATCCCATCGGCCAGCGTTTGGCTATTCAGCGCGCGTGGAGGCGCGCCGGGCTCGATCCGGCCACCATGACCTTGCTCGAAGGACATGGTACCTCGACCCGGGTGGGCGACGTGTCCGAGATGGAGAGCGCCGCGAGCGTGCTTGCCGATGGAACGCCCATCAAACACAAGATCGCACTCGGCTCGGTCAAGTCGCAGATCGGCCACCTCAAGAGCGCGGCCGGCGCCGCGGGCTTGCTCAAGGCCGTGCTGGCTTGCCACCACAAGATCCTTCCGCCGTCGATCAACTGCGACGTGCTGAGCCCGGCCATTCCGTTCGACAAGATTCCTTTCGAAGTGAACACCAAGGCCAGGCCGTGGGAGCGTCCATCGTTTGCGCCAAGGCGCTGCGGCGTTTCGGCCTTTGGTTTTGGCGGCACCAACTTTCACGTCGTGGTCGAGGAATACGTGCCCGGCATGCTGGTCAAGCGCCAGCCGCTGGTCCAGGTGCCGGCCGCTGTTACGCCAGCTGGCGGCGATCAAGTCGCGGTTTCGCCAGCCAAGGACGACCGGCCGGCCATGTTCGGGAACATGCTTGCGCTGGGCGGCGCCGACTTGGGATCGCTGCGCGCGCAAGCGATCCAAGCCATGGCCGACGCCAAGGCCGGGAAGACTCCTGACAAGACACCGCCGGGCGCACAGTTTCTCAGCGCGCCGGCCCGCCTGGTCATCGCTTTCGATGAAGCAGGCGACCTGGTCAAGAAGTGCGAATTCGCCGTCGAGGCTCTAGAGAAGAACGACGCACGCAAGTGGCGCGTGCTGCAGACCAAGGGCATTCATTTCGGCCGCGGACCGGCAGGCAAGGTTGCCTTTCTTTTTCCTGGCCAGGGATCCCAATACGTCAACATGCTGGCCGACGTTCCCGATCCCATCGTGCGCGAAACCTTCGCCGAGGCCGACCGCACCATGGGGCCCATCCTCGGCCGGCCGCTCACCAGCTACGTCTATAAGAACGCCAACGATGCGGCGGCCATGGAAGACGCCGAGGAGGCGCTCAAGGACACCACCATCTGCCAGCCCGCCATGGTGGCCACCGATATCGCCATCATGCGCATGCTGGGCAAGCACGGCGTGTTTCCCGACATGGTGATGGGCCACAGCCTTGGCGAGTGGGCGGCGGCGGTCGGTGCGCGCATGCTCAATTTCTCCGAGGCGCTGGTCGCGGTGAGCGCACGGGCGCGCGCCATGGCCTCGGTGTCCATCGGCGACAAGGGCAAGATGGCTTCGGTGCTCGGGCCGACCGACGAGATCGTGCGGCGCCTGCCCGAGATCGGCGGCTACCTCACGCCGGCCAACATGAACAGCAAGAAGCAGACGGTGATCGCCGGCGCCAGCGACGCCGTGGATCGCGCGGTCCAGTTCTTCAACAACATGGGCATGACCGCGCAGATCATTCCCGTGTCGCACGCCTTTCACAGCAAGGTGGTCGCGCCCGCCGCCGATGCCCTGTACCGGACGATCTGCGAAATGCAGATCGCCCCGCCCACCATTCCCCTGATTGGCAACATCGACGGACAGCTCTATCCCACGGACAATATCGAAACCATCAAACGCCGCCTCGCCGACCAGATGGCCTCGTCGGTCCAGTTCGTCAAGGGCATCGAAACCTGCTACCGCGAGGGCGCGCGCATCTTCCTTGAAGTCGGCCCCAAACGCGCCTTGCAAGCGTTGGCCGAGAGCGACCTCGAGGACAAGCCCGATGTTCTTTGCCTCTCCACCAACCACCCCAAGCGTGGCGGCGTGCGCTCGTTCCACGATGCCATGTGCGGCCTGTACGCCGCAGGCATTCCCAGGCCCGAGCAACTGTCCCGGATTCCAGAACTGCGCGCTGCCGCCGAAGGCGCCAAGATGCCAAGCGAGAACCCAAAAGCGAATGGAGCCTCCATCGTCATGAGTACGGATCGAATACGTCCAACTGCCACGGCCGGCCAGACCGACTTCGAGAGTCTGGGACGACTTTTTGCACGATTCCTCGACGAGGGCATGGCGCTCTACAAGGGCGGGGAAACCGTCGCGCCTGCGCCGTCCGCACGGGCGGGATCCATCGTGATCTCGGGCGCGGGACTGGGCCTGCCGGGCGAAAGCCGCCGCGTGTTCGACGACGGCAACATCGATCGCATCCTGGCCGGCGAATCGTTCATCGAGCCGGTGCCGCAGAAGCTGCGCGAGCGCATGCTGGGCAAGAACATCGTGCGCCTGCACAAGCGTGAGATCGGCGAGCCGAGTCTCGAACCCATTCAATCCGCCGACGAAGTTATCCGCCTGGCCGGGCGCAAGGGCGCCTTCGATCTGATCCAAGACTTCGGCGTGGCCAAAGAGCGCGCCGAGGTTTTCGACACCACCACCGCTTTGGCCATCGCGGCCGGTATCGAGGCCTTGCGCGACGCCGGTATTCCGCTGGTGCGCAACTACCGGCGTACCACCACGGGCAGCTACTTGCCCGACCGCTGGCGCCTGCCGCTTGCCATGGCCGATGAAACCGGCGTGATCTTCTCGTCGGCTTTTCCGGGTTTCGACAACATGGCCCGTGAAATCACGCGATTCTATGAGGCGCGCGAGCAGAAGACCGAGTTCCAATTCGACCGTCGCTTCATCTTCCAGGTGCTGTCCATGGGCCACGCCCAGTTCGCCGAGATGCTCGGCATTCGCGGACCCAACACGCAGGTCAACTCGGCCTGTGCGTCGACGACGACGGCCATCGCCATCGCGGAAGACTGGATCCGCCTGGGACGCTGCCGGCGCGTGATCGTGATCGGCGCCGACGAACTTACCTCGGACAACCTGATGGAATGGATGGGCGCGGGCTTCCTGGCCACCGGCGCCGCCACCACCGAGAACGTGGTCGAGCGCGCGGCCCTGCCGTTCGATCGCCGTCGCCACGGCATGCTCATGGGCATGGGCGCGTGCGCGCTGGTCATCGAATCCGAAGACGCCATCCGTGAGCGCGGTATGCGCGGCGTGGTCGAACTTTTGGGCACCGAAGTCGCCAACAGCGCCTTCCATGGCTCGCGCCTCGACGTGACCCACATCGAAGCAGTCATGGAGAGATTGGTGTCGACGGTCGAGCGCAAGTACGGCCTCGAACGCCACGCCATGGCCAAAGAGCTGGCCTTCATTTCTCATGAGACGTACACGCCTGCTCGCGGCGGCAGCGCCGCAGCCGAGGTGTTCGCCCTGCGCAAGACCTTCGGTGCGTCGGCCAACGACTTGGTCGTTGCCAATACCAAGGGATTTACCGGGCATCCCATGGGCGTCGGTATCGAGGACGCCATGGCGGTCAAGATCCTGGAAAAGCAGATCGTGCCGCCGGTGCCCAATTTCAAAGAGCCGGATCCCGAGCTCGGCACGCTCAATCTGTCCAAAGGCGGGCACTACCCGGTGCGCTTCGCCTTGCGCTTGGCCGCGGGCTTCGGCTCGCAGATCGCGATGTCGATGTTCCGTCGCGTTCAGGGCGTCGAGCAGCGCATCGCCGATCCGGCAGCCTACCAGCGCTGGTTGGCGGAAGTTTCCGGGTACGATGCGCCGGCCGTCGAGGTTCAGCAGCGCACCTTGCGCATCAAGGACGAGGGACAGCCGCGGAGGGAGCCGGCGCAGTCGCGTTGGTTGCCGGGCGCCGGGCCGAGTGCAGTCGTTGTGAATGGGGCCGAGCCGGTTCAGGCTGCGGCGCCAGTCACGACAACTCCGGCTCCGACGACCGTTTCAAGGCCGACGCCGGCTCCAGTTCCAGCCCAGGCTGCGGCCCAGGTCCAGTCGCCTGTTCCGGCGGCTCCGGCTTCCGGCGAATCCATCCTTGAAAAGGTGCTTGGAATCGTCGCCGAGAAGACGGGCTATCCGCGCGACATGCTCGATCCCGATCTGGATCTCGAAGCCGATCTCGGCATCGACACGGTCAAGCAGGCCGAGGTGTTCGCGATGGTGCGCGAGACCTTCGGCATTCCACGCCAGGACAATCTGAAACTGCGCGACTACCCGACCCTGCGCCATGTGGTCGGATACGTCGAGCAAAGCAAGGGTGGCGCGGCCGCGGTTCCGGTTCCGACAGTCACGGCTCCGACCACGGCCACGGCCCTCCCTTCGGGAGCTTCGGGACCTACACCTCCCCCCCCCTCGGGACCTGCCACCCCTCCACCTCCTCCGCCTGCTTCGCAGGCGCCTTCGCCGCTCGCTGCGCTCGCGCCCTCGACGGCCACAACCACGGCTGGAAGCGAATCGATTCTCGACAAGGTGCTCGGCATCGTCGCTGAGAAGACGGGCTATCCGCGCGACATGTTAGATCCGGATCTGGATCTCGAAGCCGACCTTGGCATCGACACGGTCAAGCAGGCCGAGGTGTTCGCGATGGTGCGCGAGACCTTCGGAATTCCTCGCCAGGACAATCTGAAGTTGCGCGACTACCCGACCCTGCGCCATGTGGTTGGCTATGTCGAGCAGGGGACCGCGGGAACAGCCGCGGGTTCGACTCCAGCACCGGCTGCGGCAGTGGCTCTCTCTTCCGGAGCTTCGGCACCTATTCCAACCCCAGCGCCGTCGGTGGCGCCTTCGCCGGTTGCGGTGCCTGCGCCGACTCAAGCGGCCTCGGCAGGGCAAGGCTCGGTGATCGCAAGAGTGCTCGGCATCGTGGCCGAGAAGACCGGCTACCCAAGCGACATGCTGGAGCTGGACTTGGATCTGGAAGCCGACCTCGGCGTTGATACGGTCAAACAAGCGGAAGTCTTCGCGACAGTGCGCGAGACCTTCGGGATTCCTCGCCAGGACAATCTGAAGCTGCGCGATTACCCGACTCTTCGTCACGTGATCGGCTACGTCGAGCAGAACCTGGGCGGCGCGCCCGCGGAACCCGCGCCAGGTGCACTGGCCCCAGCTGCGGCACCGCCAATTGCGCCAGCCCCAGTTGCGGCTCCCACCGCAACGATCATGGCGCCAAGCGCTCAGGCTGCTGCGGCGCCAGCACCTGCCTTATCGGCGGCGTCTGCGAGCGAAGGTAGCGATCCCATCGTCGAGAAAGTACTCGCCATCGTGGCGGCCAAGACTGGCTATCCCAGCGACATGCTTGAGATGGACTTGGATCTGGAAGCCGATCTTGGCGTCGATACGGTCAAGCAAGCAGAAGTCTTCGCGATGGTGCGCGAGGAATTCAAGATCCCGCGCAAAGACGATCTAAAGCTGCGCGACTACCCGACGCTTCGCCACGTGATCGGGTTCGTGAAGCAGAGCCTTGCCACCCCGGATGCGGCGCCCGCGCCCATCACCGCGCCCACGCCAGTCGTGGCGTCGGCGCCTGCCGCCGGGCCTGTGCCTGTCGCTGAGCAGGCGCCCATCGCGGCGCCGCCCACGCCAGATGCGGTGCCCGCTCCTGCAGCCGAGCCTGCGTCTGCACCCGCGCTGGCGGCTGCTCCCGTGGCGGTGACGCCGGCCATCGCTGTCTCCGACGCCAATCCCTTCGAGAGCGGCGTGCTTCGCCGTCCCGTGGTGACCTTGCGCCCGCCCCTTGCCGCCTGCAAGCGCACGGCCGTGCGTTTGGAAAAGGGCAGCCGGGTTGTGGTGGTGGCCGATCGTGAAGGTGCTGGTCGCCTGCTCTGCGACGAACTCGAACGCCGCGGGGTTCAGGTTCTGCGTGTCGATGCGCGGCCCGAGCGCGCGGAGATCGAGACTGCTCTACACGAGTGGGCAGCCGCGGGCCCCACGACCGGCATGTACTTCCTTGCCTCGCTCGATGCTTGTCCGTCGCCAAGCGAGATCGATCTGGTGGAATTCCGCAAACAGTACCGTGAGCGCGTGTTGCTTCTGCACGGTGCTGTGCGCGGTCTTTACGATGCACTAGCCAATCCTGGAACATTCCTGATTGCGGGAACGCGCATGGGCGGGCACCACGGCTATGGGCCGGGCGGCGCGCGCAATCCGCTCGGCGGCGCCGTGGTCGGATTCGTCAAGGCCTGCAAGCGCGAGCGGCCCGAGGCACTGGTCAAGGCCGTGGACTTCCCCGAGGACATGCCCGCCGAGGTCGTTGCGCGTGCCCTGCTCGACGAGACCGAGCGCGATCCGGGCGCGGTCGAGATCGGCTATCAAGGAAGCTTGCGCGTGACCGTGGGCGTGCAGCTCTTCACAGCGCCACCCAGCGACGCGAAGACGCCGGTTGCCCTGGACGCGAACGCCGTGTTCGCGGTCACCGGCGGCGCCGGCGCCATCACCGTGGCCATCGTGCGCGATCTGGCGGCGGCCTCGCGCGGAACTTTCTATTTGCTCGACGCGCGCCAGATGCCGCCCGAGAGCGAGCGACCCTTGCTCGAAAAGGTCATCAGCGATCGCGAGGGCGCCAAGCGCGACGTGTTCGAGCGCCTGAAGGCCGAGAAGGGCCGCGCCACTCCCGCGCAGGTCGAGGAGAAACTCTTCGACCTCGAACGGCAGGCCGGTATTCTCGAAGCCCTGCGCTCGGTGGAAGAGGCGGGTGGCCGCGCTTTCTATCGCCAGGTCGACGTGCTCGACGGCAATGCCGTCAAGGCCGTGGTCGAAAACATCCGCCAGCAAAGCGGCAAGCTCGATGTGGTTCTGCACGCCGCGGGACTCGAACGCAGCCGCTCGCTCGATCGCAAGCCGGTCGAGGAATTCGATCTGGTTTTCCGCGTGAAGGCCGACGGTCTCTTCAATCTCATGGCGGCCACGCGCGACCTCGACGTGAAAGCCATGGTGGTTTTCTCGTCGGTGGCGGGCCGCTTCGGCAATGCCGGCCAAGCCGACTACAGCGCGGGCAACGACTTCATGTGCAAGACGGTCTCGTGGTGGGCGGCGTCGCGGCCAAACTCGCTCGGCATCGCGCTCGACTGGACCGCCTGGGGCGGCATCGGCATGGCCACGCGCGGAAGCATCCCTGAGATCATGAAGCGCGCCGGGATCGACATGCTCGATCCCGCCGAGGGCTTGCCCGTCATTCGCAAAGCCCTTCTCGCCGGCTACTCGGGCGAGGCCGTGGTGGGTCGCCGCCTCGGCATCCTGGTCACGCCGCTCGATGCGGACGGCGGACTGGATGTGGACGGCAGTCTGCAGGCGCGCGCCAAGGACAAGTCGCTACCCTTGCCCTTCACGCATGTCAGCCACAATTTGCACGAAGGGCTCGTCGCCGAGATGAAGCTCGATCCCGAGGTCGAGCCCTTCCTTTTCGATCACGCCATCGACGGCATTCCGGTGCTGCCGGGCGTGATGGGCATCGAAACCTTTGCCGAGGCGGCTTGGCTGCTCGTGCCCAGTCACCATGTCGTGGCTTTGGAAGAACTGCGCTTCCTTGCGCCCATGAAGTACTACCGCAACGAACCGCGCGCGGCCATCGTGCGCGCGCGGGCGGTGCTGGGCGAGGGCGGCTGGGTGCGCGTGTCCACCACGCTGTCGTCGGTGCAAAACATCGTCGGCCGTGAACCGGAAGAGAAATTGCATTTCTCAGGCGTGGTCGTGCTTGCGCCGTCGGCGCTGGAGACCCAGCACGTGCAGGCCTTCAATCGCACCGAGCCCGAGATCGGACGCGAGGCCATCTACCGAGTGTACTTCCACGGCCCGGCCTACCGGGTGCTCGACCGGGTCGAGAGCGCGGGCAAGAACCAGGTCATCGGGTGCATGACCGCAGATCTGCCGCTCGACACCACCAGTTCTAGCCATCGCAGCCTGGTGGGGCCGCGCCTCATCGAACTGTGCTTCCAGACCGCTGGCGTGTGGGAGATCGGCCAAACCGGTCAGCTCGCCCTGCCGGCCGCGGTCGATCAAGTGATCGTGCGTGATCCGTCGGCGGGCGGCGGCCCGTTGGTAGCCGAAGTTACCGCCAACCCGAGCGCCGACGGACTGTCGTTCAGCGCTCGCGTGCGCGACGGCGAAGGCAAGGTTCACGTCGAGCTCCTGGGCTATCGCACCTCGCGCATGCCGAACACGCTGCCCGAGGACGAAGCCGGCCCGTTCCGCAAAGTTGTCGTCTGATTTGGACGCCTGATGTTCCGCTACCAACTGGTCCATGCGAGTGAATTTCCGTCGCTTGCGCAGGGCCAGGCGTGGCCGGATCTGCTGAGCCCGCGCGAGGAGAAGCTTCTCGCCGGGCTCGGCCACGTGCTGAGGAGGCGGAAGTGGCTGATGGGCAGAGCCGCAGCCAAGCGTTTGGTGCGCGACATGCTGGGCGACGGTCAGGTGCGTGAGAAAGAGATCAGCGTCCTCAACCAGCCCTCGGGCGAGCCGTTTGTGCTCATCGAAGGTAAGGGCGGCTGGGACTATCCCATTTCGATTTCGCATCGAAGCGAGGTCGGCATGGCTGCTGCACCTTCGGAACGAACCGCGCGCATCGGCGCCGACCTGGAAACTATCGAGCCGCGCGACGCCGCGCTGGTCAGGCAATTCTACACCGACGGAGAAGCCCAGATCGTCGAGGCTGCGGGGAATGACCGAGACGAAATCGTGTCGCGCATCTGGAGCGCCAAGGAAGCGGTTTTGAAACTCCTCGGGTTAGGTCTACGCATCGACACGCGTGGTGTGCTGGTGAATCTGGTGGGTCAGCCTTTTTCAGAGTGCCCCGAGGGTTGGCAGCCCGTCGATGTGCGGGTGATTGCAGAACTGCCCCGGCAACACATGCTCGACAACCTGCGCGTGATGTGGCGGCGCGAGGCGGGCTTCGTGCTGACGGTGGCGATGGCAGGATAGGCTCAAGGAATGACTTCCATGTCGAAGCACTCGCCCATATCACTGTGGTCTATCGTTCTGCTGGCTGGTGTCGCAGCCTGCTCGCAAACCAGTGACACTGGCAATTCTACAGGGGGATCCAAGAGCACGGGCGGTGGCCCTGGATTGGGCGGAACGGTTTCCGCCGGTGGCAGCACCAGCGTGGGAGGAACCGTATCGAGCGGCGGCAACTCCAGCTCGGGTGGAGTCGTGTCCAGCGGTGGTCGCCAGGGATCTGGTGGATCTGCGGCGACGGGAGGCAGCGCCAACTCCGGAGGAACCGCGTCCAGCGGCGGTCGTCAGATGTCGGGCGGAACCGTGGCTACGGGCGGCAGCGCGGGTTCGGGCGGAACTGCGTCCTCGGGTGGCAGTGCCAGCTCGGGTGGAACCGTGTCCAGCGGCGGTGCCCTCAGCGCGGGAGGAGCCGTGTCCACGGGTGGCAGCGCGAGCACGGGAGGAACCGCTTCCACGGGCGGTCGCCCGACGTCGGGCGGGACCGCCGCGACAGGTGGCAGCTCTGGCTCGGGAGGAACGATATCGACGGGCGGTAGCTCCGGTTCTGGCGGAACCGTGGGGACCGCTATCACGGCGGCAAAAGCCGCGGCGAGCATGGGCAGGGGCTTCAATCTCGGGCAGACGTTCGAGGCGACGCAAAATGACCGAACGCTAGCGACCTCGACCGCCAAGATCGACGCATACTACGCCAAGGGGTTTAGGATTGTGCGCATCCCCATCACCTGGACCGAGCCCGTGGGCGGCGATCTCCTCGTGAACGATGCAACGGTGGGCGACGTCAATCGCAACAACCCACGACTCGCGGTGATCCAGCAGGTTGTCGATTACGCGCTTGCGAAGCCCGATATGTATGTGGTCATCAATGCCCACCACGAAACCACGCTCAAAACCAACAGCCGCTCGTCGGTGCTTGAGCGCCTTTGGTCGGACATCGCCAGCATCTTTTCTGGCCGCGATCACCGGCTGCTTTTCGAGATCCTGAACGAGCCACACAGGTCCGACTCGACGGCGATGCCGGCCGCGGATCTCAGGACAATGACTGGCTTGGCCTACGCGAAGATCCGGGCCGTGGATCCGGCTCGCATCGTCATCATCGGGGGCAACCAGTGGTTCGGCGCGGCCGAGATGGCAACGGTGTGGACCAGCCTCGACGGGGTCGGCGGGGGCCAAGATGCCTACTTGATGTCGACCTTCCACCACTACGATCCGTGGGCTTTCTGTGGCAACGACCAGGGCGACTACGCCGATGTCTGGACCGACAGCAATATCTCGGCGCCCATGGACACGATGCTTTCATGGGCGAAGTCGGTGGGCAAGGGCATGCCGGTCTACATCGGCGAGTGGGGCGTTGCCTGGCAAAGTCGCTACACCACGATGGACTGCAACAACATTCGTTCTTGGTACCAGAAGCTCGACAGCCAGAACGCTGCCCCCAAAGGCATCCCGACCTCGGTTTGGGATGACAACGGCTGGTTCAAGATCTTCGACCTCGGCGCGAAGTCATGGAACAACAACCTCATCGACTGCATCGGTGGCGCCTGCACCTGGACGGGTACCGATCGGTTCAATTCGGGTTGTTTGTAGGCGTGCCGATCGCGTAGAGGCAGCGCGGGAGGATTTGCTACTTGCCAAGTTCGCGACAGTCGCGCTCGGCGCGCTGGCGTTTGTCGGCCGGGGCGTCGGGCAAACGCTGGTAGGCCTCGGCCAGGCTGCAGTGCACGCTGGGATCGTAGGGATTGATGGCCAGGGAAAGCACCAGCGACGCGACGGCGGCCTTGGCGTCGCCCTTGGCCAGGGCGGCCTGGCCAGCGATCAAGTGCGGCCAAGGCAATTCCGGATAGGTCGCCTCCGCGGGACCAACGGCCCTGAGCGCTTGGTCTGCCTCGCCCATGGCCAAATAAGTACGGCCGAGCTTCACCGGGAAAATCCAGTGCGAGCTGCCCGCGATTTTGAAACCCTTCTCGTATTCCACGCTGGCCGCACGGGGCCGGTTGCGCAAGAGCATCATGTTGCCCAGGCGCAGAAATCGATCCGCCTCGCCCGCGGTGGAGGAAGCGTCGTCCTCGCTGGGCGCACTCGCGGCCTGGACGCCCTTCTTGTATTTGCGCACGATGGGCTCCATGCCGGGAAGGGTTTTATAGTGAAGGCCGGTCATGAACTGCCGCCAGGCGCGTTCGAATTCGGACCAGGTGCCGCTGCCGCCATAGGCCCGCGCCACCGCCAGGCGCGCGTCGCCGCCGTCGCGCACGGTGGCCAGGACCTCGCGCAGGGTCGCACTGCCTCCCTTGGCGTAGAGGCACGCGATCGCGGTGGTGACCTCGGCGAAGGCAAGGGCCGCGTCTTCCGAGCGCGGCAGCTTGGCCATGGATGGGTGCATGGCATCGAAGGTGATGAGTTTTCCGCTGGCCAGGGCCTTGGCCAAAAAGTGCTGCGTCGAGGGATTGAGCGAAAGTCCCGCGGGCGCGCGCCAGCGGTGTT